>Ga0114963_10001646_pt1 | contig 15368 bp, 13 predicted proteins | sample C_131016_EF_Meta_FD_87019 | JGI IMG/M metagenome (GOLD analysis project Ga0114963, IMG submission 87019) | Freshwater microbial communities from Lake Croche, Canada to study carbon cycling - C_131016_EF_MetaG | ecosystem: Environmental > Aquatic > Freshwater > Lake | place: Lake Croche, Canada...
CCGACCCCCGTGTTCCTCGTGTTCCCACCGTTCCCACCGTTCCCACCGACCCCCGTGTTCCTCGTGTTCCCACCGTTCCCACCGTTCCCACCGACCCCCGTGTTCCCGCCAAGCCCCGTGTTCCTCGTGTTCCCCCCGACCCCCGTGTTTCCTCCGTTCGTCTTACTAGGCCTGACCAATTCATAAGCAGAATTTGTTCTTATAAGACCGCCTGAAGTTTTACGCACCGCACCTCTTATCGCGGCTATTATGGGGTCAGCCAAATTTATTTTATTGTTTTTAGCATTTCGTATTGATTTCATTATAGAATTTGCCATCCTTGATCTTCCTGGGTTATCCATATTAAAATATCAGAAGATAATAAAATGAGCACTGGTTCCAGAGCCGAGGTACTTCACAAGAAGGTTACACACACCACGGGCGATTTAACCGCATCCAAGTTAAAGGTGAACCCAAAGTCCGGTGAGATTGTCTCCAAAGCAAAATCTAAACAGGGCAAGAAGAACGATTGGGCAAAGGCTACCAAGAAGGCCCGCGATGAGATGATAAAGAAGGGCGAAATAGAAAAGGGCGAGATGGTTCTTTTCAATGTAGGCGTCAAAGGTAAAAAATTATACGAACTCGCTAAGAAATATTCTGCTTAAATAGATATGTTCCCGCAAGCTTCTTAAAACTTAATTGGTAGACCTTACACGTAAGACCGTACTTATCATTGAAGGGACCATATTTTCCAGAAATTTCAAGTATACATCTTACTTCTGTATTTGTTAAATCACCCGGTTCAAAAGTAAAAGTCGGACCTTCGAAAAACTGTGTGGAATCTGTTGTGCGGACACGCAAGGCCGATGCCCCTACCACATTTGTATCCCATGGTTCCTGACGCCCTATATGTTCCTCAAGACGAGAGAACCACTCAAAAAACTCTCGGTTTCCATCGATCCTTACTATAATCGATGAAAACTCGTTTATACCATTTTCACATATACCGACTGGAATCTGGAATCTAAAAGGATCTCCGTCTCTGTACTTTATATCGAATCCGCCTCTGGGCTTGGGAGTCACACTAATATCTGAAAAATCAACCTCGGACCATTTCATTCTTGGCCTCTATTAAGAATGGCGGATTGTCCTTTTAAATACATATTCGGAAAACCCAGGACAGGTATTCATACTATGAGAATCCCGATAGTTGATTGGGCTCTCGTGGATACTCTTGCTACAGTAGTGTTGGCCTGGTTCATTGCTATATGGATCAAGCAGCCCTTTTGGTACGTTTTTATAATAACGTTCCTTGTTGGTGAAATTTCTCACGTGTTAACATGCCTAGATAGTTCCTTTACGAACCGCATGAGACGCATCCTGGCTCCCATCGGCACTGAGTCTGAGGCTCAATAGTCACCTGGATAGGCTTGACCTTTGGACGAGTTCTCAGGTAGTACATTCCGGTCTTGAGACCCTGTTTCCAGGCATACATGTGCATACTTGAAAGTTTTGCGAGACTCGGATCCTCGACGAACAAATTCATACTTTGCGATTGGCACACGAATGCTCCCCTGTCCCTTGCTTGCTCAATAATTACCTTTTGACTGATTTCCCAAACAGTCTTGTATACCGCCTTGAGGTCATCTGGTATCTCCTTGATATTTTGGACCGATCCTCCTTGTTCAATAATCGCATTCTTCATCTGAGGAGTCCATAGTCCCAATTTTTGGAGGTCTCGTACCAGATGATTATTCACGACCGTAAATTCACCTGCCAAAGTGCGTCTGAGATAGATATTTGTCGTATACGGTTCGAAACATTCGTTATTTCCTAGGACCTGTGAAGTTGTAGCGGTTGGCATTGGGGCTACGAGCAAAGAGTTCCTGAGTCCAGTTTGCCTGACTTCATTTTTCATCTTGGTCCAATCATAACGAATATTTCCGGGTGGTCGGCCTGCCAAATCAAACTGAAGGAGACCCTCGGAGGCTGGGCACCCGAAAAAACTCGAATAAGGTCCGTCCCTCCGAGCGAGATCTACGCTTTGTTCTAAGGCCCCATGATAAATAGTCTCAAAAATATTACGGTTTATTTCACGAGCCTCAGTGGAATCAAAAGCCATTCCGAGACGCATGTATACATCCGCAAGTCCCTGCACTCCGATACCTATGGGGCGGTGTCGCTCATTCGATGTCCGGCCTTCTTTCACTGGGTAATAGTTTCGATCTATGATTTTATTCAGGTTCCTAGTAATAGACTTTGTAATCTCATGGAGAGTCTCATAGTCGAATCCATTTTCAGATACAAATGCGGGAAGGGAAATGCTCGCAAGATTACAGACTGCAATTTCATCCTTTGCAGTGTGCTCTAAAATCTCACAGCACAAATTAGATCCCTGGAGAGTCCCTAGATTCTTTTGATTGTTCCTGAAATTGCACGTATCTTTGTAAAGCATATATGGAGTACCGGTCTCAATCTGTGACTTTATGATCGCATTCCAAATAGTGAAAGCCGGAATCAATTTTTTCTGACGTCCTTCAGTCAAGTATTTATTGTACAGGGTCTCAAACTCTTCACCATGAGTCTTGTTGAGACCAGGTGCCTCATCGGGGTCAAAAAGGGCCCAGGTTTCATTCTTCTCGACGCACTTCATGAAAAGGTCAGGTATCCACATGGCCGTAAACAAGTCCCTGCAACGGGCCTCTTCGTCTCCCTGATTGAGTCGGAGTTCCAAAAAATCAAGGATATCTGGGTGCCATGGTTCCAGGTACACTGCAAATGACCCTTTGCGTTTCCCGGACTGATTGACATATCGGGCGGTTGCATTGAATACACGACACATCGGAATGATTCCGTCACTGTGGCCATTTGTACCACGGATTGTCGAACCCTTTGATCGTACCCCGTGAGCATGAATACCTATACCACCACCGTGTTTAGAAATCTGAGCACAGTCCCCAAGAGTTTCATATATACCTGAAATACTGTCCTCCTTGATTTGGGTCAAGAAACAGCTTGACATTTGGGGCATCTTTGTTCCGGCATTAATCATAGTCGGAGTCGCGTGCGTAAATAATTTGAGAGAAAGATTTTGGTACGTCGCCAGGACTTCTTTCAGGTCGCCGAGGTGGATTCCAATCGCGACTCGCATGAACAGATACTGAGGAGTCTCACCTTCGTTTAGGTAAATCTTTTGCATCGTTTTGAGGCCAAAGTACGAAAACAAAAAGTCCCTTTCTTTTTTCACAATCAGCTTCTTGGAATGTACACGAGCAAACTCAAGTACCTCTGGATCAATAGTCGGGTTCATAGCTAGTGCTTCAACAAGAGTCTTGGGGCAATTCTTCTGGAGATTACTCGCAAAAATACGGGCCGCCAGAACCTCATAGTTTGGATGTTCTACCATACTCATATTCGCGGCAACATCTGCAGAAATTTCGTCAATCTTGGCTGTTGATATTCCGTCAATGACACTCTCGGCCGTCTTTTGGGTAACTTTCGTCGGTTCGACGCCATCGAGACCATCACACAATAACTTTACCCGTTTCGTAATCTTGTCAAAAGAAATATCTTCATACTTTCCTGACCTCTTGAGGACCCTCATTGCTGGTTTATAAACGCTTATTTTTTTTATATATGAAAAGTAAGAATGATTTATAACCAATCTGATAGTCCTCTGTCCGGTGCATTTTTTTCAGATGCCAATCAGGATTACTTACAGAGCCAGATTCAAAAGAGCGTATTCTCTACCAGTGGGTACAAGATAGGTCAACAGAATCCAGCTGACGTTCGTTCGCTCATGGGGGTCGCATATACTGATCTTCGCGTTGACACAGAAAATAACATAGCACCACAGGTTGCAGCAATGAATGAAAATGTTGTCGCAAAAGCAACCCGTACAATCATAAACGCAATAAAGCAGGACCTGACGTATCTCCGTGACATTACCATCTTACCTGTTCCACCAAAGGCACCCGAGGCAACGAGTACATATGGTACGAAACTCACAAGAACTTATAATCCATTTGCTTAAAAAAATACGTCTAAGAATTACTAACACCAGATGAATGCTCTTCGAGATGAGAATGCACTTATCTGTAAAACAAAGGGTTGGGACAGAGCATCTATTACGAATGTGTGGCTTTTGTTCACAGAAGAGATTGGGGAACTTGCGTCGGCAATCCGGCACCGAAATAAAATGTACCGAAAAGCGCCTCGTTCAGTGGATACAGTAGAGAATGAAATGGGAGACGTGTTTAGTTATTTATTTCAGTTGTCCTATATGCTTAACGTGGACCTTGACAAAATGTGGTCAGATCACAAGACAAAAATGCACTCCAAGGTTTATTTTCCATGTAATAGATAAATGACGGCTGCTATGGGATGTGATATCCTAAAGGTTAATGATATAAATCCTTATACTGAAACTGGAACTTTTGGTATATCATGGAACGGTGGCTACAAACCAGATATGAGTCTCGAGTATCTTCCACCAGATGACAACACAGTACCTCAGACCGAGTATGATTCAGTCGGTGAACTTCCTTTATTTGCGATCCCTCCCAATATCTATTTAAAGACGGCAGAGTCTCGTCGTTCTAATATACTCGAAGGGGGTATTCCTCCTCGTATATACGAATATGACGAGCCCAGGGAATCGCATTATCGTCCAGCTCCTTCTGAAGAACCAGTCGCGGATACATCTTCTGAAGTACCGGTCAACGCGATTCAGGCTGTTGACAGTTCCATATGGGACAAGTTCCTCATTGGTATTATAATTACACTTCTGATTATTTTTTTCTTATCCATGAAGAAAAACTAGACTTTTTGGGTCGTAACTTTTTGATTTTTTAATTCAAGGGCCCTCAGATCCTTTTGGATCTTTTGGTTAATCCCACTACATTCGTGAAGTTCCAATTGAATGCATCCGGTACAAAAAATTCCTGGACACTCTGAACAATTCAGGACCAGACCTTTTTTACGAAGACATTTTTGGCACTTCATGCCTTGATACTTTCTACTAGCCAGGTATCTTTTATTAGCGGAACAACACATTTATACACACGCGACACATTCTCGATGAGCGCCTCGTTTGTAAAAATGCGAATCGCATGAAGTTCCTGAATAAACTCAGCCTCGTCTCTTGCCTTGACGCCCTTGTTTGCAAGAATCCTTCGGAAGATATCAGATGCAACTACCAAAAAGGTATTTACAATAGTACTAATTTCCCTCTTCTTCTCTTGGGCCTTTTCACGTTTCTGAAGTTCTGTTTTGAACGCGGCTTCCGTTATGGCATCAATCATATAAGAGACCCTAAGATTCCTATTGAGGGCCAGATTTTCATTTGGTCTATATGCAGGAACGACTACATACTCCATGTGAACTGCGGCCCTGTGTGCATTCACTATTGTCTCATTCATCCTCCAGAATTGAGTCGCGGGTGGAAGTCCTCCGCATGGAATATCCCCAACTTGACGAGCCGCATTTCCATTCTTACGGAGCCATTCATAGTAATGAGGATTATGAATAGTACCAGTAACAATCTCAAGAGTTCCCCACTCAAAAGCCGTATGGCACATAGTACAATACATTTGGGAACAGCCCGAAATCTTGAAGATGGTCGCAGCACATTTGGGACACCCTTTGGAGTCCTTTGCGAGGAGCTCAACAGTTGCTACGTTATTTTCGTCGCATTCGTGTTCAGACTCGACCGTCTCGTGGCATTTTTTACACGTTTCAGTCTCACACATACCACAGGTCCAGACCCCGCCCGTCAAGAAGCCTTTGCATTCTGTATTAGAACACTTGTAACTTTGGGAATTTGGGGCTCTTCTTTTCCCTGAACTCACCATTCCCATTTCTCCTTGCCAAAAATCAATCTCTGCCTCTCGGCGCGAATTTTCAACCTCTTTACGGTGTATCTTGTCTCTGATAGCCTGTCTAAGATCCCATTCCTCGAGTCTGAGTTCAACTGGGTCTCCCCTCCCAGTCCTGAATATACCTGCGTGCTCGGCTTCTATTAGTCCAATTTCGTTACGAGCCTCATTAATTTCGTGTTGGAGCCTGTTTATAGTCTTTTGGTACACGGCCCAAATCTGAGTCTCGGGTAACAGAGCCTTTTCAAGTTCGAAAAGAAGTTCTTCGCGTCTGGGCTTGTAGTGTTTAGTTATAAAATAGGCCCCAAACATATCCACGAGATCTTTTCGGGACAAGGGCTTTGAACAGCTCATGCACTTGACTTGGCCCGAAAGTTCCAAGACATATTTTTTGGTACATTTTTCACAAGACTTGAACTCACAAAATTTACAGGTGCACATTCTACTCTCATGAGTAAAATTGCAACATATAGAACAGTCGCTCATTCTCCTTGATGTAATAAGGATTATATTCTATAATTGAACAAGGGCGTATGGAGTTCCAGATTGTTTCGTGGGACTCTTTTGATGATGAAGAAATGAACATGTTCACAATTCATTTCTTTGGAAGGACGCTCGGGGGCAAGTCAGTTCACGTTTCGACGCACTTCAAACCTTATTACTTTGTAAAAGGTCGTTTGCCGAATAAACCAATCGTAAAATCAAAAGATCTATGGGGATTCCAAGGAGGCCAAGAATGCATTTTTACAAAAATAGAGTGTGATACACTGGCTGAATTTCGGATGTCTCAAAAAAAGTACCAAGGCCGACTTTACGAAGGAAACCTTGATCCGATGCTTCGGTTTATGCACAGGTCCGGAATAAAATCGACTGGATGGGTTCGAGTTCCGGGAGGTGCCGTGACTGATTCGAGCTCTACCTGTGACTTGGACTTTCGGGTCGATGACTGGAAAACTCTCGAGGCGATTGACCGAGACGACCTCATGGCCCCTTTCCGGGTATGTTCCTTGGATATAGAGTGTTACTCGAGTACGGGCCAATTCCCGAGTTCTCTTGTGAAGGAAGACGTATGTTTTCAGATTGCAATCACTACAAAAGAATTTGGTCACGAAGAGTTTTTGGACCGCAAGTGTTTTGGGGTAAAGACTGGATACGCAACAGAACGTGAAATGCTCGAGGCTTTTGTGGACCACTTTACGAAGCTCGACCCTGATATTGTCACTGGATGGAATGTCTTTGGTTTTGATTTTGAGTACATATTCAATAGGCTCGCAATATGCGGATGTTCAAACAGGGTACTGGGTCGTCTTCTTTCAATGGACTCTGAACTCATCAACAAAAAATTATCTTCAAGTGCTCTCGGAAATAACGATCTCAAGATTCTCCGAATGAATGGTCGGTATACTTTTGATATGTACCAAGAAATCAAACGCGAGCACAAATTTGAGAGTTACTCGTTGAATAACGTTTCCAAGATTCTTTTGGGAGACAAGAAGAATGATATGCCGGTTCACGAAATCTTTTCGAGGTTCCGAACGGGCCAAGGTCTTGAGGAGGTCGAAGAGTATTGTATCAAGGATACCGAGCTCCCGCACTCAATCTCTGAAAAATTGTCTCTTATCCAGAATCTTTTTGAGATGGCCAAGGCTTGTTGGGTCCCATTGAGTTTCTTGAGCGAGCGTGGTCAGCAAATCAAAGTGTTTTCGCAGATGGCACAGATGGCCCGAGAGCTTGGGTTTATGATCCCGACTCTTAAGAGAGAAGGTTCGGCCGAAAAATACCAAGGTGCAACTGTTTTAGAGGCACAGACTGGAGCTTATTGGTGTCCAATCACGGCGCTCGATTTCGCTTCCCTGTACCCGTCTATCATGTGTGCTCATAACTTGTGTTACTCGACCTACGTGTTTGATAAAAAGTACTTGGGACTTCCTGGAGTCACTTATGAGACGTTCGGACCGCATACGTTTGCGACCCAGGTCAATGGGAAGCCAACCCCGAGTCTGTTGCCTATTATTCTTGAAAAGCTTAAGGTCTACAGAAAGGAAGCCAAGAAGATGATGAAACAGGTCCCAGAAAGGTACGCAGTCTACAACGGTAAGCAGTTGGCCTATAAAATCTCTATGAATTCGGTTTACGGGTTCACAGGAGCCTCAAACGGGATTTTACCTCTGGTTGCCATTGCAGAGACTGTGACTATGCGCGGACGCCAAATGATTGAAGAATCCAAGAATTACGTGGAGAAACATTTCCCGGGTTCGAACGTGAGATACGGGGACACGGATAGTATAATGGTAGAATTTGATGTCGAGGGGCGTACGGGGCTTGAAGCAATCGAATATTCTTGGAAACTTGGCGAACGGGCTTCGAAGGAAATTTCGGAACTCTTCAAGGCCCCAAACAAACTCGAACTCGAAAAAGTTTATTGTCCCTACTTTTTGTATTCCAAAAAGAGATATGCGGCAAAAATGTGGATTCAGGATGACGATGGAAAGATGGTATTTGATCACGTTGACATCAAGGGACTTCAGGTGGTCCGAAGGGATAGCTGCCCTTTTGTAAGACGGATATGCCAAGAGGTTCTGAATACGAGTCTTGATTCGAGCGATCCCAGTGGGGCTATAAAAATTGCCAGGAAAGCCAAGGAGGACCTTCTTGCTGGTCTGATTCCAATGGATGATCTTGTTCTGACAAAGTCTTTGAGCGGTGACTACAAAGTTCAAATGCCGCACGTAGAGGTTGTAAAAAAAATGAAAGAACGAAATCCCGGATCAGAGCCACAGGTCGGGTCACGTGTTCCATTTGTAATACTCAAGAATAATTCCACTCGACTTTTTGACAAGGCTGAAGATCCCGGTTGGGTCAATGAAAAGAATCTAAAACTGGATTACCAGTATTATTTTGAGCATCAGCTCGAAAAACCGATTCGGGACCTCATGCAGCCAATCATAGGGTCGGACCGGGACTTGTTCTCAAAGGTCCGGAACCAAAAGATTACTAGTTTTTTCATTAAAAAAATGGACCCTGATATTAATAATGATATCTAAGCTGATTGAAGAGGCCATCGAGGCTGAGATTGAGCTTCGGGTCCAAGAAAGGCTCACACAGGTACTTGAAAAGATTTCACAGGTGTATGATATCCGGTTGGATCGTCTCATGAAGGACATCCAGACAGTTCAGGGCTCACAGAGTAGTACATGTTGCGGACTCACAAAGTCAAAGAAGAGATGCTCTCGACCCGGTAAGCACGACGGGTACTGTAAGATTCACGTTTCACAGAAGCCCGATGTAAGAAAAATCGCGACTCCGGTACAGGTTTCCCAACACACCCATACATTCCCTCCAATGTTTCTAAAAGGGTGTCCAGCGTGTGAAAGTAGTACGAATTTAAGGAAACAATTCCTTGATTTATAAATGAGTAAGAAGAATCTACTTTTGAAATCGATAGAAGAGTTTTACGACGATCCTAAAAATTTTACCAGACTCAGTGAAATTTTGGGGCACCAGATTGTGTCGCTTCGTTGCATAGAAGAATTTGTCACAAACTATGCAAAGGAGAAACATACTATTGTAGATACCCCAAGTGGATCCGCTATAAATGTGCATGTGGCCTATAAATCGAGCCTGAGTGGCTACAGCAAGAAATTGTTCGACCCGTTCTGCCGGACTGAGCGTATTGAGTTTCGAGGTTTTACAACAACGGTCGCTCAACTCAATTTCATAAGATGGTGCATAAAGAATGGAATAATAGAACACATTAAATCTCTGGAAGACTACCGTAACCGTTTGAAAATACAAGATCAGTGTACCCATAATAATACAGAACAAGCTCAAAACTTTGGGACAATTGGGGCACAAATGAATCCTTGAATTTAATACTGAGACTTGTTGTTTTGGAGTTGATCTTGCGGAAATCAATATCACCTGATTTTACCAAGAAATCAGTCACTTTATCAGAAAAACAATACGTGTAAATATTTTTATCAGGGACTGAAAGACCGTGATCTATTGGATGCTTGAACAAAAAGTAACTATCTTCCCATAGATTCTGAGTGATGTTTTGATTGTTTATATATATGTTTATATAGTCAATAACTGGATCATAGTACAATGTCTGATTGAGCCAATTTGTGTACTTCACGTAAGTTCTAGTGAGATCAGATTGGTACCCATAGTCGTACCTAGTTTTGTAGGTTTTATTCTTGTTCCGAATAAACCAATTAATCATGGAGACCCTAAAATTGGGATTCATTTGCATATTCACAACCCCAGAACCAGGTGATGAACCACTTGCTCCAAATGAGCGAGGACAGTCGGGCTCTTTAAGTACCTTTGGGATTTTTAGCGTCAATTTGGTATTCATGTAATATATCCTCTCTTCTGAAGTGAGAAATATCTGATCAAACAGTATACTAACATCAACAAGTTCCATAGGTTCTGTATTATCGGTGAACCAGCTCTGAGGATTAAAATACAATTTCACGTAGACCCGCTGCCGGCCCATGGCACACAATGGAAGGTACATGTCCTTTTGGGTCGAAAAGAAGAATCTCAATGGAATTATAAGCTCATTCGTGGGCGACGAAGTGGTTGGGCCTATTCCGTTACCAGTCGGCAAAGTACCTCCGACCATATTTACAAGTCCAAGAATCTCATCCGCGGTCAAGAATAACTCATTATATATAGTGTGCCAATCAGAATCATACGAATCGATGAGTACATTATCAAAATAGAGTTCGGCCTTGTTAATAAGAGCGACCCCAACTCTATCAATATAATTTGTATTAGGAGGAAGACGGCACTTGAGATACATATTTTTTATGAGGTCACCATTCTCACCTACATTTATTGGTACTGTAAGTATATTTCCTATATAAGGCGGAGTAGTCACCTTGAGCTCTTTTTTTACTATTGAAAAATTGGTATGTTGCTTCGTTGATGGAGTCCAATCAGTTTTGGATGCATACAAATACTTGTCCTGTGGACCGACCGCTGACATTCCAATTGCAGCAGCAGTTGCAAAGGTTCTTATGGGTTCAGAGTGTTTAGGGTCATCCGGAACAAAAGTAGAATAAAATCGATCCGGCTCTAGATTTACTTCCCATGTATTCGAATGTATGTGTGTTACTACATTCTTAAGATATTCACGGGCCGCGAATATATTGGATGTCAAAGGACCAGCCCCTGGATTTTCTGTATCGTTTTTCCTACGAGTCACATTAAATGCAGGTCGAGTGAGAACTAGATCCACCTGAGAATCTTGTGCCAAGTTACTAAGAGGGAAAGTATTACTAAGAACAGACCGCTGATAAAGGGCAGTATACCCCGGCCCTGGTAGTATTTTTTGGACCGTATCTCCTGGACTGATACTCACTGTTGTAATTGGATCATTTGTAAGACCCGGTGACTGATTAGGGGCCGTCAAAAAATCCCTGTGCGTGTTTTCTATAATCGTTTTTACTTTAATCTGGGTGGCCATCCCAAGACTTCTATATTGTAGCAATATCTTTCTTCCACATGTCCGCAATTCCGGTTGTTTCGAGATCCTTGAGGTCTGTTCGGGTCTTTTCCAGAGTTTCTGTGAGGGCCAATACATTCTCTTCGGTGTACTCGAAGGTCCTTGTTTCCAAGAGACTTTCTGGCAGACTGTGCACTGTCATCTCTGCTAGCAATTCTCCCTTTGGTCTCCTGAAAACTACGAGGGTCCCCTTGATGACCATGTCTATAAACCTTCTCTTGTTGTCGAGCTTCTCAATCTTTTCCTCGAGGACTTTCTTCATGTGCTTCTTCCGGGCCTTGTAGAATTGGAGCTTGATTTTCGTGTATTCGAATAGGATTTCTTCAGGGGAATCAAACTTTCGTATTCCGTTTTGGGTTACGAGATACATATTCGTTGTCCTCAAATCCTTTTGGGGAACCGGAACTGGTCCTCCCTGAATTACAAAGTTTGGTCGAGTCTCAGTTGAGTGATTTTCGTATCTCTGAATCTTTCCAGAGTCGATGAGACCATCAAGGTATTCTTTATAGTCCTGGGTCCAGAGACCCGGTGGGAGTTCAGTCACGACACCATCCTTTAGTGTTCCGTATGCGGTCCACGTATGGTCATCCTTCTTCTCTATGCGACCGGTAAATCCACGGTACCAAGGATTCATGGGAACAAGGGGCTCGCGGTTTAGTACCCGGAGTATATTGGCTTTTATATCCTTGGGGTTGAAACACGGAACCGAACAAGAGAATCCAGTACCGATTCCATCAGCCCCATTCACTAGAATCATTGGTAAAACTGGTACGAAAAAATCAGGCTCGGGGGTTCCCGAAGAAAAACTTAGAACGGGATCGTCTCTCGGGTCAAAAAGTAGTTTGGTTTCTGGAGCAAGTCTCGTAGAAATGTACCTGACACTCGCATGGTCCTTTCCTCCTTCAAGTCTTGAACCAAATTGACCACTCGGAACCAAAAGATTCAAATTGTTTGAACCGGTAAAGTCTTGAGCCAGACCAATGATTGTTCCATGGAGACTTGCTTCACCGTGATGATAATCTGTGTGCTCCCCAATGTACCCAGCGAATTGGCCAACTTGCATATCCTTTTCGAGATTCTTCTTCTTGGCCCCAAATATAACTTTTCTCTGACTTGGTTTGAGACCATCTACCAAGTGAGGGATACTGCGGAATATATCAGCCTCTGAAAACTTGATCAGGTCTTTGTGAACAAAATCAGACACTTGAAGTTGGCGGACCGACCCATAATTCACAAAGGGTCTTTGTTCAAGTGCCATATAGGTCCTGAGCCATTCCTTTCGGTCAGATGCATGTGTCTTTGAAAAGGCCAGAATCATCGATGGGTCTGTTTCTTGGTCTGTTCCGAACCTAACAGTAAGTTTATCAATCATCTTGAAATATTCACGAGCCTCTGAACTCGTAGAAGTACCAAGTCCCTTGTAGTATTTGGCACCCGATGAACTTGCACCAGATGCCTTGAAAGCCTCTTCGGTATAGAACCACTCTGAGCCCTTCTTAACAACAGGGGTCACCATGGCACACACGTACCCAGCCTTGAGGAGACCGGGCCAAAAAACGTGAAACATATTCAGGACAAGCCCTTTGATATGAGAACCATCAAGATCCGCATCAGTCATAATCATGAGTCTCCCGTATCTGAGTTTTGAAGTGTCTTTGGTATCTTGTTTGAGCCCCAGGATCTGTTTGAGAGCCATAAATTCTTTGTTTGATTCAAGTTGTTTCACTGAACTGTCCCTTACGTTTTTTGGTTTGCCCCTCAGGGGAAAAACTCCGTATCTGTCTCGGCCAACAACCGAGAGACCTGCGATCGCTAAGGCTTTGGCGCTGTTTCCCTCTGTGATTATGAGTGTGCACTGTTCTGACTTTGGGCCTCCTGCCCAATTCGCATCATCAAGTTCAGGGATTCCCTTGACACGATCGCGCTTAGTTCCATCTGATTTTTTGAGACGACTCTTCTCAAGATTCTTAAGATCGTCACCAAGACCACACGCCAATACATCTTTTACAAACTTGGGCTTAAGCTCCAAGTGTTCCCTTATTTGAGTGTTGAGCTCTGTTTTCGTCTGGGACTCAAATGACGGCTTGTCTATGAGCAACTTGACAAAAACAAAGAGGTGCTGCTTGATTTGGGACGGAGTCGAGTTGAGAGCCTTGGCGAGTACTTGGACCAAGTGATCCACGTGGGTCCCACCTTTGGAAGTACTTATTCCATTTACAAAAGAAATTTGTTGGAACCCATCATCCGAATGGCCCACTATAACTTCCCAGTTGCCTTGTTTCATCTTGGCATGCGATACATCAGCTGGAAGGTGCCTCAGAGCAAATTCCTCAAATGAAACCCCAACAGCCTCCCCATTATAAGTGACTTTGGGAACCCATGTCCCAATCTCGGTGGCCCGGCGCCTAAAAAGAGGCTCAATCAGGTCAAACTTGGGGGAACCGAGTCTCTTGTAATCCGGAATAAAAGTGATTGTAGTCGAGCCTGTTTTTTTACTAAAGGGCTGAATGACAGGTGCTTGACACGTTTCCATATTGTCTACCCAGGTCTGGTTATATGAGAGTTTGTTCACTGGGTCCTCTATACTCACTGTAAATTTCCCGGAATAGATATTCGTGAGTTTGGCTCCGTAACCATTTCGCCCACCCGTGTATCTAGCACCAGCATCATCGTCAAAGTTTGAAGAAGTCAAGAGGTGTCCAAATATGAGTTCTGGGAGCCAGAGTGATTCGTCTCCATCGTGCTTTTGGATCGGAATAGGTTTGTTATTTCGGATCGAAATTTCCCCAGTTTGGTTTGAAAAAGTCACATCAATTTTATTCGCTTTGGGGTCCCGAAAAAATTCATCCGATGCGTTTACCAGAATCTCATCGAAAATTTTCAAGAGGGCTGGCGAAACGCAAAGAGTTTTGGATTCATATGTTGTTGGATCCCAGTACCTCACGAGATCCTTTTCGACCCGACCAACATATGAATCGGGTCTTTCTAGAACATGTTGTCGATGAGTAAACTTTTTCCACATTGGTTTTTTAGGGACTGAATTGTTTAAATGAACGCTATGGGGGTTAGACTTGTCATGCAATTGTGTATCTGGCATGCGTACCAGTATTGTTTTGTTCTCATTGAGGGAGTAGCCATAAATGTCATTCTAGTACGAGTTGTATTATAAGTTATTCCTTCGGTTACATCTGTGTCGCCGCATGCTTCTGATGTAAAGCCAAAAACGTGCATAGAAGCAACTGCTGAAAAATCAAAGGTATATACAGGTGAAAATGCCGTAAGTAAAACAAGTACTACTCCAGGTCCGTAAGTTATTCCACCTTGAGTAAATGTCCACTGCATTGTTGTTGGGTCTACTCCCATTATTATATCCGACATATTACTCGCCCAAAATCTATCTTTATTTAATATATTCTGTGTTTTGCCAGGACATTGGCCAATGTTCTTACTTGCAGTGTTACAAGGTGTATATGATGTATATAATTCAAGATTGAAAATTAAAGTCTTACCGGAACTGTTTATGCATGTTATCCTAGATGGGCTAATACCACTATAATTTAAAACGACAGGTAAAAACTTTGCAAAACTTCCATCTGGATCTGTTATACGTAAATTATTTGTTACAATCTCCGGATTAGGCGTAACTCCGTATATACATGAGGAAGACTGTGATGTTGTATTTCCAGTAGTAATTTTAGAAATGCAATTTTCCATACTAATTTGTATATATAAATCTCCGGTAGTACTTTCCTGATAGTAACCATTTGGTAATCTGAAAGGTGCTCCAGGAACCATCAAATCTGGGCATATTAAACCTCCAGGGCTTGGGCTTGGGCTTGGGCTGGGACTTGGGCTCGGACTTGGGCTCGGACTTGGGCTCGGACTTGGGCTCGGACTTGGGCTCGGACTTGGGCTCGGACTTGGGCTCGGACTTGGCCTCGGGCTTGGGCTTGGGCTTGGCCTCGGGCTTTCGTTACAATCCCATCCAAATGCTTGGC
>Ga0114963_10001647_pt1 | contig 15366 bp, 16 predicted proteins | sample C_131016_EF_Meta_FD_87019 | JGI IMG/M metagenome (GOLD analysis project Ga0114963, IMG submission 87019) | Freshwater microbial communities from Lake Croche, Canada to study carbon cycling - C_131016_EF_MetaG | ecosystem: Environmental > Aquatic > Freshwater > Lake | place: Lake Croche, Canada...
CTTTGACCGCCCAGGCGCTGGGATAAGGCCCGAAGTAATGGTGTTTTTTCTCCACGCCACCGCGGTAATAGGCTACGCGGGAAAACTGCTGCGGGTCGGCTCCCGGTTTGCCGCTTTTGCGCGCGCCCACATCCGGCGCAGATGCAGGGCTGGCGGCGGTCATCTTCAAGTAGGGATAGCTCTTATCGTCCCGAAACAAAATGTTGTACTTCGGATTGAGTGTCTTGATCAGGTTGTTTTCTAGCAGCAGCGCCTCAGCCTCGGAGCGCACTACGGTGGTCTCCATGCGCACGATCTTGCTCACCATATGACCGATGCGCGTACCGCCATGGTTCTTCTGGAAGTAACTGGCCACCCGCTTTTTCAGACTGATGGCTTTGCCCACATACAGCACCTGGTCCTGCGCATCAAAGTAGCGGTACACGCCGGGCAAGGTCGGCAAGGCCGCCACTTCGCGCAGCAGCGCTTCGCTATGGATAGGGGTGTCGGGCGCGGTCATGGCCGTATTGTCAGAGCTTTCGGATGAACTTGGCCCGCGACCCGCGCCGACCAACTGGCAACAGAGACAATTGCGCCATGCCGTCCCGCACCTCATCCACTTTCCAACATGCTGGCGCCGCAGCAGCGCCCGCGCTTGTGCCAAGTCCGCTGCCTCGCGAAAAGGCCTTGCAGTGGGACATTTTTTGCCAAGTGATAGACAACTATGGCGACCTGGGCGTTTGCTGGCGTCTAGCGGCTCAGCTCGCGCAGCGTGGCCATAGCGTGCGCCTGTGGTTGAACGACATGAAGCCCCTACGATGGCTCGCGCCAGAGGCCTTACACGGCGCATGGCCAGGCATCAAGGTACACGCCTGGCCTATCGCCAATCCAAGGGCATCCGCGCCAACGCTCCCCTTGGCGGACGTTTGGATAGAGGCTTTCGGCTGCGATATTCCAAGGGCCTGGCTGCAAACCCAGGTGAAAGTAGCTGCGGCTCAGGGACGCCGCCCGGTCTGGATCAATTTGGAGTACCTCAGTGCCGAGCCCTTTGCGCTGCGCAGCCACGGCCTGCCTTCACCGGTATTTCAGGGTCCAGCCGCAGGGTGGACCAAGCATTTTTTCTATCCAGGATTCAGCCCAGCCAGCGGGGGCCTATTGAAGCGCTACGACACCCAAACCGCGCAAGCGCCCACCTGGGCTGAACCGCAGTTATCGGAATTTGCACCTGAGGCGCCGAGCGAACGCAGCGTGCTCTTGTTTTCCTACGCCAGCGCGCCCCTCACTGCTTTGCTGCAAGCCCTGTTGCGCAGTCCGCAACGGGTGCAAGTATTGGTAGCCGCCGGACAAACGGCGGATGCCGTGCGGGCTGCGCTGACTGCGCTGCCCGCGGGGAACCCTAGCACGCTGCGCCTACGCTTTTTGCCTTACCTGCCGCAAACTGTGTTTGATCGGCTGCTGGCATTGTGCGACCTTAACCTGGTGCGCGGCGAGGACTCACTGGCCCAGGCAGTGCAGGCCGGCAGGCCCTGTGTGTGGCAAATTTACCCGCAGGACGACGGCGCCCACGAAGCCAAACTGAAGGCCTATTTGGAAACCATCGTTACCGATGCCCCTCTAGGCATCTGGCATGCTTTTTGGAACGGCGGACCCGTCACCGAGCCAGCGTCACAGACCCTAGTATGGCCCTGGGAGCCCGCTTGCGCCTGGCCGCAGAACGCCAAAGCCTTAGCCGCCCGACTGGCGCAAAACACCGATTTGTGCAGCCAATTGATCAAATGGACCGAGCAGCGCTTCGTAAACCCTGACGCTGGGTAAGCCTGAAACCGGCGCAGGACCAAAGGTGTGACCCAGTGCCACGCACACGCGCACGGGGATTAATGCTCCGATTCGCGATAAAATAGTAGGCTTTGCTGGTGTCTTATGCGTTTTGGCGTAGCACCACGCCCCGCCGCATTTCGCGGTCTAAGGCTGCCCTAGGCAGCCCCCCAATCTGACGGATTGTTTATGAAAATTGCCCAGGAAATTCGTGCCGGTAACGTGATCATGCACGGCAAAGACCCAATGGTCGTTCTGAAAACTGAATACAGCCGTGGCGGCCGCAACTCGGCCACGGTACGCATGAAACTCAAAAGCCTAATCGCCAACTTCGGCACCGAAGTCGTGTTCAAAGCCGATGACAAAATGGACCAGGTCATCCTGGACAAAAAAGAGTGCACGTATTCCTATTTCGCAGACCCCATGTATGTCTGCATGGACGCGGACTTCAACCAGTACGAAGTCGAAGCGGAAAACATGGGCGATTCGCTGAGCTACCTAGAAGACGGCATGGAAGTGGAAGTCGTGTTCTATGACGGCAAAGCGATCTCAGTAGAGTTGCCCACCAGCGTGGTGCGTGAAATCACCTGGACCGAGCCTGCTGTCAAAGGCGACACCTCAGGCAAAGTTTTAAAGCCTGCCAAAATCGCGACCGGCTTTGAAATCGGCGTGCCGATTTTTGTGGCCCAGGGTGACAAAGTCGAAATCGACACCCGCACCGGCGAATACCGCAAACGCGTTTAAGCCAAGACCCTGTGCTCCGCCGCAAAGCCCCTTCGGGGGCTTTTTTTATGCGCGCAAACGCCAGGCGCTGCGGGCACCCAAAGCCACCATGGCACCTACCGTCCAAAATACGACGCTCACCCCGACCACCGCACCGGCGCTGCCAAACAGCAAAGGCATGACAACGCTTGAAAAATTAATCGTCGTCAGACGCAAGCCAATGGCCTGACCATGCTGAGCGTGCGGCGTGATCTGGTGCAAGGTGCTCATGATCATGGGCTGCACCGCGCCCAGGGCGATACCCAGCACGACCGAACACAGTCCCATACTCCATGCGGAATGCATCAGGGGATACAACATGAACACCGTTGCCGTCAGCACCATGGACGCGGTGAGCGCATGCCACTCTTTGACCCTGGCAGCAGCGAGGGGAATCAGCAAGCGAACGCCCACGGCCGCGACTGCAAAACCACCCAAAATAGTGCCAATGACAGAGGCGCTTAGTGCGCGTTCGTAGCCCAGCACCGGCACTACAAAAGTATGCACATCCCAACACGATGACAAGAGCCAGTTCACCATCAACAAGCGGCGCATGGGCGGAGATTGGAGCAAGTACCACGCCGAAGCCTGTGCACCGGTGGCCGGGGGCACCGGTTCGAGCTCCGGTACGCCTCGGATACACCAGGCACTGAGCAAAGGCATACACAGCGCAAATAAAAATGCAGCGCGAAAGCCCGGCTGCGACAGGCCCGCGGGCATGGCCAGCGCGCCAAAGTCGATGAGCACACCCGCCGCCACCGCACCAAAAAAATTGGACACCGCCGGCCCAATCGCCAGCCAGCTGAACACACGGCGCAATTCCACGCTATCGCGCGCAGCACGCCCCACATGGCGTTGCAAAGCGACAGACGCAGTTCCGCTGGCTGCGCCCATACACAGGGCACTGGCACACATCACTTCAAACAGGGGAAACAGCAGCGACAGCGCCGCGCCCACCAAGGCCGAGAGCACGGCTAGGCGCACGGGCCGCTGCAAACCGTGGCGGTCTGCATACCGCCCAGCGGGCAATGACAAAAACACTTGACTAAGAGAAAACAGCGACAGCAACAAACCCACATGCCAGGCACTATGCCCCATGCGCAGGGCGAGCAAGGGCGTGGCCATACGCATCGCCACCATGCTGGAATGCAAAAAAATATGACCGGCAATCAGGCGGGGCAGCCAGCCGCCGCGCATGCTGGCCTGCGTGCCCCCAGCTTCATCAGAAAACGCAGTGCCCGTACTGGTGTGCGGCGCGGGTTCGCTCACGTTAGCGAATGCCCGTCGTCACTGTCAAAGTCCTTGTCCAGTGGTATCAGGCCGGTGGCCTGCGCCTCTGGCAGACCCTCCACTTTTTTCAGGGCCCGGCCCATGGCGCGGCTGCGCACCTCGGCGTTGTCCAGTGTTTTGAGCACGGTTTCGGTTTGCGACTTGACCTTGGCCAGCACATCGCCAAACTTGCCAAACTCGGTCTTGACCGCCCCCAGTACTTGCCAGACCTCGCTGGAGCGCTTTTCCAGCGCCAGCGTGCGAAAGCCCATTTGCAGCGAGCTGAGCATGGACAGCAAAGTGGTCGGCCCCGCCAGCGTAATGCGATGGTCGCGCTGCAAAGACTCCATCAAGCCCGGGCGGCGCAGCACCTCGGCATACAAGCCTTCGGTGGGCAAAAACAAAATCGCAAAGTCGGTGGTGTAAGGCGGCTCTATGTATTTTTCGGCGATCGACTTGGCTTCCAGGCGTATGCGCAGTTCGAGCGCTTTGGCCGCAGCATCGGCGTCGGCAAAGTGTGCTCGGCCTTGTGCGTCCAGCAAACGTTCGTAATCTTCGTTGGGGAATTTGGCGTCAATCGGCAACCACAAGGGCGTTCCATCCTCAGCCTTCCCCGGTAGCTTGATAGCAAAGTCCACCACGTTTTTGCTGCCCGGCCGGGTGGCCACCTGGGTCGCGTACTGGTCAGGTACAAACACCTGCTCCAGCAAAGCAGCCAACTGCGCCTCGCCGAAAATACCGCGGGTCTTGACGTTGCTCAGCAAATGTTTGAGGTCGCCGACGCCCTGGGCCAGGGTTTGCATTTCGCCTAAACCTTTGTGTACCTGCTCCAGCCGTTCGGCCACTTGCTTGAAGCTTTCGCCTAAACGGGCCTGCAGCGTAGTTTGTAATTTTTCATCGACCGTGGCGCGCATTTCGTCTAACTTGGCGGCATTGGTGGTTTGCAATTGCGTTAGCTGCGCTTCGAGCGTGGTGCGTACCTCGGCCAAGGTGCGGGCACTGGTTTCTCCCAATTCGGCAATGCGGCGCGCATTGGACTCGCTCAAAGCCCCCAATTGGGAGATCAAGGTATCCGACAGATTTTTTTGCAAGACCGCCAGTTGCTGCCCAAAGGCGTCAATCTGGGTGTTTTGGGTGCGGGTGGCCTCAGCGCTTTGGGCCGTCAGCGTTTGCTGAAAGGTCGCCATGCTTTGTGCGGCTTCCTGGCGGCTATCACGCCCGCTATCGGCCAGATCGCGGCGCAGTTCGCGCTCCAAGCGGTCTAGGCGCTCTGCTTGGGCTTGCAGCGCGGCCAATATGAGCTGCGTGGCTTGGTCACTTTGGGCCGCGCCGGGCGCGCGGCGCAGCAACAGCACCACCAGCAATAAGGTATGCAAGCCCAAGAAACCCAAGGCCAGCCAGATCCATCCTTCAATCACAGAACATTCTTTCTAAATTGGCATTGTCCATGAAACGATGCGCCAACCTGATCTAGCTTAACGAATAAGAAAGATACAGCATGACCGCTTAAGCGATGCGGCAAGAATTGCCGCCTTCAACGCACCGACAAAAAAGTTACGCCCCTACATGGGCTAACAAGCCATTGCAGGTGGGCCGCTCTCCCGCAAGGGCTCAAGGACGCGTCAAAACTTCAGGGTTCAGCGGCGTTAGCGCTTTCCCCTGGGTCAGGAAGCCGATTAAATTATCGACCGCCAAATCGGCCATGGCTTGGCGGGTGCCAGGCGTAGCACTAGCAATATGCGGCGTCAGCACGACATTGGGCACGGTGAGTAGGTCTGGATGCACGCGTGGTTCACCTTCATAGACGTCCAAACCCGCTGCGGCGATAGTGCGCTCACGCAGTGCCTGCGCGAGGGCGCCGTCATCGACGATACCGCCGCGCGCCAAGTTGATTAAGGTGGCCGTGCGCTTCATCAATGCCAGCTCAGCAGCGCCTATGGTGTGGTGCGACGCAGCGCTATAGGGCACGACCAGCATCACATGGTCCGCGCTTTGGAGCAATTCCTGCTTGCCCACATAACGCGCTTTGCAGGCCTCTTCAGTGCCAACATCCAAGCGGCTGCGGTTGTGATAAATCACCTGCATGCCAAAGCCAAAGGCAGCCCGGCGGGCAATGGCCTGGCCGATGCGCCCCATACCCATAATCCCCAAGGTGCTGCCGTGCACTTCGGCGCCGGAGAACATGTCATAACTCCACCGCGTCCACAAGCCGGCGCGCAAAAAATGCTCGCTTTCAGTCACCCGCCTGGCTGTAGCCAGCAGGAGCGCAAAACCAAAATCTGCAGTGGTTTCAGTCAGCACATCGGGCGCATTGGTACCAAGCACACCTGCTGCCGTCATGGCCGCCAGATCAAAGTTGTTGTAGCCCACCGTCATATTGGCGCAAATTCTCAGGTCTGGGCATTGGGCTAGCAGCTCAGCGTCCACGCGCTCGGTGCCCGTGGCAAAAACGCCCACCTTGCCTTGCATGCGGCGCAGTAACTCGGGCCGATCCCACAGCACGTCGTCCGGATTGGACTCGACGTCGAAATATGCTGATAAACGGTCAATAACGCTTTGAAAAATAGCGCGGGTTACCAAAATGCGGGGCTTGAAAGTGGGCATGGTGAGAGCAAAAAAAGAGGTGTTACAAACCAAAGCATTGAAAACGAATGTGGTGAAACTTTAGGACGGCCTTGGTCAACACGCCATAGGCAATCAATCGAGCCAGCGTGTAAATTCGGTCACCGGCACGCGTGGCGTCACAAAGCCATTGACCAGCGCATCGGCATCGGCATACCCCAGGGCCATACCGCACACCAGCATTTCGCCATCGCCTGCTCCAATATGCGGCATGATAATTTTGGCAAAGCCATTCCAAGCTGCTTGGGGACAGGTGTGCAGACCTCGCCCACGTGCAGCCACCATGATGCTTTGCAAAAAGGCGCCGTAGTCCACCAGTGAGCCGCGTCCCATCACCCGGTCGATGGTAAACATCAGGCCTACCGGCGCATCAAAGAAGCGGTAGTTGCGCTGGTGTTGGGCGTGCATCTTGTCCTTGTCACCTTTGCCAATGCCCAATAAGCCGTACAAACCCCAGCCGTTTTCGCGGCGGCGGTCAATGTAGGGGCTGACCCACTTTTCCGGGTAGTAGTCATATTCCTCCCGGTAGGACTGCGCTACCGAGGGATCGGCCCGGATCGCGTCGTGTGCGGCGCAAACCTGCGCTACCAGGCTATCGCGGCTGCTGCCTTGTAGTACATAAACCCGCCAGGGCTGACAATTGGTGCCCGAAGGGGCACGGCTGGCGACGTCCAAAATCGCCTCGATGTCGGTGCGAGGCACCGCCTGGCCCATAAAGGCCCGCACCGACATGCGGCTGCGGATCGCCGTGTCAACGGCCTGGGTCTGACTCACATGCTGCATACAAATGCTCCACTCATCAATGCGGTTTATCGGGTAGGCGGTAGCGGATTAAAGTGCTGTCGGGGCTGCTAGGGAGCACCGGATTGCAAAGCCTCCAAAGCGCGCACCAAGGCCAATGGTAGCGGCGCAGGCTGGCGGCTGGCGGCATCGACGTAAACATGAACAAAATGCCCTTGGGCCGCGGCCTGCGCCTGGCCGGTGGCAAACACACCCAACTCATAGCGTACGCTGCTGCGACCGCGGTGCGCAAGCCGCAAGCCCACCTCCACCGGCTGCGGAAAAGCCAAGGGAGAAAAATAATTGCACTGGGTTTCCACCACCAGACCAATCACCGTGCCGTCTCGGATGTCCAAAGCGCCCTGCGCTATGAGATAGGCATTCACTGCAGTATCAAACCAGCTGTAATAGACCACATTGTTGACATGCCCATACGCATCGTTGTCCGCCCAGCGGGTGGTGATGCTGCGCCAAGCGCGGTAGGCGCTGCGTGGCGCGGGTTCGGGTTTGGACATGAGGGATGGGTAACAGGTTGGAGCGGCTTGGCTAAGGGTCTAGGCGCACACATTGGGGCCGTTCCAAGCCATTTTGCCACCTCAGCAGCAGCGGGTGGCCATCCAAGACCAAGTCTCCTGAGGCGCTGTTTCAGAGGGAAATGTTACTTTGGATTGGCCTAAATCAAGCATTTTTCAATTTTTTTGCTGCATTGCAACAAAAAAGTCTTGCAAGACCGGTTTTCATCCCTATAATTCGTTCATGCTGCACTGCAACATAGGCAAGAAAAGCCAGGTTACGGAGCAGATAGTGTTTCTCAACATGGTCTTTTGATAATTTAACTTTGGAGTATTTTCATGCTAACCGTAGAACAAGTCGTCGCTTCCCACAAATCCAACCTCGAAACTCTGTTTGGCCTGACCAGCAAAGCTTTCGAAGGCGTTGAAAAACTGGTTGAACTCAACATGGCGGCTTCCAAAGCTGCCATGTCCGAAGCTTCGGCCCACGCCCACACCCTCTTGAGCGTAAAAGATGCTCAAGAACTGATGGCTCTGCAATCCGGTCTCCTGCAGCCCATGGCCGAAAAAACGGCTGCATACAGCCGTCACCTGTACGACATCGCCAGCGGTGCCGGTGCAGAGTTCACCAAGACCATGGAAGCCCAAGCTGCTGAAGCCCAGCAAAAAGTGGCCGCTTTGGTGGACAGCGCTGCTAAAAATGCGCCTGCCGGCTCTGAGTCCGCTGTTGCCATGATGAAAAGCACGGTTGCCGCTGCCCACAACGCACTGGAGTCGGTCCAAAAAGCCGTAAAGCAAGCCACTGATGTCGCTGAAGCCAACTTCAATGCGATGGCAGCAACTGCCACCACTGCTACCAAGCAAGCTACGGCTTCCAGCAAAAAGCGTTAATCGCTGAGTAGGGAGAAGGTTTTTTTAGCCTCTCCCGAAAACCAAGGGAAAACCCTGATACAGTAGGTTCATCGGAAGCAAAAGCTTCCCATCGATTGTCTCCTCGGATCCTTTCGAAACCTTTGGTTCAGGGATCCCTTCAAGGCCTCGTTGCAAAACGAGGCCTTTTTTTTGATTTTTTGCGGCCTATCGGCTCAGCCGCGCTTATGTCCAATCAAAGCTCGCAGACCAGGCTGTTTCGTCAAACGGCCACAAGCCCACACGCTGTTACGACGCAGCGGGCACCGCGCAAACCAAGGCCTCAATGCGACTTTGCCTCCATGGCAGCGCGCAATTGGGGCAATGCTGCCTGCATGGCTTTGCGACCCGCTTCAATGGAGCGTTTGCGCGCGCCGAAGTCCGCGCTGGAGATACCCATCAGTTGGGGCCGGATCACCACATCGGCGCCTTGCAGTTCCAGACTGTTAATGCTTTTACCCATGATCGTGAAGGTTTGCAAAAGAATCTCCAAGGTGCCGCTGGCCGAGGCTGCTTCCGGAGGGCTGGAAATATCAACTGCAATGATGAGCTCGGCCCCCATTTTTTTCGCAGCGCGCACCGGTACCGGGGAGACCAGTCCGCCATCGACATATTCGCGGTTACCAATCTTGACGGGCTGAAAAACTGCCGGCACCGCGCTGGAGGCCCGAACGGCCGTACCGGTATCGCCGCGTTGAAAAACGATGTCATTGCCGCTGTTGAGGTCCGTGGCCACAATGCCAAGCGGCAGAGGCATGGCTTCAATGGCTTTTTGCCCCACTTGCCCATTCACGTATTTAGCAAGTGCTTCCCCGCGCAAAGCGCCGCGGGTAAAAACCTGTAGTGTCCAGTCCGCAATGGTGGCCTCTTCCATGGTTTCGGCAATGTTCTGTAACTGGGCGCCATTTTTGCCGCTGGCATACAGCGCCGCCACCAAACTGCCCGCCGAAGTACCCGTCACCAGTGCGGGCCGAATCCCCGCCTCTTCCAAGACTTGGATGACGCCAACATGGGCAAAGCCGCGCGCAGCACCGCCACCCAAAGCTAGCCCGATGCGCGGCGGGATTTTGGATACGGGTGACACCACCGGCGCTTCAGGCACCGGCGTTTTGCTGGGGGTTTGCGCTGGGGATTCCTCGCCCCGCGCTTTGCCTGCAGGTGTGGTGGGCAGATTAGATTCAACTGGCGGCGCTATTTCAGTGGACTGGGCCGTACCGACGAGCAAAGGTGATTTAGGGGGTGGCGCGCTAGCACATGCACTTAGCAGTGCGACCATTGCGCCAATGCAGACGATTTGCAAGCTTTGCGTCATGGAGTCTCTGTCCCTGTGTGACAATGAAAAATCAGATTGTGCAGGACAAAGGTAATCCTATGAAACGTCCGGCCCCATGGGCGGCAAAAGTTGTCACCTTGCTCGACACTGGCAATAAAGCGGCAGCGCTGGCGCAAATCAAAGTCGCACCTTCAGTACGGGATGTACAAGCGCTGCAGCTTTTGCTGGGCCGCCATGCGCAGTGGAAAAAAGACGCCGTCGTAACGCAGGCGGTGGACGACCAGATCGCCACCTTGGCGCACCCCCGCTTGCACCGCTCGCCCTAATCAGGCAAAGCACCTGCCGAACTGCAGCGCGGAACCCTCGCCGCGAATTAAGAAACAGACGGCTTCTTGTGCTTTGCCGATTTGTGCTTTTTCGCGCTGACTTTGTGTTTATGGGCGTGCTTCTTGACCGCCTTTTTATGTGGCTTGACCACCGTTTCGGTACCAGCGGGCACGACGGTAGGCTCGGTTTGCGCGGTCACCGCTGCTCCACCCAAGGCGAGAATCAACCCAGCCAGAACCATTTTTAGTTTCATCATTTTTATCCTAGAAAAGTACACCAAAACCGGAACGACCGGATGTCTTTAATGCTAGCACGCGATTGGCTGGCCGAGACCCAAATAAAGAAAAATGGCGCGCCATGGTGCCCCAGGGTCGCTAACAGGATTTTGAGGGCAAAGCCGCCAAGGCGCGCTGGTAGGCCACCGATTGCAGCATGCCTGCCCAGGCCAAAGTCGGCCCCTTAGGCAAGAGGCCCAAACGTCGCGCGTAGCTTTCTGGCGCGGGCTGATACCGGCCCGTGCTTAGCGCTTGGCTCAGCTCGGCCAAAACCGTGTCTAAAGGCGAGTCTCCGGGCTTGCCAACCAAGGACTGGTTGCATAGCAAAGCCATATCGCAGCCGGCATGCAATGCGGCCAGCACCGCTTGCGCGGCACTGATTTCGCGGCCCTGCACCTGGCGCGCACCGGCCATGGACAAATCATCGCTAAATATCGCGCCGCTAAAGCCCAAGTCTTGGCGTAACACTTTTTGCAACCAGATCGCAGAAAAACCAGCCGGCAGGCTATCGACCTGGGGGTAAACCACGTGCGCTGGCATCACAGCTTGCAGCACCAAGTCTAGTGAGGCATAGGGCGCTGCGTCTTTGGCCAAAATACTGCGCAAACTGCGTTTGTCCACTGGCACCGCAAGATGGGAATCGGCACGGGCATAACCGTGGCCTGGGAAGTGTTTTCCACAATGGGCTAAGCCAGTTTGCGCCATGCCTTGTATGAGGCTTTGGGCGAGCAGGCTGACGATACGCGCATCATCGGACAAAGCGCGATTGCCAATCACGCTGCTGGCGCCGTAATCCAGGTCCAGTACCGGCGCAAAACTCATGTCCACGCCACAGGCCCGCAATTGCGCGCCCATCACATGCCCACAGGCCAGCGCAGCCCGGGTCGCCGCAAGCGGCCCGGCCTGGCGACCGGCGCGCGGCGCAGCAGCAAACATTTCGCCCAGCAGGCGCATGGGCGGGAGATGTACAAAGCCATCGTTGCGAAAGCGTTGCACCCGACCGCCCTCATGGTCGACCGCAATGAGTAGATCGGGACGCAAGCGCTTGATACTGGCACACAGTTGCGTTAATTGGGCCCGGTTTTCCCAGTTGCGTCCAAACAAAATCAAACCGCCCACCAATGGATGGCGTAAACGCTTTTTGTCCACCGCCTGCAATTGCGTGCCAGCGATATCAATCATCAAGGGGGCGTGCTGATTGGTCGTTTTCATGCCAGCAGCCTTAAGTCGCAGCGGGCGGCCAAGACCCTGCCTGGCCGCCCGCGTCTTGTCCAATGGCAGGCGCCGCATCCAGGCTGCGGGGGACTGCCTCGACGACACAAAAACTGACCGCATAGTCGGTTTCATCGCTAAGGCTAATTTGCGCTCGCAAGCCGCGCGCATCAAACCACGCTTTCATCGCACCGTGCAAAACCACTACCGGCGCACCACTGGGCAGCTTGGCAATCTCGCAGGAGCGCCAGGTCATGGGCATGCGCATGCCTAGACCGACGGCCTTGCTAAAAGCTTCTTTGGCGCTGAAACGGGTGGCCAAATAGCGCACGCCGCGTTCGGGCCAACGGCTGCTGCGGACCTTCCAGGTGGCCAATTCGCCGGGCGCCAAGACTTTAGCGGCAAAGCGTTCGCCATGGCGCTCCAGGCTGGCGCGGATGCGCCGCACATCGCAAATATCTGTACCAATACCGAAAATCATGGGCGCAAACACGCCAAGTAAGCCTGCACCGCGCCGGTATAACCGCGCTCCAAAGCGTCGCCAATCAGGGCATGGCCGATAGAGACTTCGCGCACCCCGGGCACGGCGCGTATGAATGCAGCTAAGTTGTCAAGATTGAGGTCATGACCGGCATTGATGCCTAGGCCTGCCACAGTCGCTGCGCGCGCCGCCTGGGCAAATCGATCCAATTGGGCCTGCGCCCCGGCACTGCCCCAGGCGGCGGCATAGGGTTCGGTATAGAGTTCGACTCGGTCTGCGCCCACCGCTTTTGCGTCGGCCATAGCATCAGCCTCGGCATCCATGAACAAACTCACGCGCACGCCCCAGGCATGCGCTTGGGCAATCAAGGGGCGCAAGACCTCTGCGTCTTGGGGAAAACTCCAACCGTGGTCACTGGTGAGCTGGCCTTGACCGTCCGGCACCAAGGTGAGCTGGTGCAAAGGCAGATTACGAGCCACCAACTCAGCGGCAACGTCCATGAGGTTGTGCAAAGGGTTGCCTTCGACATTGAATTCGCGGTCTGGCCATTGCTGCATCAACTCCGCCAGGTCCAGAACATCGCTGCCGCGGATGTGGCGCGCATCGGGCCGCGGATGTACGGTAATGCCCGAAGCACCTGCCTGCAAGCAAAAAGTCGCGGCGCGGGTCACACTGGGAATGCCCAGGTGGCGGGTATTGCGCACCAGGGCCACTTTATTGAGATTGACAGACAGCGCGGTAAATAAGGATGGCATGGCAGGCGGTCAGCGACTTGGGATTGGAAAGTTAGGGTGCTAGTAGGACTGTATGTCCACCATCATCTGGCGGGTACGCAAGGTACGAACCCCGCAATGGTAGTGCAGCAACGCACGCAGCAAGGGCTTGAGCGCCGCGCTCAGGGGTGCGCAGGCGCGCAAGGTATCCGTAAATCGGCTGCCCTCGGCCAAGCTGGCTTGTAAGCCAGACCATTGTGCGCCGCTTAAACAAGCCCGGTCGTCGGCATGGGCCTGGCGTAGTCCGCCTTCGGGAACCAAGGTGTAGGACTGCTGCGGATCCAGCGCCGCCAGGGTCAGGGTTTGCACATCGAGCTGCGGCAGCAAGCCGACTTCGCGCAGCAGCAGCAATTCATAACTGCGCAGCGCCGCTTCCAGCACTTCCTCGTGCGCGCTGGCGAGCACCGCCACGACGCTGGCGTACACATCAAACAAGACGGGGTGCGGATCGTCCCGCGCCAAGAGCGTCAGCAAGAGTTCATTGAGGTAGTAACCCGAGAGCAAGGCCTCGCCGGTGGGCATAACGTGGCCACCTTGCCATTCGGCACTTTTGAGCGTGCGGATTTCCGCATCGCCACCAAAAGCCAGGTGCAGGCGCTGCAAGGGCAAAAGCACAGGCCGAAAACTGGAACTAGGCCGTTTGGCACCTTTGGCAATCAGGGCGATGCGGCCATGGTGGCGGGTAAACACCTCCAAAATCAGACTCGATTCGCTCCAGTCATAGCGGTGCAGTACAAAAGCCGGTTCGTCCGCAATGCGCTTGACGGCCATTTACTCGTATCCGAAAGAGCGCACGCGCGCCTCGTCGTCGGCCCAGCCAGAGCGCACCTTGACCCACATTTCAATAAACACTTTGGCATCGAGCAGCTTTTCTAGCTCGACACGGGTTTCGGTACCGATGCGTTTAATGCGCTCGCCCTTGTCTCCTATGACCATGGCTTTGTGGCCGTCGCGCTCTACCACGATCGTGGCCGCAATCCGCAGCAGCCGCCTTTGCTTGCCGCGCCCGGGCTCTTCTTCAAATTTGTCGATGACCACGGTCGAGGTGTAGGGCAGTTCATCGCCCGTGAGACGGAACAGTTTTTCCCGCACGGTTTCGCTGGCGAGAAATTTTTCACTGCGGTCGGTCAGCTCGTCGGCGGCATACCACCAGGCTTGCTCGGGAAGGTATTTTTCGCAAATGCCCAACATGCGCTCGATGTCCTTGGCGTTCTTGGCCGATATCGGTACAAACTCGGCAAAGGCATGGCGTTGCTGCATCTCCTGTAGCCAGGGCGCAATATCGGCGCGGCGGTTGACCTGGTCAAGCTTATTGGCCACCAGCAAGGTGGGCACTTCTTTGCTCAGCAAGGCCAGTACTTTGGCATCGGCCTGGTTGAACATACCCGCCTCGACCACGAACAAAATTAAGTCCACATCACCCACCGCACCCATCACGGTTTTGTTGAGCGAGCGGTTCAGTGCGTTGTTGTGACGCGTCTGAAAGCCAGGGGTGTCGACAAACACAAATTGCGATGCTGCGCGCGTGTGCATGCCCGTGATGCGGTGGCGCGTAGTCTGCGCTTTGCGCGAGGTGATACTGATTTTTTGCCCGACCAAGGCGTTCATCAGCGTGGACTTGCCTACATTGGGTTTGCCCACAATAGCGACCAAACCACAGCGCTGACCGGCTACGCCCTGCTCGCCCGCTTCGGCCAGGCGCGGCATGGTTTTGAGCAAACCTGCCAGCATGCTATCCACATCTGGTGCTTCCTGTTGGGGAGCAGCAGGCGGGGATGAAGTCGGCTTGTTTTTAGGTGGCATGCGGGGCTTTGGAGTGAATAGTTTGCAGCATGGCGCTGGCAGCGGCTTGCTCGGCGGCGCGGCGCGAACCGCCGATGCCGCGTTCGACAAAGGACAGCTGCGCAATTTCGCAAGCCACATCAAATGTTTGTTGGTGTGCAGCGCCCAGAGTGTTGACCACTTTGTAATCGGGTAAGGGCATTTTTCGCGCCTGCAGCCATTCCTGCAATTGGGTTTTCGGATCTTTGCCGATGGCGGCCATCTCAGGGTTTACATCGAGCTTTTCGAATAAGCGTTGGACCAAGGCTTGCGCTGCGGGATAACCGGCATCGAGGTAAATCGCGCCAATGATCGCCTCTAGCGCATCGGCCAAAATGGAAGGTCGCTTGGCACCGCCCGAGCGCATCTCACCATCGCCTAATTTGAGTAAGGGCGACAGTCCTAAATCGACGGCCAGTTTGTGCAAAGTCTCCTGGCGCACCAAATTGGCTCGTACCCGGGACAAATCGCCTTCAGGCAGGGATTGCAGCTTGGCGTACAGAAAGTCGGACACCGCTAAGCTGAGCACCGAGTCACCCAAAAATTCCAGCCGCTC
>Ga0114963_10001649_pt1 | contig 15365 bp, 14 predicted proteins | sample C_131016_EF_Meta_FD_87019 | JGI IMG/M metagenome (GOLD analysis project Ga0114963, IMG submission 87019) | Freshwater microbial communities from Lake Croche, Canada to study carbon cycling - C_131016_EF_MetaG | ecosystem: Environmental > Aquatic > Freshwater > Lake | place: Lake Croche, Canada...
AATCCCGATGCGGCCGAATTGGTGCGCGCCAAAGCCGGCCGCATCATCGGTGCCATGAATGGCCTGCTGATCGTCATGAAGGGCCTGCCGATGACCTATGCCAAGGACATGCAGGAGGACAAGGAAGGCACATTCGATGCGCTGTCCTCGCTGTCGCTGTCGCTGGCGGCGATGACCGGCATGATCCGCGATCTGACCCCCGATACCAAGATGATGAAAAAGGCCGCAGGCTCGGGCTATGCCACGGCCACCGATCTGGCCGACTGGCTGGTACGGACACTGAAAATGCCGTTCCGCGAAGCCCATCATGTCACTGCCCGGATTGTCGGGGTGGCATCAAGCCGCAAAGTCGGGCTGGAAAAGCTCACTTTGCAGGAGGTGCAGGCCATCGAACCGCGCATCACCGATGCGGTGTTTGCCGTGTTGGGCGTCGAAAAATCGGTGCGCAGCCGCCTCAGCTATGGGGGTACGGCCCCTGAACTGGTGCGCAAGCAGGCCAAGCGCTGGCTGGCGCGGTTGCAGCGCGAGTCGCGTTGAACGGGCGGGTATTAAGGCTGGCTGAAGGAAGCATTTGGTTTTACAGCCGATTGGTCGTAAGTTACGGCATGGTTTAGGCCTTGGCATATCTTGGATTTGGCACATGACTTTGCGCTCTCAGTTTCTGATCGGTCTCCTGGTGGTTACGTCTCTGCTTGGCGGGTGCGGCCGCCGTGGTCCGCTTGAACCGCCTCCCGGCGCGATTGCCCCTGCCAATGTGCCGCAGGTCAATGATGACGAGGTTGATCCTTCGGGCCTGACCAAGCCCGCCGAAGATCCGATCGGCAAAGAGGGGCGCAAGATTCCGCGCCCGAAAAAGCCTTTCCTGCTCGATCCGATTCTCTGATCCATCCTGCTTGAAGGTTCGTCATGCACCATTTTGACTATCAACACGGCTTGCTGCATGCCGAAGGCGTTGATCTGACCCGTCTGGCCCGTGAGGTCGGCACGCCGTTCTATTGCTATTCCACCGCCACGCTTGAGCGCCATTACAAGGTTTTTTCCGAAGCGTTCCACGGACTTGATACACTTGTCTGCTACGCGATGAAGGCCAATTCCAACCAGGCCGTGCTCAAGACATTCAGCCGTCTGGGCGCGGGCATGGATGTGGTGTCCGAGGGCGAGTTGCGCCGCGCGCTGGCCGCCGATGTGCCGGGCTCGCGCATCACCTTCTCCGGTGTCGGTAAAACCGAGCGCGAGATGGCGCTGGCGCTCGAGTCCGATGTGCTGTCCTTCAACGTCGAGTCCGAGCCGGAACTGCACCGCCTGTCAAAGGTCGCCCAAGGCATGGGGCGCACGGCCAAAATCGCCTTGCGGGTCAATCCCGATGTCGATGCCAAGACACATGCCAAGATTTCCACCGGCAAATCCGAAAACAAGTTCGGGATTCCGCTGTCGCATGCCCGCCAGACCTATGCACTGGCCGCCAGCCTGCCGGGAATCAAGGTTGACGGGATCGACATGCATATCGGCAGCCAGATCACCGATCTGGCCCCGTTCAACGATGCTTTTGCGCTGTTGCGTGACTTTGTGCAGGAGTTGCGCGCGGACGGCCATTCCATTGCCCATATCGATCTGGGCGGCGGTTTGGGCGTGCCCTACAAGGCCGACAATGCACCGCCGCCGTCGCCCGCCGATTATGCCTGCGTGGTGCGCAAGCATGTGGGCGATCTCGGCTGCCAGCTGATTTTCGAGCCCGGCCGACTGCTGGTCGCCAATGCCGGTATTCTGGTGGCCGAGGTGATCTATGTGAAGCACGGCGACGGCAAGACCTTTGTGATCGTCGATGCCGCGATGAATGATTTGATCCGTCCGACTTTGTACGAGGCCTATCACGATATCCTGCCGGTCCGGCAGGCGGCCGTCGGTGGCCCGCATGAAACGGTCGATGTGGTGGGACCGGTCTGCGAAAGCGGCGATTATCTGGCTTTGGGCCGCTCTTTGCCGAGCCTGAAAGCGGGGGACCTGATCGCGGTCATGAGTGCGGGGGCCTATGGCGCGGTGCAGGCCTGCACCTATAATACCCGCCCGCTGGTGCCCGAAGTGCTGGTCAGGGACAATGATTATGCCGTGATCAGGGCCCGCGAAAGCTACGAGGCGATGATCGCGCGCGATGTGATGCCCGATTGGCTCTGACACGCTAAAATCCCGCTGGCGTTGGTTGCGGGGCGTGTTAGGCTCAAGCTGTTTGCAGTCTCTGGGCATCAGGTGGAATGGCACAAGAACAGGACAGGCAACCTGCGGATGTGATCCGCATAGCCGGTGACAGGCTGGATCGGCTTGTCTGGCAGGCGCGTGCGGTGATGGCGGTCGAACGGCTGTGGCCGCAGTGCTTGGGCTTTGCGGCCATGCTGGCCGGGCTTGTCGGGCTGTCCTGGCTTGGTCTGTGGACGCTGTTGCCGTCCTGGTTGGACCGACTGCCGCTCGGCTTGCTGGTTTTGTCCTGTGTCTTGACTGTCTGGAGATTGCGTGGCTGGCGGTGGCCGACCAAAGCCGAGGCCATGGCGCGTCTGGATGCCCTTTCGGGTCTCTCCAACCAGCCGGCATCGAGCTTTGCCGACCGGCAGGCCAATCCGGGCCAGGATGACGCCTCGGCCCAACTCTGGCAGGCCCATCAGGAGCGGCTGGCTACCCTGATCGGGGTGTTGCGTAGGGCCACACCGCATGTGGATGTGCCGCAATCCGATCCTTACGCCCTGCGTCATATCGGCTTCCTGCTGCTGGCGATGGGAGCCTTTGCCGCTGGCGGCGAGGGTGAATTGCGGTTGATGGTCGCCTTGTCGCCCGGTGGACTGTCTGATCCCGCCGTCTCGGTGCGTGAGGACGGCTGGATCGATCCGCCGGCCTATACACAGGTGCCGCCGGTGATGCTGGATCTGCAGGGAGCCCAGCACCAGGGCACGGTTGCCGTTAAAGTGCCCGTGGGCTCCAAACTGGTGGTGCGCCGTTCGGATGGCGCCCTGGTCAAGGCCGAGCTGCAGGGGGGATGGACTGCCGATGCGGCCGATCCAGCCGCCAAAGACCTGCGTTTGACCCTGACGGGTGATGCCCGCCTGACCCTGCATCTTCAAGGCCGACGCGATGTGGCCATTGCGGTAACGGCCATACCCGACCAGCCTCCGCTGGTGATGCTGACCGAGCCTCCCAAGTCAGACCGCAAGGAAGGGCTGGGGCTGAGCTACCGCTGGGAGGATGATTACGGGGTCGCTTCCGGCAGTCTTGATGTGACCGGAGCGGTTGGGGCGGATCAATCGCTCGAAACCCACCCACCTTTGCTGCCGTTCCCCCAATTCGCGCTGTCCTTCGGACCCGATAGCCGCAAGGGCGATGGCAAGACCCGCCTGCCGGTCGATGAGCAGGGTCGAGATGCAGGGAATTGGGGCGGTATCGAGGTCGAGGCGCGGATCAGGGTGCGCGATGATGCCGGACAGGTCGGAGAAAGCGAACCCATCCGGCTGGTTCTGCCCCAGCGCCCCTTCACCAAGCCGCTGGCCCGTGCCTTGGTGGAGCAAAGGCGGGCTTTGATCGTCAATCCGTCGCAAGCCCTGAAAATCCGCGAGGCGGTGCTGTTTTTGATGATCGCTCCGGAATTGTTCACTCCGCGTCTGGCCCATTATATGGGGCTTGAGCGGATCCAGCGCGGCCTATTGCGTAGAAATGTCCCGTCCGGCCAGTATATCGAGAATCTGCTCGCCACCGCTGATCTGATGTGGAGCATGGCGGTGGCCATCGAAGAGGATGGTCTCAGTCAGGCCGAGCGGGCACTGCAGGCCGCGCAGAATGCCCTGAAAGAGGCGATGGATCGCGGTGCGCCGCCTGAAGAGTTGAAACGGCTGACCGATGAACTCCGCCGGGCGATGGAGCGCGCCATGCGCGAGCTGGCCGAAAACATGCTCAACGAGCGCAATCCGGGCCAGCAAAGCCGGATTGACCCCAAAGCCATGCAGATGATCACGCCTCAGGATCTCAAAAACCTGATGGACCGGATGGAAGAGGCGATGCGGCGCGGCGATATGGCGGAGGCCGAACGCCTGCTCGAACAGCTCAAAAATATCACGCGCAACATGCAGGCCGCGCGTCCGCGCTCGCAACAGCAATCGGAGATGGACAAGGCCCTCGACGAATTGGACCGGATGACCCGCGAACAGCAGGATTTGCGTGACCGCACCTTCCGCGAGGGGCAGCAGGGCCGCAACAACGGCAACCAGAAAAACCTGCAGGATCTCGAGCGCAACCAGCAGGCCTTGCGTGACCGGATGGAGGAGATGCGCCGTTCGATGCGCCAGCGCGGAGCCGACCAGAAAGAGTTCGGCGATGCCGAGGAGGCGATGCGCGATGCCGAAGGCGCATTGGGCGAGGGCAAGGATGGCGACGCGGTGGATGCGCAGGGCCGCGCGCTGGAAGCCATGCGCAAGGGCGGCGAGGGGCTTTCGCGCCAGATGCAGCAGGAGGGGCGGGGTACTGGCGAGGGTGATCCCGATGGAGACCCGAACCAAACCGCCGACGGGACCGAGGCCGGTCCGTCGGACCGCCAGCAGGCTGACGGGCAGGGCAGTGGAGATCGGGATCCGCTGGGCCGCACCAAGCCTTCACCTGAATCCCAGGACCGGGCCAAATTGAATGATGACGGCACCCGTAGCGCCGCAGAGGAGCGTGCCCGCAGCCTGATCGGCGAATTGCGCCGCCGTTTGGGCGAGGTAGCACGCCCGCAGGCCGAAATCGACTATCTGCAACGCCTGCTCAAAGACAACGGTATGCGTTGACGGATGGGGCTTGCGCTCTACATAAACTGCACGGGGCCTGCGCAAAGGTCTATAGAAGGCGGGAAGCAAGGGCTTTCATGCCTGTTCGAGCGTTGACGTAAAGGAGTTCCGGTCATGACAATTCTGGATCAGATTGTACCGTTTGCAGCCCTTGGCGTGGCTGTGATCCTGGTATTCGGTCTGGCCAATATGATGCGCGGCGGCAGTCCCAATACCTCGCAAAAACTGATGCGAATGAGGGTCATTGCCCAATTCGTGACACTCGTGCTGGTGATGGGTGCTTTGTATTTGCGCAGCCTGTGATGGGCTTGGCGGGTCGTTTGGCGATTGCCTGATGGTGATTTGTTCAATAACCCAGATCTGTGAATGATGGGGAAGTGTTACAATGGTCAAATTGAACCGGATTTATACCCGCACGGGTGATGACGGCACGACAGGTTTGGGCACCGGTGAACGGCGCATCAAATATGATCTGCGGGTCGAGGCCTATGGCACGGTTGACGAGACCAATGCCGCCATCGGCATGGTGCGGCTTTACACCGGCAATACCGAGCCCCTGGTCGATGCCATGCTGGGCCGGATCCAGAATGATCTGTTCGATCTGGGTGCGGATCTGTGTACCCCGGAAACCGACGAACCTTTGCCCTATGAGCCCTTGCGGATTGTGACCTCGCAGGTTGAGCGCATCGAGCAGGAAATCGACCAGCTGAACGCGGAACTGGCTCCATTGCGGTCGTTTGTGCTGCCCGGCGGCACGGCGGCTGCGGCCAACCTGCATCTGGCCCGCACAATTGCGCGCCGCGCCGAACGGGTGATGGTGCAACTGGCCGAGCTGGAGCATGAACCGGTCTCTCCTGCCGCTCTCCATTATATCAACCGTCTGTCGGATTTTCTGTTCGTCGCCTCGCGCTATGTCAATGCGCGCGGGGGCGGCGATGTGTTGTGGGTTCCGGGCGCGACACGCTGAAGCAAAGTGGGCCAGATTGTGCTTTCGGGGGTCGCCAGCTCCCCGAAATCTGTGACCCTGCCCGCCCAAAGCTGCATAAACCGGTGGTGTTAGGCGTTTGGACGCGTTGACAAGCCCGAAGCTGCCGCTTTACGGTCCTTGCTCCTGATTTGAAGGTCGGACATATGCTTGTGTTCCTGTCTGGATCAACCCGATGGCTTTAACCCTGATGGCTTTAACTCTATCAACCGGCAAGGTCGTCAGATGCGGTTCTCTGCACCGCACTGGTCGTTTTGCGGTCGCGAAGGTGAGCGAATGAAAATTCTAGTCCCTGTAAAGCGGGTCGTTGACTATAATGTCAAAATTCGCGTCAAAGCGGATGGCTCAGGTGTCGAGCTGACCAATGTGAAAATGTCGATGAACCCGTTCGACGAAATCGCGGTGGAAGAAGCCCTGCGCCTCAAAGAGGCCGGCAAGGCCTCCGAAGTGGTTGTTGTGTCGATCGGTCCGGCGCAGGCCTCCGAAACCATTCGCACCGCGCTGGCCATGGGCGCTGATCGCGGTATTCTGGTCAAAACCGATGCCAGCGTCGAGCCTCTGGCCGTTGCCAAGCTGTTGAAGGCTGTGGTTGCGCAGGAAAATCCTGGTCTGGTCATTCTGGGCAAGCAGGCGATTGACGATGATTCCAATGCCACCGGCCAGATGCTGGCGGCTTTGCTGGGCTGGGGGCAGGGCACTTTTGCCTCCAAGGTCGAGCTGGGCGCCCACAGCGTTGCCGTGACGCGCGAGGTCGATGGCGGCTTGCAGACCGTCAATCTCAAACTTCCGGCGATTGTTACAACCGACTTGCGCCTGAACGAGCCGCGCTATGCCAGCCTGCCCAACATCATGAAGGCCAAGAAAAAGCCGATCGACGAGACCAGCCCCGAGGCCTATGGCGTCGATGTGGCGCCGCGGTTGAAAGTGTTGAAAACCGCCGAGCCCGCCGGACGCAAGGCCGGTGTGAAAGTGGGTTCGGTGGATGAACTCGTCAGCAAACTCAAGAGCGAAGCGGGAGTGTTGTCATGACCACTTTATTGATTGCGGAACATGATGCGTCCGGCTTGAAAGATTCAACAGCCAAGGCTCTGACGGCTGCCAAGGCCCTCGGCGCGCCTGTCCATATTGTGGTGGCGGGTCTCAATGCCAGGGCTGCGGCCGATGCGGCAGCCCATTTGGCAGGTGTCGATAAGGTTCTTCTCGCCGATGATGCAGCCTACGAGCACCAGATGGCCGAACCGATGGCGGCACTGATTGCCGGTCTGGCTTCCGGCTATGGCGCGATTGTCGCGCCTGCGACCACCACGGGCAAAAACATTCTGCCACGGGTTGCCGCGCTGGTGGACTCGATGCAGGTCTCGGAAATCACGGCGGTGATTTCACCCGATACATTCGAGCGGCCGATCTATGCCGGCAATGCGATCCAGACGGTCCAATCCACCGATGCCATCAAGGTGATATCGGTGCGCACCGCCTCGTTTGTCGCGGCCCCTCAAGGCGGTTCTGCCCCGGTCGAAGCGGTGGCTGCCGTTGCTGCGCCTGCGCTGTCGAGTTTTGCGGGTGACGCTTTGTCCAAATCCGACCGTCCGGAACTGACCTCGGCCAAGATCATCATCTCGGGTGGTCGCGCGATGCAGAATGCCGAGAATTTCAAGACCTATATCGAGCCGGTCGCCGATGCGCTGGGAGCCGCCATAGGGGCTTCGCGCGCCGCTGTCGATGCGGGCTATGCGCCCAATGACTGGCAGGTCGGACAGACCGGTAAGGTGGTTGCTCCCGACCTCTACATCGCTGTCGGGATTTCCGGCGCGATCCAGCATCTGGCAGGGATGAAAGATTCCAAGGTGATCGTTGCGATCAACAAGGATGAGGAAGCCCCTATTTTCCAGGTTGCCGATTACGGGCTGGTGGCTGATCTTTTCGCTACACTTCCGGAATTGCATAAAGCCCTGTCCAAGGGCTAAGCTGTCTCCATCATGGCCGAACCGGTTTGTCCGGCCAAACCAGAATGAAAAAAGATCAGGCAGAAACAATGTCCAGTGAAATTCGCAAGGTAGGGATCATCGGGGCAGGGCAAATGGGCAACGGGATTGCCCAGGTCTGTGCCGGCTCGGGATTTGAAGTGTCGATGCACGATATCAGTGCAGAGCGTATCAATGCCGGCCTTGCGACCATCAATGGCAATATTTCCCGCCTGATCGCCAAAGGCGCGATGGACGAGGCCGGCCGCAACAACCTGTTGAGCCTGATCAAGCCTGCGCCGATGCTGGAAGATCTCGATAGTTGCGACATTATCATCGAAGCCGCCACCGAGAACGAGGATGTCAAAAAGCAGATTTTCGTTAATCTGTGCAAGGCCATCGGTCCGCGTGCGATTATTGCGTCCAACACCTCCTCGATCTCGATCACCCGTTTGGCCTCGGTGACGGACCGTCCCGAACGCTTCCTCGGCATCCATTTCATGAATCCGGTGCCGCGCATGCAGCTGGTCGAGCTGATCCGCGGGATTGCGACCGAAGATGGCACCTTCGATGTGGCCAAGACCTTTGTCGACAAGCTCGGAAAAACCGTGACGGTGGCGGAGGATTTTCCGGCCTTTATTGTCAACCGTATTCTGTTGCCGATGATCAATGAGGCGATTTACACGCTCTATGAGGGCGTCGGTTCGGTCGATGCGATCGACACAGCAATGCGTCTGGGGGCAAACCATCCGATGGGCCCGCTGCAGCTGGCCGATTTCATCGGTCTCGACACCTGCCTGTCGGTGATGCAGGTGCTGCATGAGGGCCTTGCCGATTCCAAGTATCGCCCATGCCCGCTGTTGGTGAAATATGTCGAGGCGGGCTGGCTGGGCCGTAAAACCAAGCGCGGTTTCTACGATTACCGCGGCGAGGTGCCGGTTCCGACCCGCTAAAACCACGGCCCGATCAAAGGGCTTCACAATTTTGTCACAGCATGGGTAGACTGTTCCTGTAACGCGAATCATTGGAGCGTTGTGAAAGGGAGCGGTGCGGTGACGGTCCACGTTCGCCAGCCAGCCTCGCCGGAGGCCTGTCCGGCACTGGTCCTCAACGCGGATTACCGTCCGTTGAGCTACTATCCTTTGTCTCTATGGTCATGGCAGGACACCGTCAAGGCGGTGGTCCTCGAACGCGTCAATATCGTGTCCTTTTACGACCGCACCATCCGCAGTCCGGGTATGGAACTGCGTCTGCCTTCGGTGGTTTCGCTCAAAAGTTATATCAAACCGACGCGAGAGCCGGTGTTTACCCGGTTCAACGTGTTCCTGCGGGATCGTTTCAGCTGCCAATATTGCGGTGTGCGAGAGGATCTGACCTTCGATCATGTGATCCCGCGCTCCAAAGGCGGGATGACGACATGGACCAATGTGGTGGCCGCCTGTTCGCCGTGCAATCTGCGCAAGGCGGACCGGTTGCCGCAACAGGTCAATATGTTTCCCGCGCAAAAGCCCTATCCGCCCAGCCTGCAGGATCTGCATCACAATGGCAGGCTGTTTCCGCCCAACTATCTGCATGAAAGCTGGATGGATTATCTCTATTGGGACAGCGAGCTGGAGCCCTAGGCGGGCATGTCCGTGTGGCTTTGTCGCCAATGCCGCAGGCTGATGGCGCCAAACACGACCAGCGAACCGGCAATCAGCGCGTTCCAGGCGGCCAGCGAAAGGCCGAAGATGCGCATGGCGACGGCATCGCAGCGGATCACCTTGACAGTGTTGAGCTGGGCCATCAGCTGGTCAAGACCCGCAGGCTTGAAATCTCCCGTGCAGTCGCTCGGCCCCTTCCACAAGCCCCATTCGACGCCGGCATGATAGACTCCCAGGCTGCCGGCGGTCGCGAAAGCGATCAGAATGATCACCCACAGGGCGGATGTCCGCGCCACGTAGGGCTTGTCGTGCCGCAATTGCATGATCAGATTAACCAGCAGCGGCAGCGACGCATAATAAGGTAGCCGCTGTTCGAGACAGAGCGGGCAGGGCTGGACGTCGAGCACCAGCTGGATGAACCAGGCGCCGCCGAGCGTGCAACAAACGGCCAGCAGCATCAATGCGCTGGCATGACGGGCCTGGATGGCCCAGTTGAACAGAGAGCGCAGCATCAGATCAACCGTCCGATGATAACAAAACCAAGCACGATCACCGCCACCGAGCCAAGCGCGACGGCGGCCAGATGGCGTTCGATGAACAGTTTCATCGGGGTGCCGAAGCGGTTGAACAGGCCGGCGATCAGGAAAAACCGTGCCCCGCGGGTGACGGACGCCAGCAGCACGAAGAGCGGGAAATTGAAATCCATAGCCCCCGAGACGATGGTCACCACCTTGAAGGGGATCGGGGTCAGTCCTTTGATAAGGATGAAATAGGCGCCCCATTCGGCGTAAAAGGCTTTCACAGCCTCGATTTTTGCGCCGTAACCGTAGAGATTGAGCATCCAAAGGCCGAGCGTATCAAACAGCATCGAGCCGATCAGATAACCCGCTATGCCGCCGATCACCGAGGCCACGGTGCAGACGGCGGCGTAGCGCCACGCCCGTTCGGGCCGCGCCATCGCCATCGGAGCCAGTATGACATCGGGCGGGATCGGGAAAAACGAGCTTTCGGCGAAGGAGACAATTGCCAGCGCCCATAGCGCATAGGGCTTTTCAGCCAGCTGCACGGTCCAGTCATACATCCGTCGGAGCATTATCGAGGGTCCTTGTTGGCGCGTCGGAAGGGCATGTCGGGTCGTTTCTAGCATGGATGTCCTAAAAATTTGCCAATCTGCAGCCATCCTTTACACTCGCACTGACGATTGGACCGCTCCCGCAAATCTCTTCCGAAAGACTCCGTCATGCATCACCATCTCAAAGCCAGTGGCGAAACCTGCCATTGGGGCTTTTTTGACGCCACATTGCCCCCCCGTCTGACCGTCAAAAGCGGTGATACTGTGACGATCGACACGGTCACGGGCCCACCCGAGATGCATCCCAAGCCGGAAGCCGGATTTTTTACGCCGCCCGAAATCCATGATGTCCACAACCATGCCGAAAAAACCCTGCCCGGTCATATTCTGACAGGTCCCGTGGCGGTGGAAGGGGCCAGGCCCGGCGATGTGCTGGAGGTGCGGATCGAGGATGTGCAGTTGCGGCAGGATTGGGGTTATACCTTCATCCGCCCGCTTGCCGGCACGTTGCCCGAGGATTTCAGTGATTTTACCCTGCGCCACATCAGGCTGGACCGCGACAGGATGGTCGGCCAGATGCCATGGGGTGGCGAATTGCCGCTGGCGCCGTTTTTCGGAGTGATGGGCACCGCCCCGCCGCGCAGTTGGGGCCGCCTGACCTCGCTGGTGCCGCGCGCCTTTGGCGGCAATATCGACAACAAGGAACTGGTGGCCGGAACCACCCTGTTTCTGCCGGTTTTTGTCGATCGCGGCCTGTTCTCCTGTGGTGACGGGCATGGTGCGCAAGGTGATGGCGAGGTCTGCGTCACCGCGATCGAAACTGCCTTGCAGGGCACTTTTACCTACATCCTGCGCAAGGATATGGACTTTACGGTGCCGCGTGCCCAGACGCCGACCCATCATATCACCATGTTCATGCATCCCGATCTCGACCGTTGCGCCGAGGAAGCCCTGCGCGATATGATTCGGCTGATTTGCGAAACCAGCGACCTGACCCGCGAGGATGCCTATATGCTGTGCTCGCTGGCGGCCGATTTACGGATCACCCAGACGGTTAACGGATCCAAGGGCGTGCATTGCATGCTGGCCAAACAGCTGATCCCGCCAAAAAAGCTGTGATCCAAACCGGTAGGACGTGCGTTTGATGAAAACTGGTCCATCAGGGGCGATTGCTTCTTCTCTGGACATCTGCCAAACGAGGTGCAAGATGCGGTGAGATTCTGGGCAATCTATCCTGTTAGTCTGACGCGAGATCAGGCCGTTGGCGGATTGTGTCGGAACAGGGGGCTTCTGAAAGCAATGGTGGGTTCGGCAGGACGTGCCTGTCGGCATGTGGTGTATCGATCATGCGTGAAACCGTCCATTCCACAGGACCCTGCAATACAAGAGAGTTGCTGATCTGGCCTTTGAAGAAGGTCATCGTCTGACTTGAATCCGTCGAAGAACGGGTTCCCCTAAAACCTTAACGAGGAACGCACATGAAACTCAAACTTGCTATGACGGCCGTTGCCGTTTTCCTGTCCGGGGCAGCAATTGCTGCCGATCCGATCAAAATCGGGCTTTCGGGGCCTTTCACCGGCGGTTCGTCCTCCATGGGCGTCAGCATGCGCGATGGCGTGAAGCTGGCTGTTGATGAAATCAACAAGGCCGGTGGCGTGCTGGGCCGTCCGATCGCACTAGTCGAGCGCGATGACGAAGCCAAGAACGAACTGGGCGTGCAGATCGCGCAGGAACTGGTCAACAAGGAAAACGTGGTTGCTTCGGTCGGCTTCATCAATACCGGTGTTGCGCTGGCCGCCCAGCGGTTCTTCCAGGAAGCCGAAATTCCCGTCTTCAACAATGTCGCCACCGGTTCTGTAATCTCCAAGCAGTTTGTGCCACCCGAGCACAAGGCCAATTATATTTTCCGCAATGCTGCCAATGACACGATCCAGAGCGCGATGATTGCCGATGAGGCGGTCAAGCGTCAGGGCTTCAAAAAGCCTGCGATCCTTGCGGACTCCACCAATTACGGCCAGCTCGGCAAGACCGATCTGACCACCGCTCTGGCCAAATCCGGCATCACGCCAGTCGCGACTGAAAAGTTCAATATCGGCGATACCGATATGACCTCGCAGTTGCTGAAGGCCAAAGAAGCCGGCGCCGATGTGATCCTGACCTATGCGATCGGTCCAGAACTGGCCCAGATTGCCAATGGCATGGCCAAATTGGGCTGGAAAGTGCCGATGATCGGGTCATGGACCCTGTCGATGGCTTCCTTTATCGATACCGCCGGCCCCAATGGCGACGGTGCCATGATGCCCCAGACCTTCATCCAGATGCCGACCACGCCAAAGCGCAAGGCCTTCATCGAAGCCTACCAGAAGGCCTATAATGTCGACCGTATTCCATCGCCGGTGTCTGCCGCGCAGGGTTATGACTCGATCTACCTGCTGGCAGCCGCCATCAAGCAGGCTGGCGCCACCGATGGCCGCAAGATCCGTGAAGCCCTCGAAAATCTGAATGTAAAGGTCGAAGGCGTTGTCACCACCTATGACAAGCCGTTCTCCGCGACCGATCATGAAGCCATCACCGATAACATTCCCGTGTTCGGTCTGGTAAAGGGCGGACGCGTGGTGCCTGCGCATCCTGAAGACATTGCGGGCGACAAAGCCCTGCGTGTGAAGTCTAAATCCTGATTTTTGAATGGTTGGGAACCCGCCGCAAGGCGGGTTCTTTTGCCCTCAGGGGGGTCTAATGTCGATTCTAATGCAGCTTGTTGTCAGCGGTATGGCTGTGGGCATGATCTATGGTGTGATCGCCTTCGGCTACCAACTGACGTTCGCCACCTCCAAAACCCTGAATTTCGGGCAGGGCGAAGCCTTGATGCTGGGTGCGCTGGTCGGTTTGACGGCTATCAATTTTCTGATCGGCCAGTCCCTGGGCACTTTCTGGGCCTATCTGCTGATGCTGCCGATCGTGCTGGCTTTCGGGGCCTTGCAGGGCACGGTTGTGGAGTGGCTCGGCGTGCGCCAGGCGATCAAGACCAAATCCGAAGCGGGCTGGATTATGGCCACCATTGCTTTGGGGATCATTTTCAAGAATGTCGCGGAAAATGTGTGGGGGCGCGATGCGCTGAAATTCCCCTCGCCATTGCCCGAGGCCTCGCTCTCCTTCTGGGGTGTCCGCATCCAGCCGATGGAAATCGCCATCGTGATCGGAGCGATCGGCATGATGCTGGCCGTCGAATTCTTCAACCGGCGTACTGTAGTGGGTAAGGCCGTGGTTGCCACGGCCAATGACCGCGATGCGGCAGGCCTGATGGGGATCAATACAGCCAAGGTCATCACCTTCTCCTATGCGCTGTCGTCGATGACGGCGGCATTTGCAGGTGTGCTGGTTGCACCTGTGACACTGACGGGCGCCACTATGGGTGCAGTGCTGGGCCTCAAGGCTTTTGCCGTGGCCATTATAGGCGGCTTGTCGAGTGGTCTGGGCGTGGTGGTCGGCGGTTTGATCCTCGGTGTGACGGAAACACTGACCGGCTACTATATTTCTACTGGCTATAAGGATGTGCCGGGGCTGGTCCTGTTGCTTTTGGTCCTGTCGCTGCGCCCTTCGGGGCTGTTCGGCAAAGCCACCATCAAGAAGGTCTGAGATCATGCACAGGATTTTGTGGACGCTTGGTCTGCTGGCGCTGGTTGTTTGCCCGTTTGTGGTCACCAGCCCCTATTACCTCCATCTACTTGTGACGATTGCGATCTTTGCCATCGTGACTTTGGGCCTGGATGTGGTGTTCGGCTATACCGGTGAAGTGTCGGTCGGCCATGCCTCGCTGTTGGGCATCGGGGCCTATACGGCGGGTGTGCTGGCGTTCCAGTTCAATATCGGTTTCTGGCCGGCTTTGCCGATCGGCATCATCGTGACGGCGTTGTTCGGGGTCCTATTGGCTTTGCCTGCCTTGCGGGTGACCGGTCCCTATCTGGCGATGGTGACTTTGGCTTTCGGCACGATTGTGCAGATTTTGATCAACGAAATGGTGGATGTGACCAATGGTCCACTCGGGATCAAGTTCTCGACGCCGCTGTTCATCGACCTGCGCCAGTATGCCGATACCGTCCCGCTGTTCGACATGTCGCTCAAGCGCATGAAAGAGGTGGAATATTTCTACGTCACCGGCATTGCGCTGGCCTTGACCATTCTGGTAATCAACCGCGTGCTCGCCTCGCATTTTGGTCGCGCTTTCGAGGCGCTGCGTGATAGCCCGATTGCCTCCGATTGCATGGGCGTCAGCGTTTACAAGCACAAGGTGATCGCCTTCGTGCTCAGTGCGGGGCTGGCCGGTCTGGCAGGTGTGCTGTTCGCCTATTCCGAACAATATATCGCGCCCAACAATTTCAGCTTCGAATTGTCGGTGCAATTGCTGCTGGCTGTGACGATGGGCGGACGCAAATCGCGCCTTGGTCCCATCCTGGGTGCGGTGATCATCGTGTTCCTGCCCAATCTGCTCGCCGATATTGCGCTGTTCCGGATCGCGGCCGCTATCATTGCCGGTATTGCGGTCGTCTCGTCGCTGGTGATGTTTGTGCGTCAGGACGAGAACCGTTACCGCAATCTGGTTCCTGTCGGTTTGTGCGTGGCCTTCTTTGCTTTCTCGCTGTTCTTGCAGAAGATCACCGATTATAAACTGTCGGTGTTCGGCATGATGATCCTGTTCGTGGTCTATTATCTGCCCGACGGCATTGTCGGCTTCCTGCGCAAGATTTTGCTGGATCTGGTGCCCGCTTTGGGCCGCCAGCGCCATAGCGACGATCTGCATGGTGACGACGCCGATGCCTGGGCGGCCTCGCCCCCACAAGTGCAAAAGGATGCGCCTTTGCTCAGCGTCGATCAGGCGGTCATGCAATTCGGTGGCTTGCGCGCGCT
>Ga0114963_10001650_pt1 | contig 15357 bp, 26 predicted proteins | sample C_131016_EF_Meta_FD_87019 | JGI IMG/M metagenome (GOLD analysis project Ga0114963, IMG submission 87019) | Freshwater microbial communities from Lake Croche, Canada to study carbon cycling - C_131016_EF_MetaG | ecosystem: Environmental > Aquatic > Freshwater > Lake | place: Lake Croche, Canada...
GTGTTAGCGTATGGGGTACCAGTGCCGCCTGAGCCACCATAAGGTAGTCCATTGGCATAGTTAATGCTTGGTACACCGTTAGCAACGGTTACAACAGTTACCGTAGCAGTTCCGGTACTGCTGGGCTGAGCAATCGTTATTACTGCGCCGTTGTGATAACCTTGACCTGGATTGCTAATTGTTGCGTTTAGTACCGCATTTGAGTTACTAGTATCAGCTACAATATTAAGCGTCATTCCATGCCCGTTACCGTAAGGGCCACTATCAGTTGGTACATCATTGGCTGTAGTATATCCAACGCCGCCGTAGGTAAGAGAAATTGTCTGTACTGTTCCTGTTAGGGCAGGCAATGTCAAGTTGCCAGCAGTATCAAATAACCATTGAGTCTCTCCGGGAATTCCGCCCTGTGCTTCCGTAGTAATGCTTACGGTATTTGTGCTTATTAAAGTAAGACTGTTGGCCCATGACCCAACATTATACCAGCCTAAATAGCCGCCACCATAATAGCCAGGAAAATGTATAGCACTAATATTTGCTCCATCACTTGGAGGAACATGCAGGGCACTTGTAATAGAGCCATCGGGAGCACCCGATGGGTGAGTACGGAATTCCCAATAATCGCTGCTCACAGCGGAATTAGCAATAATTACAACCTGTCCAACACTAGAATTGCCGATTATAACACTACTATGAATATTACCGCTTACATCGATATCAAGAGCTTCGATCGTATTAGCAGTTATATTGCCTACGTTACCTAGATCGCCCGAATACGTTGGTAGATAAGCGGCTACATTGGCATTGCCGTAGTTACCAGTTCCCCCGCCTCCACCTTGACCTTGTGAAATCCACTTGGTACCGTCATAATAATACAGCACACCGTTTTCTGCGGTGTACGTCTGTCCTGAAGTAGCTGGGTATGGAAAAGTAATATTCATTCTTATATCCTGTTATTGTATATTTAGCGGTTTTCGAACAATAGCAGTGGTGGCTATCGGTGTGCTATACCCCAAACTGTGTTTTATAAGCACCGTAATTTTGCTGTATTTGTATCTGTGTGAGTTTGGCGGTGTACAAGAACATATTGCCTATGTAGCCAAATGATTGCCCGCCATTAGACCAGCCGGCATTTCCTGTGATATTGTGACTGTTACCCGCCGCTGTCTGTGCTGTAACTGATCCGACATTTTGTCCATTTATATAAAATGTCTGCCCACTACTATCGCCAGTCACGGCCCATTGAACCCAGGTATTGGCCAATCCGGCTACAGAGAATCCGCAGGGATAAAATGTACTTACTGTGTTGTCCCACATACCTAGATCATTTGTTCCGGCGTTGATCAGTAATGGATGATCGTTAGGGCTAGTTCTAAACAAGGTCCTAAAAGTAGATGTGCTGGCAATCATACGAGCCCAGGCTATATAGGTAAAGCCTGTAGTGGGCAGGGTAGGTCCTACCGTCTGTGCCGCAATAGCACTCAGGCCAGAACAGTCAAAGCATTTTATTCCACCTAAGGTGACAAACTGGGCAGCAGTAACCAGATTCTGTCTGCGACCATTGCCCGATAGGTCCGTGATGGCTGTGCCGGTTCCAGGATAACTTGATGCGTTGTTGGCATCAATCCATATAGCAAGATTTGAGGTAGTGATGTAGGCATCTACTATTGTAGTTCCTTTGATAGTTACGCCCTGAATAATCATTGCTTATCCTAATCTTGTATAACCGTAACTAACAGTCTGACTACTTCCGCTGTTGTTGGTGATACCAAACGCAAAGGTCCAAGCTGTTGTTGTGCTGACTGTAGCTGTACTAATACCATTTGCAGTTCCAATAATCTGAGTAGGTATTGCTGTAAGAACCAACGCATTACCTGTGCTGTAATACCAACCATAACTAGTACCTACTACAGGCACATTTTGATTTGTTACTGTGACAGTCGCAGTATATGTCACAATACCGTTTGGAATATTTCCATTGACCCATAATGTGTAGGTTCCTGGCCCTGGAACACTGAAATTCACCGAGTTGGTGCCCGTAGTCAATGTCCACGAGCCTGTTACTTGGGTAGCAACTCCCGTTAACCCACTACCGTCTCCTGCAAATTTCACTGTTGACGATGTCTGTGTAATATTACCTATACTGTTACCTGCGGCATTGAGGAAGTTAATGGCAGTGGTGTTATCAGCGACAGGACGTAAAGTCATACCATGTTGAACGCCGCCACCCGGATACTTGACACCCAATGTTGAGTAATATCCACCAACTTGTGAGTATCCACCAAATAGTGCGGTCCCGCCGACTGATAGAATACTATTAGTACCAGTCATTACGATATCACCATTTGTGGGCATAGTTAAGTTGCCAGTGTTGTCAAACAAATAACTGTAACTACCTGCCACTAGCGTAACATTTGCCTGTGTGCCTATTATATTGGATTGTTGGGTAACCGTAAGATTTGTTAACCCTGCCCCGTTACCTATGAAGTTGCCAGCTGTGATGTTGCCCGAAGTTGAAATAGAATTACTACCAAATCCGGATAGCAATGAGACCACATTACTATTTGTATATGTTGCTGGCAACCCAGTTAGTTGACTGCCATTACCTAAGATATAATTGCCTTGGATATTACCAGTTGAACTAATGTTACCTGCTGTTAAGTTACCTGTAAATGTTGGCAAGTATGCTGCTACATTGCTATTACCATAACTTGCGGGCAATCCAGTCAACTGACTTCCGTTACCTATAAAATAATTTGCTGATATATTACCTACCGCAGTAATGTTGCCTATATTACCCGAGTATGTGGGCAAATAAGCTGCTACATTGCTGTTACCATAACTTGCTGGCAATCCAGTTAGTTGACTACCATTACCTAATATATAAGCTCCGCGTATATTACCTGTAGAGCTTATTCCTATATTACTCGACCACGCATTGGCAGTGCTGTTATATGTCCAGTTGATCAGTGGACTTCCGACAGGACCAACATTTAACCCAGCACCATTTATATTGCTGTAAGTAGATTGATTGTTTGCTAATTCGATGTATAAATCGTTTGTGGTAATCACATTACTATTGATAAATGTGACATTACCCTGTACATTCAAATTGCCGAGAATATTGGCATTGGAGCTGATATTCAATGTGTTGGCAGATAGCTGCCCTGCTGCGCTTACGGAACCGCTGGTTAATAAATTAGCGCCAACTACATTGCCGCTAGTGCTAACATTACCAGCTGTTAAATTACCAGTATATGTGGGAAGATACGCTGCCACATTGCTGTTATTATAAATTGGTGGTAAGCCGGTTAATTGACTTCCGTCACCGATAAAGTAATTGCCAGATATGTTGGCACTAGTTATAATTTCCGAGGTAACATTGCCACTTGCCAGCAGTGTGGTAACATCGCTATTACCGTAACTTGCGGGTAGTCCAGTCAACTGACTGCCGTCACCTATAAAGTAGTTGGCTGTGATATTGGCCCATTGATTTGTAGAATTGCCTATATTATAAGTTAAGTTGTGGAAGGAATAATATCAGAGGCTACATTGGCGAAATCTACCCCTGCCGGAGATGCGTCCACCCACTGGCTACCGCCGACATCGTTATAATAAACATACAATCGACCAGATACTTCGTCCCACCATAAGGTCTGGCTAGTAGGCATTGTAGGAGTGGCATTAGCCTGTGTTACCCCGCCACCACTACTGATATTAGATAATTGACTACCATCGCCTATAAAATAATTGCCTTGGATATTACCACCGGTTGTAATATCTGAGGTGACAGATCCGCTGGCTAATAGAGCAGTGACATCGCTGTTACCATAACTTGCGGGTAGTCCGGTTAATTGACTACCATTACCGATGAAGTAGTTACCAGTTATATTCCCCGTCGCACTGATGTTGCCGGTTGTGAGATAATCGGTTGTAACATTACCACTTGATAGTAATGCGGTTACATTACTATCATTATAGCTCGTAGTTACTGTAATATTAGATAAAAATCTGCCATCGCCTATAAAATATCCGCCAGTAGTGATGTTGCCCACTATAGATAGATTTGCCAATGGACTTAATTGTTCGGCTAATCCTGCGACTACAGCACTATTGGCCATGTCAGCTTGTATTGCGTAGTGAGCTGTGTTGGCAGTGATGGCTGAAGTAGCGGTATTGGCGCTGTTGGCTATATTAGCATTGATGGCATATAGCGCAGTATCGGCATTAATGGATTGGGCAGCCAGAGCAGCCAGATTAGCAGTAGCAGCATTGTTGGCATTTAACGCATAGGGAACGTTGCCTACGATGAAGTTAGCATTGATATTGCCTATGTTGCCGCCATCGCCAGATAGTGTACCTATGATGATATTACCAGTAATGACGTTGGCATAGATGTTACCAGTACTGCTAATATCGCCCGCTGCTGACATGTTAGCAACCAGACCAAATGTTGTCAAATTACTATTGATGACGGTACTGGATAAGACATTGCCCAATAGTGACACGCTATTGACATTGGCTACTATATTACTGAGATTGGCACCGTCACCTATAAAAGTCTGGGCAGTGATGGCAATATTACTAACCCAGCTGTTGGTACCGTAACTATAAGTGAATCCAGTGTTGGCACCGTTGACTAATATTCCTGCTCCGTCAGCCTGGATCGCGTTAGAAGCCCCGTGTGCTAGAGTGATGTTGGTATTGGCTACTGTAATATTACTGTAATTTACGGTGACTACATTACCATCGACATTTAAGTTGCCCTGTACATATAGGTTGCCAGTCAGCACACCTATATTGGCATTCAAGTATTGCGAGTAGATGGTGTTGAATGGATTTACATTCGATCCAATCGATCTTACACGGGGGATATCGGGCATGATAGGTGCTGATGCTACAATAGCACCTATACCGTTAGGCATCAGTTTTAGATTGCCGTTGGTATTGGTTGTAGAAATCGTGTTGTTGGCTATCTTGATGTTTGAATCAACCGGACCCGCATTAAAAATCTGTGTAAAATTATTGTTAGTATCAGTGAAAGCGACTCGTAGAGAATCGCCTGTGCCATCATTTGCCACATTGCCCGTATTGATTATGATTTGTGCCATCTAAATATCCTTGGATTAGCAGTATTTAGCTTTTAGGCTACTTCGTGCTTTGGATGAATCGATCAAATTTCATAGCCAAATCTTATTGTAAACAAACTGTAAGCAGCATATAATACGAGTATGCTATAGACGCTATAGCTATATAAGAGGATAAACCATGAAATATAATTACTCACGTAAAACCAAAACCTTCCAATTACAGAAGGCATTACAAGCAGGTGAAGTTATTACCAGCAGCAAAGCAGAAAAGCAGTTTGGTATCAAAAATCTAACCGCTGAAATCACTCGAGTTCGCCAGAATGGCTATCCAGTACGCACCAACACCCGCGTAGCAGGCAACGGGGTACGTGTTACAGAGTATGCTCTCACTAAGGCACCACGCGAAATCGTAGCATTGGGTTACCTTGCTAAATCAATGGGTCTGTCAGTTTAATCAACGTGACATCTCATGACAAAGGGGCTGGTAACAGCCTTTTTGTTTGACTTTTTGTGCTACAGACTGTATAATTACCTTGCATGATTAAATAATGATTTAGGAGATGTTGATGAGTGATTTATTAGAAGAAGCCGCAGAACGCACAGAATTATTACTACAGCAGAGCCTTAGTATGCGTCAACCTGTACCCCCAAAAAGCGGTACTTGTCTTAATTGCGGGGATGAAATATCCGGAGCATTTTGTTCAAATGAATGCCGCGAAGATTGGGAATTAGAAGAGAAGATGAGAAAAATGCGCGGCGACGCCTAATTACGAGGTAATACACGATGCTTGGTCACGTACTTCTCGGTATGTTAATCGGAATAACTATAACTTTCATCTATGCGGTGTATAAGGTAGCGTCTTTGCTGAAAGAATTAGAGCGAGTGCCAGAGGTTGACCTCACTGATACTAAACTGCGAGTTGTAGTAGAGAAAGAGCAGCAGCATTATTATTGCTATGGTGTAGAAGATAGGGTATTTGTCTGTCAAGGCGGTAGCTTACAAGAGCTCAGTAGAGCTTTTAAACTGAGATATCCCGGTAAATTGATGTACATCGTGGGCGGTGATTCTGAAGCTTTACGAGAGCTAACTCCAAATAACACTTGACTATTTGATAAATCGGTAGTATAATAGTGCTATATTACAGTATAGGTATTTGCTATGAAAGTTAGTTTAGTATCAGATCTGCATTTGGATTATAGTGGCTATCTAGATATGCCCGGCGGGGAGGTACTAATCTTGGCTGGTGATATCTGCGAAGTACGCAGTATGCGCCGAGATTTGGAAGATCTAAAAGTTAAAACATCGACTCCAAACAAAGAGTATCCCAGTTCGGAATTTTTCTTCCACGAATGTGCCAAATACAAAAAAGTGTTCATGGTCATGGGCAATCATGAATCATACGGCGGACGTCTAGAAAAAACTTACGGCATTTTAAAATCCATGCTGCCCGACAATGTCACCGTGTTGGAAAACGAAGTACAAGAATACGAAGGTGTGATGTTTTTGGGCGCTACCATGTGGACCGATCTCAATAAAAATGATCCCGGAACGATATTGACCCTTAAGACCGGCATGCATGACTATCGCTCGATTACGCAGCAACAAGGTAATAATTATTTCAAATTGACACCTGAGCGCACTGCCAGCGAACACACCAAGACCGTTGAATATTTTAAACGAGTATTAGAATCGAATCGAGATAAACCTTTTGTAGTCATCTCGCATCATGCCCCTAGTTACTTGAGTATTCATGACAACTACAAGCACGACAAATATATGAATGGTGGATATGCCAGTGACCTTAGTGAATTGATTTTAGATTTCCCAAACATCGTTCGATGGTGTCATGGTCATACCCACAACCCTTTTGATTATATGATTGGCTCTACGAGAGTTTTATGTAATCCCCGAGGGTATGTGCCTCACGAAGCTGGCAATGGATTCGATGTGAATTTTACTTTTGAGGTATAGATGCTGGTAGGCTTCAGTTATAGTCGCTGTGTAAAAGATATCGTAAATGGTGTCATTGACATAGACTCTGTATTGGTAGTTATCAGCAGAACTAATTTTGATCCGCATGACAATAAGGAATGGGACACGGTATGGCGAGTCTATCGCTACGGAGAAAATCCAGAATGGCATGACTGTAAAGATGAAGACGAAGATCGTTTTCGCAGTGTCAGTATAGAATTAATTGAAACTGGCAAGTTACATCAGCCTAGACAATTTGGTGCTCATCCCATACGCAGACACGAGACATGGCTAGAACTAGTTTTGCCCAACAGTGAATTAACAAAGAATCCCGCTGCTAAAGCAGCATGGGAACAGTTCCAAATAGTAGCAGAATTGACAAATGTTAAACTATACCGCAGTAATTACTAAGGAGTAGATATGGCACTCGTGACACGACATAGCGATACTTGCAAGATCAAGATGGCAAACAGCGAGAAGTTAACCGAAGCAGTGGTACAAAACTTTAAAGAACATGAGAATCTCACAGTCATCGTCAACAAGCTGGTAAAGATCTCTATGCGATGGAATGGTAAATGCTATGAAGGCCGTGCTGCTGGTATGGATTTTGTCAGTGATGGGCCCACATTAAGTCGCACCCAGACTGGTCCACGGGGCTAATGATGACGTTAGATAAAGTAACAACCAATGAATGCTAATTTAAAACGAATAATGGATCGGCTAGTAACAGATACTAGTGGTAAATGGATCAGTGTTGAACAGGCAGAAAAACTAGTATGGGCCACCATAACCGAGTGTGCTGATTATATGGAATCCATACAGTCAGACCGAGATCTACCACGACACGCATCGAGAATTTATAATAATTTTAAACACGATTAGGAGCAGGCCGAGATGATCCGCCCACTACGTGATGATCTAATGGTACAGCAACAACTACCCGCCACGGACATTAGAGCAAAGATGTGGCAGCACATGGTGGCAGTCATCATGCTGAACCAGACCGGACGTGTACCCGTAAAAACGGTGTTTCCCGTATTTGTAGATCGTTGGCCCACTCCATATTCATTCAGTATGGCTCGAGAAGATGAGATACGTGAGGTCGTATGGAGTTTGGGCATGTCGAATGTGCGTACCAAAAGATTACAGCGTATGACCAAAGACTTCTTGACTTGGGATGGAAATGATGCTACAATGTTATATGGTATAGGAAAGTATGGCAGTGATAGCTATGAAATATTCTTCAAGAATAATTATACAGTTGATCCAACTGACAAAGAATTAAAACGATATCTACAAGAAAAGGAGCTAGCATGAAAGACACACAAATAAAAGTATGCGGCACAAGTTACGACATTAGATTTAAACCCGGCGAGGCTATGGGGGGTTTGATAGGCAGTGCCAACTTTAACACCCAAGAGATCTCGGTCAACACGGATCACAGTTTACAGACACAAAAGATCGCGATCTTGCATGAGATTCTGCATATCCTAAGCGACTCATATAATCTCAGATGGGAAGAAGAAACTGTAAAGTTTACCACTCACGCCTTGCTGGCATTGTTTATGGATAATCCCAAATTGGCAGAAGATCTGATGTCACATGATGTGAGTGCCCTCTAAAGGAAAATAACATGAGAAGCCATTATTGGACATGTAGCCGGCTAGCAGACTGGATTCGCGGCACTACAAAACTAAAGTGTGGCACCAGCGAAGAATGGCACGAATGGGAAGACCGTGCCAAAGCCGCATATCCTGTTCGCTGGTGGCTAGCTGAAGAGGGTCTTGACTATATTCAAAAATTTGTTTACTACATACCAGATAAATTAAATGAAGTCAGATTCTATATCAACAATCGTTGGATATCTCGCAGCCATGCTCTCACTGCACATGTCAAGGATATTAAGCCCGGAGATTGGTGTGACGTGGGAAATCGCTTTCTTCCCTGTCTTTTTAATGAGCTTGTGGACTTCGTAGAGGTAGAAACTGCGTGGCATCACGTATGCTGGGATGATAAATCACGTGAAAAATATAAAACTCCATGGTGGCGCACAGGATGGCTACGGCTTCGTGTATGGCGTTGTCCCGAAGCTGGCGTCGCCCATTTAAATTGGGCAAGTGATTTAACTAATATAGAATATGCCCAAGAAGGTGACGTTATAGAACTTACACCGCAGGCGTTAGCTGCCCGCGAAATATTGGAACTATATACTTGGTGGACTAAGGTTTATGCTAATCGACCCGACGCCTATGCGGCAAGTGGCTGGAGCGATCTTTGCGAAGAGATACGCCTGCGCAATGGTGGCAAAAGTCTTTTGGGTAGCACTCCTGACGATCTGCGAGAAGCTAGTGACGTAGCTCATACTAAATTACATGAAATAGAAGCAGCATACACGGCAGAAGACGAAGCTATGATGATTAGATTAATTAAGGTTAGGAATCACTTATGGACATGATCGACCCGCACTTTTCCTCAAGATTCGCACAAGCGCCACTGACGCAGAAACAAAAGTTTGTTAAATCTGAAGAATATGCTACATGGCGAAGAAATTATCTTTTTGATGCGTTGCGTGGTATGCGGTATGGTCAGAGTTTTTGCGAAAATTATGGTATAACTGATTATGTCTTGTATTACATGACTAAACAGCCCAACGCTGATCTATACATAAGAAAATACTTTGTCATCTGATTACAATTATCACTATCATGTAAATGTTATTTGGGATGTCAGACGTCATACCGATGCTGATTTTTTCTGGGATAAGTTATGTAGCGATAACCTACAGTCTTTTGGCTTGCCTGGTGATAGATATATTACGCGCTCTTATTGGTATATCAGTAAGATGACGTGGAGTTTTAAGTCTGAGCAAGATGCTCTGCTATTTAAATTAAAAAATAGCGAATATGTATCCAATTAGAGTCGAAACAGATAGCATATACAGCGAGTATCACATCTGCGGGGATGAAAAATTTGAGTACGCCCACGAACTTAAAAAACCTACAGGAACTTTGGACGAAATCTTAACCTGGAATAAAAATGAGTTAACAGACATCTGGAAGTGGCAGTTAGTGGATGTGAGTTCTAGACAATGGCCAGGCAGATATATTTTTTATTTCAATAGTGAACGTGATTACATAGTATTTTTGCTAAAATGGAGTTGAAAACTATTGATTTCTTCACTGTATACATATATAATGGAGTATGACTATCAAGTCATCTTAATAAGGAGAACTAAATGAAACAAGTATTATTATCAACTTTGTTAGTAGGTTTAATGGCTTCAGCTCAGGCTTATGATCTTGGTGTTTTAGGCGGATCAGATATTCAAGAAGGCAAAGGTGTATACACCAATCTAGGCGCGACCGCTGTAGCTCATGAAGGCAAATTCAGTACCGCAGTTGAAATGGATCGCGAATTCAAGCGCAATACCAACAAGTATAGTTTATTGGCTGGTTATGATTTTGCTAAGATCGGTACTGTGACATTCACCGCCAAAGCAGGCGCCGCTTATGTCAAGCCAGATCATGGTACTGACGGCTATGCTGCCTTGGCAAGTATCGGTGCTTCTATGCCTGTATTTGACAAAGTTACTGCCACTGTTGATTTACGTCACCAGTTTGGTCAAGATCGCATCGAAAGCGTAAATGGTAACACCATCTTAGTTGGTGCCCGTTACTCATTCTAATAGTTTTAATTAGAATAATATTAAAACCCACTTCACGTGGGTTTTTTTATGGCTAAGCTGAAGGTAATAACTTTTACCTATTACGGTCATAAAAAAATACAATTAAAAAAGTTATAATAATCATTGATTTACCATATAAATACTAGTATAATAACTTTGTGGTTATTTAATTTAAGGGAGAAAACAAATGACACAAAAAACTTTGAAAGGTACTAAAACAGCAGAATGTCTTAAAGATGCGTTTGGTGGTGAGAGTATGGCAAATCGTCGTTACTTGTATTTCGCAAATCAATGCGACATAGCAGGAGAAAACGATCTATCGGCATTATTCCGCTCTACAGCCGAAGGCGAAACTGGACATGCTCATGGACACATGGAATATTTGATTGAAGGTGGAGCAGGAGAACCTGGCACCAATATGCCTGCTAAATCTCCGCAAGAGATGTTGGAAGCTGCCGTACATGGTGAAACACATGAATATTCGGATATGTACCCCGGCATGGCCAAGACTGCACGCGAAGAAGGATTTGATGAAGTAGCTGATTGGTTCGAGACATTAGCCAAAGCAGAACGTAGTCACGCCATGCGTTATCAAAAGGCATTGGATGCGCTCAAAGCTAGGACGTAATTCATTTATATGAATTTAATGATTATCAGTATGTGATTTGGGGTATTTCTCCTGTATAATTCAGCTACATACTATTGTTGTATGTATTTTAATTTAAAAGGAGAAATACTATGTCTTGGACTACACCTTCCGCAACTGACCTTCGTCTAGGTTTTGAAATTACCTGTTACGTCGCATATCGTTGATTTGAAAGCAATGGTAATATAAAGAGCCCTGCCTCGGTGGGGCTTTTTTATGATTATAGTAGTTGACTATTTTGCCAAATTCTGCTATACTTGCAGTATGAAAAAATTAGACATATACCTCAAGTGGATCGCAACTGCCGTGACCATCGTCGGAGCTGTTCTAGCTTCATTAAATTGGTACCCGGCGGGGCCTGCCATGCTTAATCTCGGGGCAGCTATCTGGTTGGTGGTATCGATTATGTGGCGAGAATGGAGTCTCATCATAATCAATGCTAGTCTACTACTGATTTACACAGTAGGCTTAATCATCAAATTGGCATTTTGAACAATCAAAATACAGATAATGGTTGACTTTTGTACCGAATTCTGTTATAATAGTTTTGTAGTGGTAGTAAATTTTATTAACTTAATAGGCAACTAAACGAGGCATCCATATGAAACAAGAAAATCTTTTTACAGTAGCAGGCACTAGCAATCACAAAGGCGAAGTCAAAGTGCGTTTCGCAAATGATTTAGTATCACGCATCAAAGCTCTAGTAAGGGCTGGACAGACTGATGTTAATCTAGTAGAACTCCCCCGCCCTATGACTAAATTAGAAGCTCTCAAGCATCTACAGAGTTTGGGCATGGCAGAAGGCGATGCTGGGTTCGTCATCGCTAACAAGGTTACAGAAAAGACCAAAGTGGCAAAGAAAGGCGAAGTTAAAGTATCAGGTAAGATCATTGCTGCTGATACAGCCGCAGTAACTTCCTCTACCACAGTTTAATCTTAGCTGCTAAAATAAAGTGGCCTTAGGGCCACTTTTTCACGACTACAGTTTCTTTTTAATAATTAATAGTATGGACTTTGATGACAATTTGGAAGATTCGGTACGTGTCATGATCATGGAGATCATGTTGATATTACATAAAAACAACATCACCCGGGTCCATATGGGTGGGCTACTTCGTTTATTAGGCGTCAGCGAAGAAGTAGCCAGTGAATCAGACGAAGATTATATTGATTTAAATGAAGAATTTGATAGATATCTTTCGCAAGTATCTCAGCTGGCAGAAGCAGACGAACAAGATCACATATTACATTGATGGATAACATAGAAAAAACTCCCCGAATTTGGGGTTATTATACCGTTCTACATGAGCAAAATCAAGAAGTCAAACTGAAGGAACTCACTGTAGATCCCGGTAAACGTCTCAGCATGCAGCGGCATAGTCAACGAGCTGAACATTGGTTCGTGGCTGACGGGACTGCCACTGTCTACACCATCAAACAAGGTACAGAGGTCGAGTTGTTGGGCATCTATAAAAAGTTTGATAGCTTACACATCGAACGTCGCGAGTGGCATCAACTAGCAAATGAAAGTGATGCGCCTTTAAAGATCATAGAGATCCAGTATGGCGCCGCCTGTGTGGAAGACGATATAGAAAGATTAAATTTGGATAACTAAAAATTTGACTTATCACAATATTCCAGTATAATTAATACTGCGAAAGCATATTATAAGGAATATAACAATGTCAGTAAATCATGATCAGATCGTATCAGCATTTAACACTTACCTCGCCGAGAATGAAAAATTCACCGGTAAAGGTGTAAAAGCAGCAGCAGCACGAGCACGTAAAGCTCTCCAGGAAATCTCTAAAGCAGTTAAAGAGCGTCGCAAAGAAATCACAGCTGAAAAAGAAGCACTCAGCGCCAATGCCGCAAAATAAATCTTTCATAGCAGAGGTTATTCAAGATCCCGATGACTCTGACGAGTTATTGTTGGATCTTGATGAAGAATGGTGTAGTGAGCTGGGTTGGGAACCCGGTGACACTATAGTCTGGGAAGATAAAGGAGATGGCGAGTGGAGCTTGACAAAACAGAAATAGATTTTGAAAATTTTAAGAAACAATTAGCTAAGATTACGGGACCGATCGGCACTGAAAAAACAGACAATATTAGCCTAAGTACCTTTAGCTGGCAAAATCCTGATCAGTATGATCCGCGTATGGCTCCACTTAAGCCACTTACTACAGCTGACATCTCATCATTATCTACCGCAAATTTTGCCGCATTGACTACCAGTAATATTACTAGTTATAACAATCTATTAGGGTTGACTAGTACACCTAATACTCTATATAATACGACTGGTTCTTATACACTAGGGGTATCGAATTCAGCTATATATTCTCCGCCTAATTCTACCACTCTAAATTTAGATGGGCCCGATGCCGATATAAAAATAAATGGTGTTAGTATTGTAAAGAAGATAGATGCCATAGCAGAGAGGCTTGCCTTACTCGTTCCCAATCCCGAAATCGAATCTGAGTGGGATCAACTTAAAGATCTCGGCGACAAATACCGAGCATTAGAAGCCAAATTAATAGAGCAGGGCAAGATGTGGGACAAATTAAAGTCTATGCCTAAACCTGAATTATAAGCGTATATAACGCCAAAAGTAGTGGAAAAATTACAGTAATCTTACGATGTTTTCTGTCAAATACTAAGTATTATTGCCGGGCGGGCTTGCTCGGGGTATAAATGTAAGTCACGTGACAGAGTTATGGCAAACTCTGCCTTAAAAGGATTTCGGTAAAATCCTTTTGTTGACAACTTAGAATTGACGACGATGCTATAACCAATGAAAAGCGTCATCGTCCAGGAAGAGAAGTGTACCAAAAGGTCCGAAACACATCCATCCTGAGACTTCTGTAAGTCTATTCTAAGCTCAATCAAACAGCGCATAGCTGGAGGAGCAAATTATGAAAATAATATATTTCATATTAGCATTTTTGTTAGTATTAACCGTGGCATCTGCTGACGAAGGCAATACATCAGCGCCCACAATATCACTAAGTCAGCGTGATATAGATTGTATGAAGCGGAATATCTTTTATGAAGCAGGTGCTGAGCCCATAGAAGGTAAAGTGGCTGTGGCCATGGTCACGCTCAATCGCACACAAGATCCAAATTTTCCTCGCGATGTCTGTGGCGTAATAAAACAAAAGACGGTGTACTCAGTTCCAAAAAATACTACGACTACTAAGACAGTGAAGACTGGCTGGTTCACACCTGATCGTGTCGTCACCGAGGTCAACACCAGTTGGATTCAGCGGGCAGTCTGTCAATTTTCCTGGGTATGCGGTACCAGGATTAAAATCAAGAATGATGACCCACGCTGGATCGAGAGCCAGGAGGTAGTGGAGAGATTACTCAGTGGTGATTTCTTGGAATATCGGGAAAAATACGAGAATGCCAAACATTTTCATGCTGTCTTTGTGAATCCACACTGGAATCTAAAGCAGATCGCTCGTATAGGTCGTCATATCTTTTACGAATAATAGGTTGACTTTCGCCTCTACTTCTGCTATAATAGTTGTTATTACAGTTCATAGACAAGACTACAAATGACGATGCATTTAGAAGGCCCGTGGTTAAGCACTACAGGTAAACGTAAAAGCAAACAAAAGTTCCGTACAGCAGAACACGCGAAAAAGGCTAGAGAATTGAAAGATGACTGGAATGCCCTGCTTAAACAGTATGGCATCGAGCAAGAAGATCGTAAAAAGGCAAGAGCCCTAGCTTCGAAAGAAGTTTATCGTGGGCCCGAACCTTATCGTGGATTTACTGAACGTACAAAAAGTACCACGTTTACAGCTGGCCCTTGTGCCAAAGTCGAGCCGCAGATGTATACAGGAACTGAATGTATCGGCGTTACAGTATTACACAAATCCTGTTTACAACCGGTGTTTAATAAACAGGCTGCGATCGACGCCGCTAAAATGCGAAGGTAATACACCGGAATAAAGATGA
>Ga0114963_10001653_pt1 | contig 15320 bp, 13 predicted proteins | sample C_131016_EF_Meta_FD_87019 | JGI IMG/M metagenome (GOLD analysis project Ga0114963, IMG submission 87019) | Freshwater microbial communities from Lake Croche, Canada to study carbon cycling - C_131016_EF_MetaG | ecosystem: Environmental > Aquatic > Freshwater > Lake | place: Lake Croche, Canada...
CCAGACGGCCAGCTACTCCGTTTCCGCTACGGTCACCGCTGGGCAGACGTTGTCCTACCAATGGCAGCGTCAAGCGGGTGCGGCGTATTCCAATCTAGCCGGCAAGACCAGTGCAACGCTGTCTCTTACTGGCTTGACCAATACAGCCAACAACGGCGACTACTACCGCTGCGTTGTGTCGGCCACTGACGGGGCCACCCCGGTCAACACTGACGGTGCGGCACTCACCGTACCGGTGCCGTCCATTACCATCGGCACCCAGCCCACCGCACAGACGGCCAGCGGTGGAGCGGCATCGTTCACTGTGGCGGCGACGATCACCAACGGGGCTACGCTCTCCTACCAGTGGCAGCGGCAAGCACTGGGAACCGGTTCGTACAGCAACGTATCCGGGGCGACCAGTGCGACCCTGTCTCTCACCGGCTTGACCAATCTGGGCAACAACCAAGATTCCTACCGGTGTGTGGTCAGCGGCACAGACAATGCTTCGTCTGTCACCAGCAGCGCGGCGACCCTTACTGCCCCCGCCCCTGTCATTACGATTGGCACCCAGCCAACCGCCCAGACCTCCAGCAATCAGACGGCCACCTTCTCTGTTGTTGCCAGCGTCACCGCCGGGGCGACGTTGTCCTATCAGTGGCAGCGGCAGGCGTTGGGAACCGGCAGCTACGCGGCTCTCTCTGGGCAGACCTCCGCTACGCTGTCACTGACGGGGCTGACCAATGCCGGCAACAACTCCGACAACTACCGGTGTGTGGTGTCGGCTACGGATGGGGCCACCAATGTCACCAGCACTGCGGCAGCACTGACTGTCCCGGTCCCTGTCATCAGCATCACCGCCCAGCCAGAGGCGCAGTCTACTACCGACACTGCGGCCTACGCGGTTTACTCTGTGTCTGCGACGGTTACGAACGGGGCTACCCTCTCCTACCAGTGGCAGCGTCAGCCCAGCGGCGGGTCTTTCAGCAATATCAGCGGGCAGACTTCTAGCACTCTGACCCTCACCGGACTCACCTACGCCAGCAACAACGGAGACAATTACCGATGCGTTGTGAGTGCCACCGACAACGCCAGTTCGGTTACCAGTAGTTCGGCTGGCCTGACGGTCACACAGACCCCCGCCATTACCATCACTTCGCAGCCGTCCAACCAGACGGCAAGCTCTGGGGCGGCGACGTTCTCCGTTACCGCAACAATCACCCTGTCGGCAACCCTGTCATACCAGTGGCAGAAGCAGTCGCTTGGCACCGGCAGCTACGCGAACGTATCGGGCGCAACCTCTGCCAGCCTGTCGCTCACTGGGCTGACCTACTCCGGGAACAACGGCGATAACTACCGCTGCTTAGTATCTGGTTCAAGCGGGGCCGCTTCTGTCACCAGTTCGTCGGCAACGCTGACGGTGCTGAACATAACTGTTCCCGGTGCCCCAACCAGTTTGGCTGCAACGTCGGGTACAGACTCCGCTGTGCCGCTTACATGGACTGCCCCATCTAGCAATGGCGGTGCGTCGATCACTGGGTATGTGGTGGAGTGGACACCATCGGGCGGGTCTGCATCGACCGTCAGCACAGGCTCTACCAGCACTAACTACACCAAGCTCCTCCTGACCAACGGCACTACCTATACCTTCCGGGTGGCAGCGGTCAATTCTGCGGGGCAAGGTGCATGGAGTAGTAGCGTCACTGGAGTCCCCGCTGCTTCCGGGCCTGTGTTTTCGGGAATTTCTACTTCTTCGTCCTCACCGGAAAATGCGTACACCACCTTCACTGCTTCGGGTTCGGGAACGGCTACGCTGGCAATCAGCAATGTGGTGACAAATCGCGCGGCCGGCTACCACACTGTTGCATTTACCATATCCGAATCCGCAGTAGTGTCTTACGATGACCTGCACTATACGGGTTCCTATTCGTATGACAGCGGCGACGTAACTACCCAGCTCACTAGAGCGACTAATCCCGGCGGCGATAATTGGAATGGGCGCAAAAGTGGCGGCTACGGGTTCCCCTTGCCGTGGAGTTACGCTTCGGCGGCTGCGACACCGGCGCGATTCATTCTCCCGGCTGGATCGTACAAGCTGGAGTTCGCCTATATCGGGAATAGTTCGTCGGTAAAAACGATGAACGTCACCTTTACTCTTTCATCTTCCACAAATAGTGTCGGCAAATCTTTCGCTAATGTAAGCGGCGGGGGATGGCCCGTATATCAAGGAATAGGAACAAACCAACTTATTATTTACAAGCAGACGGGCGGTAGCCGGTCTGTATGGTGGACGCCCAACACTACAGCCACCACCATAAGATTTGTAATACCATCTGGCAGTGACGCGCAGATTGCATTATTGGCTTCTAGCAGCAGTACGCTTTACCCCGGATGGGACTACGAAGGCGGTCAGTGGAGCAAAAGCGGTTTGTCCGGCGTTACATTGGACGTTCCGGTAGCCGCGTTCCCTACAAGCGGCAGCGCATCCGACAAACGCATATTTTTCAGAGGTGATACATCTGGGCCAGTAACAGCTACGCTTTTAAACTAAGGATTTACAATGCTTGGGGCAAGAATTACCACAGACAACGGTCGCCGGTTTGCGATTGTGGCCCGCAGCGGCAGCTTCACTATCTGCTGGCAATCACTGCCCGCCAGCCTCCAGACCATACCCGCCGGTTCTACGCGGTGGCATCCAGTGCGGGTGCATCCTCACTTTGATTCGATGACTGCCGACGAACAACCGGTCGGAATTTGCTGCATGGTGCGCGACCCTGTGGAGCGATTCCGTTCAAGCTGCGCCCGCCAGAACGTCAGCGTTGAGGAAGGTCTGACGCGGGGTGAATGGGACGTTCATTTCTGGTCACTGGACCGCATGGGCCTGCTTCAAGAAGGGGTTCAGTATTTTCGATTCCCAGACCAGTTGAACGCCTGTGCCGAATGGCTGGGCCTGCCCACTCCGGTTCCGCAGCGCAACGAAGAGTCTGACGCGGATAAGCCAGTGCTAACCGCAGAGCAAGAACAGGCTGTTCGCACCGCATACGCTGCGGACATTTCCCTGTGGAACTCCCTCCAGCCGCAGGGATAGCAGCTACTAACATGAAACACCTACTTGAACTACTTATCTGCGGAACCGTTGGAACCTACTGTCTCATTCGATTTGCTGCCGTTCTGCCTGCGGCAATAGCAGAGGCACAGGCGGTGATGGCAGCGTATGCGGCCCGCCAGCAGATCATGGACGAAATCAACGAAAGCCCGCTGGATTAGGGGGCGCATGATGTTTGGCCGGCTGCGTTCGACCCCATAAACAGGCATAGGAGTCACCCATGGCCAATCCAAACGCAATTACCCGCAGCGGCCCCATCGGCGGGGTCAAGATGACGATAGGAACCACTGTTGCCGCATCCACTGCGGTAGCCATGGCTTCCTACTCTGCGTTCTCTGTTGCAGTTCCCACTGGCCAGCCCGGGGGGCTATGCACTTGGTACGCCAGCCATAGCCCGCAAGGCCCGTTCTCTCAGGTCATCCTGTCAGACGGGACTCTTGCCCAGACCACCATGATTACTGATCGGGTGCATATCGCCCCACCGGAACTGTTCAGCGTTCTCTTCGTCAAGGGTGTCGCACCGGTCGCCAACCAAGTCGTTGTCATGCTCAAGGGGTAACCGGTGCCCGACCTAAAAATCTCTGACCTGCCGTCGCAGCCAACACCCAACGGTTCCACCGCTCTGGTTCCGTTTGTGGAGATTGTTTCCGGCACCAAGTCCAATAAGGTGTCAACCATCGCGCAGTTTGTGACGGCTGGCCTGACGGCTGGTGTGACGGGTACTGCCTCAATGGGTGCGGTCGCCCTCACTACGCCTCTGGCTGTGACCAGCGGCGGCACAGGCTCCGCTACCCCGGCTGGTGCCCAAGCTAACCTTGGTCTGGCTATTGGCGTCAACGTCCAAGCCCAGAGTGCAGCGCTGACCCAGATTTCCGGCGACACTTGGGCAGGGTCCACCAAGATCACCAGCGTCGGAACCATTGCCGCCGGCACATGGAATGGTACGCCCATAAGCCTGTCGTTTGGTGGGACCGGGGCGACCACCGCATCCGGGGCTGTCACCGCCCTTGGTCTGGACTACGCCAGCGCCAACAGCCCCAGCCGTCTGGTGCAGCGGGACGCCAGCGGCAACTTCTCTGCCGGCACTATCACCGCCTCTCTGGCTGGCAACGCTTCCACCGCAACCGTCGCCACTAACATCGCGGGCGGGGCGGCTAACCAGCTTCACTACCAAACCGGTGCAAGTGTTTCCGGGTTTCTAGCCACTGGCACTGCGGGCCAAGTCCTCACTGTGCAGGCCAGCGGTGCCCCGGGGTGGAGCAACGCATCTAGCCTTGCCGCAGGCTCCGCTACTCTGGCTACCACCGCAACTAACCTTGCCAATGGTCTTCCCGGAGCGATCCCCTACCAGAGCAACGTCGGGGCTACGGGATTTTCTGCGGTTGGTACGCTTGGCCAGATTCTCACTTCCGGCGGTGCGGGCGTACCGGTGTGGGCCAATCCCTCTACGTTCACAGTGGGCACCGCCACCAGTGCGACCAAGCTACTGGGCGGGTCACCCAACACCATTGCCTACCAGAGTGCCATCGACACCACCGCCTTCGTCCCGGCGGGAACATCGGGGCAGGTGCTTACTGCGAACGCTATTGGCGTACCAACATGGGTTGCGCAAAGCAGCCTTGCCGTAGGTACTGCCACTGGGGTGGCCGGTTCGCAAACCGCGAACACTGTCTATGCCGCACCGTCTGGTGCGAACGGGACGGGCAGCTTTCGGGCACTGGTTGATGCGGACCTGCCGGCGTCGATCACCAAGAACACCACCGGCACAGCCGCCAACGTCACTGGCGTTGTGGCGATTGCCAATGGTGGCACTGGGGCGACTACTGCCGTCAATGCGATCAACGCTCTGCTGCCCGCCCAAGCGGGCAACGCTGGCAGACTTCTCAAGACCGATGGCACAAGCCTGTCATGGTCGGCGGCAAGCGGTGCGGGCACTGTGACCAGCATAGACGTTTCTGGTGGAACCACCGGTCTGTCCTTCACTGGCGGGCCTGTGACCACCAGTGGGACGTTCACCGCTTCGGGAACTCTGGCACTGACCAATGGCGGCACAGGTGCAAATACTGCCGCCGCTGCCCGAACTAACTTGGGGCTGGTTCCCGGAACCAACGTCCAAGCCCAGAGCGCGAACCTACAGGCGGTTGCAGGGCTGACCACCGCCGCCGACCAGATCGACTACTGGACGGGGAGCGGCACTGCTGCGGTCACTTCCCTGTCTAGCTGGGCGCGGTCCACTGTGCTTTCGCAGACCACCAATGCCGGATTCCTTACGGCTGTTGGGGGCGCGCCGTTGGCAAGCCCGACATTCACCGGCACCGTTACTGCGTCGGCGGCAACCATCAATGGGTTTGCCTACTTCTTCAATAACACCGCTTCCCGCCCAGTGATTACGGCGGGCACAGCCATCAGTTACAACCAATCCGCTGCCGCTGGGGAAACTGATTTCTGGAACTGCTATCAAGTAGCAACCAACAGTTTCAGCTTCAAGCAGATGACGGGTGCTGCTTCGCACACCGACCTGCTTGACCTGCATAGCACCGGGGCGACGGTGCGGGTGCCTATCAAAAGCACCACACTCTACTCTGCGATGGAGCCTTGCGGGCGACTGAGTTACAGCGACACCGACCCATTGGGGTCAATTAGCGCAGGCTGGGCACCTTTCCAGACTATCTATTACACACCGTACCGGGGTGACTTCATCCCACTGTGGGATGGCACTTATTGGGTGCCGCGAACATTCAGTGCCATCACCATCCCGGTCAATACGCTGCTGCCCAACAGAGCGTATGACGTTTTCATTTTCTGGAACGGTTCTGCCGTTGTGGCTGAGACTGTGGCTTGGAACGCGGGCACTGCATACGGCCCCGCTACTGTGTCTCCTGCCCTGTATGCGACCACCCGGGCCACCGCGCTGGTGTACCAGAACGGGAATCTTGTCAAGTCTGGCGATGCCACCCGTCGCTACGTTGGTTCGTTCCACACCATGAACAACGCCGCCGGGGCTGTCACCACAGCAGACCAGCCCGACAAGCGACTGCTATTTAATTACTACCGCCAAACCCGGAAGAACTTGAGCGTTGATGGCGCAAATGGGCCGTTCAGCCCCGCCGCCATCAACACTTGGACGCCCATGGGCGGGGCTACTCTGGCGCTCCCGATTATGTACATGAACGGATTCGATGGAGAAATCTCCGCTAGCGGCTCACTACTTGCGCTTGGTGGAGTGGCCGCATTTTCTTTAGCGTATGTCGGCATCCGTAATCAAGCTGGTATTGTTACGGCCCGCCACGGCGCTGCCGCCACTAATAATGCACAGTGGTGCGGGGTGGTCAGTAATTGGGACAACCCCGGAGGGTCTATCGGATTGTTGGGCTTGGAATTAGTATTTCAATGTACTGTCACAAGTACCGTTTTTTACAACACAAAGTTTTCCGGCTTCTGTATGTGCTGACCAGTAATAAGAAGAGGACTGCCATGGCTGGCCCAGTAAGAAAGATGATGCAGAACTTCTTCCAGAACAGGGAGGAACGGGTGGAGCGCCGCCAAGAGCGACGGGCCAACCGGCGGGAGAAACTCCGCAACCTTCTGGACCCCATCGCAGAGATGGGCAACCGCGAACGCGAACAGGGCACCAATGTCTCCACTGCTGCACTGCCTACACAGCTTCGCTCTCTGGGTGTGCGGAGCGTCAACCAGAGTCTCCTGTCGAACAAGACCGACAAGCTGCCGGAACCCAAGCAGCAGAAGAATCCGGCGGGTGCCGATGTTGGCGCGGATTCGGGCCGACGCATCTATGCGCAGGTTGACCCGGATACTCTGGAGAAAGACGCTGCCGCCGGCGACAAGGCCAAGCCGGAATCGGGAGAGGCTGTTGCATCTCCCTCCCGGCCCCGTCGATCCACCACCGACCAATCACCGGAATCGGTTAGCCAGCAGGGTAGCAAGGTCAAGGCCCAGACGGTCGCCAATCAGAGCGTTCCCGCAGCAGAGACGAAGGAACAGACCTTGACGCTGCCGGTCCCCTCTACGCACATGGTTGACCAACTGCACCAAGAGGCTGCACAGCTAGAGCAGGAGTCGCGGCAGCTTTACGACTTGGCCACTACCGCCCCTACCAAGGATGCCCAGCGGATGATATTCCTGCGGGCGACTCAATCGCAGAGCATCGCACAGGCGCGGCGGGCGCAGGCGCAGCAGATTCAAGATAGTGCGTTCGGTGCCCAGCACACCAACGCAATGGTTGCGGAGAGGTTTCGCCGGGAAGACGCTGTTTCAAGGGCGGCAGCGGAAAAGGAAAAGGCTGCGCTGGACATGAACACCCCGGCGGGGCAGGACAGGCTACTCACTCAGGCGTTGCAGGCTGGGTCATCCCATCCCGACGCGACTGTGGAAATGGCAATGTTGAACCTTCGTCAAAGCGCTGGCCAACACCCACCGCCGGAAACCTATTTCGCAGGTGTGAAGCCGCAGTTGTACAGCCGGCTGCATGGCATTATTGCGGGGCAGGAAGCCGCCAAGTCTATCGGCGGCGGTGCAGTGCTTGGCCCCGGGCACCCCATGTACCCTGTGTTCGCTAGTCGCTACCAGAAGATTGCGAATGACCAAGGAACCCCTGCCGCAATCGCACAGCTTCATGCCGACGTTGGTGGTCCCGTCCGGGAAGCGTTCGCCACAACCCCGATGCCGCATGGGGAAACGCATGGCAATCCCGACGCCGCCGCTACCGCATACATCAACCATTTGATTGGGAATATGCTGGTGACCAAGCCGGCTAATGGCACTCTTACCATGCCGCCCAACGCTTGGGGTGGTGGGGCACAGCCTCCCGCAGCCCCGCCGCGACCTGTCGCCCCGCCCCAGCGCAGTTTTCTTACGGTGCCGCCCAGTGCTTGGGGTGGTGGCACTTCTGATGGCACAGTACCCCCACAGTTTAGGTGATTCATGGCTGGTTTGATTCCATTCCTCATGCAGACCATGGCGTACCGCAGAGCGCTGGAAGAACGGGAGATGGCCAAGAAGGAGCGGGAGGCCAAGTCCGATGATCTGCCCTTCGCTCTACCGGACGCATTGAGCGACCCCACCGCCAAGGCACTCCAGTACAGACCGTATGACCCGTCTGCGGCAGCAAAGCAGATATTCCCCGACATTTTCAAGCAAGGACAACCATGATCGGCAGCAACCCCTTCTCCGGTTTCGGTAAGCCCCGCCCTGTCGGTAAGCCCGCCGGCCTGCTGGCCCCCGGCCTGCTTGACGCTGACCCGGACACCGGCGCGCTGGTGCCGCCCGTCAAGATGGCCGAAGGCATGAAGCCCCTGCCGCCGATTGATGGGCCGACCATCCCCACTGTGACCGGCCAGTTGCTTGAGCCGCTTATGGAACCGATGAAGACCCCGCCCAGCCTTGTTACGGACCCCATGGCAGATAAGAGTCCGCGCACTTTGTTGCAGCAGACTCAGGAATACCAGCAGCTAGAAGCCCAGCGGAAGCAGCAGAAACCGGGGGAGCAGACTCCGGGTACCCCGCCACAGGCCGGAAGTGACTACCACATCCAGAGCGACCCCATTCAAATCCTAGACCTTGGCCTTCGCTACCAACCTTCCCAGTACCGTAGGTAGTCATGGCCCTCTATGACCTCAACACCCCTTCGCTCTACGCCGACCCTTCCACCCGCAAGGCGCGGGCGGGACGCGCGCAGGCCAGCGCCCTGCCGCCGGAAGAAAAGCAGTCGATGCTCAGTGCATTGGCCAACCAATCCGGCCAGTTCATTGAAACTCTGGCAACCTACCTAGATACCCCCGGTGCTGTTGCCCGGGGTGTGCTGGCCGGCAAGCCAACGTCTGGCTTTTCGTTCGACCCTGCCGACAGGATCAGCGGAGAAGAGTTGCTGGACTCCTACGGGCTGCGGCCATCTGTCCAGAGCTTCGGTAGTGCCGCACCCTACTTGTCTACGTTTTCTGGGCTGGGTGCGGAAATAGCGACAGACCCCCTTGGTTGGATCAGTGGCCCGCTTAGTGCCGGTGGCAAGGCTGCGAAAGCTGCCCGCTTGGCCAAGCTAGATAACCTTGCCCCGCTGGTAGCCCAGAGCAAGATGGGGTTCGATGAAGCGGCCAAGACTCTGACGGGCCGGTTCACCAAGAAGTCTATGGAAGCTGCGGGTGTGCCGCTTACACAGGCCAACCTACAGGCCCGCCCCCTGCTGGGACCAAGGTTGTCCCGATCCATGGTATCGCTTGACGAAGTGGTGCGGGCATCGGATGACCCCAAGGCACTTGAGAAGGCAATGACTGCCATCGGTGGCCCGCAGGAATACGCCAAGTTCAAGGACGAAAAGCTGGGTGGGTTACTGGGGGTGGGCTTCCTCAATAGCAACGCTGCCATCAATCCATTCGGGCAGGCGGCTACTGCAAAGATCACCGATGCCCTTGACCTCACTGGGCAGGCTATCGGGTGGTCGCCGGCGGGCCGGTTCGCATCGGCTGCTTTCGACAAGCGGCTGGCTGGAACCACCAGCACTGCCGACCAAGTGGCTGCACTACGGGCTGCGGATTGGATGGAGCCGGCTGCTGCTGCGGGCAGGGCTGCGGCAACGGAACATGCGCTACGCCTTTCCTCCCTGCCAATGTCCACACAGGCCAAGGCACTGCTGGGTGCGGATAGCTTGTTCTCACCGCAGGGTAACGACTTCTTGACCAAGCTGGTTGAGAACCGGTCCCTGTCTCCCAATGAAACGATGCTCAAGGCACAGATACCCGGACTCACCGATTGGGTTGATAACTGGGATATGTACCGCAAGCAGTCGATTGCGGATGCCGAATCACTGGGCCTGCGATCCAACGACTATGAAGACCGATTCAAGACGCTGTTCTCTCCCCGGTCTGGCAATGAGTTTGATTTCTCTGACCTTGAAAGCACCGGCATCGGACGGGCACAGTTCTCTACCCGTACCGCCGATGACATTTCCCGCAACAAGGATTTGATTGTTCCCGGTGGAACGGTCGAACTGCGGGAGATTTCGATGCTGCCCAAGGTGCGGGAACACTCACAGAAGAAACTCAAAAGCCCATACTCTGACGAAGATGTGGGCAAGGAGATTCACCAATTCATTCAGACCCGCTATGGCAACCCACTGATTACTGAAGAACAGAGTACGGGTATCGCCCGCGTCATGCGGCGGCTGAACACTGACCTGCCGACCAACTACCCAGCGTTTGCCGAACACCCTGTTACAGCACAGGCCCGCTACATGGTGTCGCAGGAAATCGCCAAGGCGAACGCCAACCATGTCTATGAGTCTCTGGCAGAGGCCGCTACGGCAGGGCAGTATGCTGGGATCAAGGGTGGCGGGATGCGGTCGCTTGACCAGAGCATTGACGAAGTGGCCCGCACTGTCGGACTCAAGATGGCAGACGATGGCACTGCCGCAGCCAAGGCAGTGAAGGATAACCTGCGGCAACGCATTGCCGATGCCAACAATGCCCGCACCCCCGGCGGTAACTGGACTGCCGATATGATCGACCTCAAGCAATACCATGTACCAGAAACGGTACGCAATCGGCTGCAACGCATCGGAGACTTCTACAACACACCGGAGGTGCAGAAAGAAGTCAGCACCATGTTCGACTCTTTCACCACTGTGATGAAAGGGTTTTTGCTTGCTTGGCCTTCGCGGTTTGTACGCGATAGTTATAGTAATGCCTTCTCTGTGTGGCTTGAAACAGGCAACGCCACCGACACCATTCAAGGGATGTATCTGGCTAGCAAGATCATGGCCGGCAAGCTGGATGATGATGTTCTCCAGCAGCTTGCCAAGATTCCCCGCTACGCTGCACAGCAGACACCGGGGCAACCCGTCAACTTGCAGGCAGTGAAGCAGGCGTTTCTTCAAGACGCTGGTGCTAGCGGTACGCTCTCCGGTCTATCGACCACTGACCTACTCAGTGCCAATCGCTCCGGTGAAATCTCTCAGTTCGTTCCGGGTGCTACGCCCGTCAGTATCAGCACCGGACTCAAGGAACTGCTGCCCAACGGGAAGCGATCCGTAGGCCAGCAGCTACAGGACTTCGGTTCGATCCGGGGAGTGAGCAACGACTTTGAAACCCGCAACCCATTGCTCAACGCCAGCCAGAAGATCAGTGATGCGACCGACTCCATTGGACGGCTTGGTGGTTTCATCGCATTGTTGAAACAGGGCGCTGCACCAGAGTACGCCGCCGCCCGCATGAAAGATGCGCTGGTGGACTACGGTAGTATGACCACCTTTGAGAAATCCACTTTCAAGAAAATTTTTCCTTGGTGGAGTTACAGCAGCCGCATAGGAAAATATGTAGTACAGAGTTTGATGGAACGTCCGGGTGGGCGGTACGGTCAGACGCTTCGTAGTCTCAACGTATTACAAAAGGGCGATACGGAAGACGGCAATTACATTCCGACTTCTTTGCGGCAGCGGTTCGCCGTTCGTATCCCCGATGAGATACAGCCATACCTTGGGCTTGATCCCGCCTCCGGTGTAACACCGTACCTTACCGGTGTCGGCATCCCCGGTGTCAACGAACTGAACACCATCCGCAACGGAATCCAGCCGACCATCGCAGAGCTTGGCAACCAAGCCCATCCGTTACTGCGGACGGTAGGAGAGATGGCGACCGGCCAAGACTTCTTCTCAAAGCGTCCGTTGTCGGAAGCGGTGACTCCGGTAGACCGCATCTACAAGGCGTTGACAGGCAGTGAGCAACGGGTGAACCCGCTTGCCAAGGCAGTCATCCAGAATATCCCGGGCACCCAGCGGCTAGTCAGCTTGGGAGGGACGCTAGCAGATGATCGGCTCCCAATGTGGCAGCGGGGCTTGAAGGCTATCTTCAACAACACCAGCGGTGGCCAAGTTCAGTTCACCGACCCAGAATACGAAATCTTGGATGCCACAAAAAAGCTAGCCGATGACCTCAAGCCCTACACAAAATCATTTGTGCAGACCTACATACCGGAAGAGTTGATGCCGGAAGTGCCGGTCAAGGCCCAGCAGAAGTACCAACTGGATAAGGACTTGAAGAAGGAACTGCGGGCCTACTACCAGAAGAAGCGGGAACAGCGGGAGTTTTCAAAGCAATGAGCGACGTAATCCGCAAGTACCGCAGTGCTGCTTGGCAACGGTCTGAGGGTAAAGACCCATCGGGCGGGCTGAACGCCAAGGGGCGGGCCAGCTACAACCGGGAGCATGGCGCAGACCTCAAGGCACCGCAGCCAGAAGGTGGCCCCCGCCGCGATAGTTTCTGCGCGCGGATGCAGGGGATGAAGAAAAAGTTGACCAGCAAGAAAACCGCTAATGATCCAGACTCCCGCATCAACAAAAGCCTACGGGCATGGAAGTGCTAATGAGCGACGTTATCCGACAGCAACGCGGACTCTACGCCAACATCGCAGCCAAGCGCAAGCGGATTGCCAACGGCAGTGGGGAGCATATGAGGAAGCCCGGGCAGGCGGGTGCCCCCACCGCCAAGGACTTCACCGACTCTGCCAAGACGGCCAAGAAGCGTTAGCCTACCTTGGCTTCCGAATAGGCGGCGGGCCTTCCGGCAGGTCAAGGAGCGTCTGGTCTAGGTAGTGCCGCCAGACCAGCTTGGGGTCAGAGTGCGACAGAAATTCCGAAGCGGTTCCAGCCTTCTGCTTGTGAACCATGGTGGCTGCACTGCGGCGTAGGTACTTGCTGCTGCCTCCAATTTTGTTCTCCGCAAGAAAGTCCCGCCACATGACGAACGCGCGCCTGCGGGGGAGTGCCCAACTGAACAGGCTTCCATCGGGTGAGAGCTTGGCTACCCGCCCCACTTCCTCTGCGGTTTCGTCGCTCAATTTCCGCACTGTCACCTTGCCTGTTTTATGGGCAGTCACCGCTACGCAGTCGTTGCGGACTTGTTGGACAGTTAGCTGCTGAACGTCTGTGAACCGCAGCCCGGAGTCATAGGCCACTCCGATCCAAGCCGGCAGCAGGTCGCTCCGGGTGACGCCCGGGAGCCGCCGGGAGATGGGGGTGCGGTCCATGCCGGCCAATGCCAGCAGCCGCCCCAGTTTCTCCATGCCCCATGCCACCACTGGCTTGGCCTTGACCTTGATTGCCCGCAGCCGCATCGGGGCTTCTGCGACCAATCCCTCCATGAAAGCCCAGCGCCACAATGTCAGTAGTTCGCGGCGACAGTTGTGCCTAGTTTGTGGGCTTTCCCGCATCTCCACTAGAATCTTGTTCACTGTGTCGCAGGACAGTTGACGGATCGTTTCCAATCCGTATCCTGTCAACCGTCGCGCAGTCCTTCTCAGGTTCGCCGCGTACCTCTCACTGCACTCCGTTGCGGTGACGTATTTTGCCGCCAAATCAAGGATGGTCATGGACGTTGTTGCAGGAAAATCTGTTGAATCTGACAATTCTGTGGCCATGGAATCGGCTCCGGTTGTTGGGGTTCTTTATGAGAAACGCGGAACCCCCGAAAACGCGGGTGCGAACCGTCCATGCGAAGCCCCAAACCCCTTAGAGATGGCCCCCCCAACAGCTAGCTTCCCAAGCTGGTTGTCGCCGGTTCGATCCCGGTCGCCCGCTCTGTTTGAGCGTAGGGCAGGGTTCATTTCCCTGTCCTACGAACCGGCAGAGGAATACCACCTCTGGCCGGAAATCTCTTGCAGCAACCTCAAGGAGTTTGGTTCTTCGCCGCTGGCATACTACCAGCGGACAGAACTGAAGATAGCCCCGGCCCGCGAAAGCGAAGCCTTGGCATTTGGCAGTCTGCTGCATTTGTGGGCAGAGTTGACTCCACCCGTTTTTTTCAACAGGGTGGAGACTGCCCCTGAGTCTTGTCTCACCGCAACCGGTGCCCTCTCTCCAAAGGCTGCTGCAAAGTGGAAGGCAGACCTTCCACCGGACGCGATCCCGGTCAGCCCGTCAGACTTCTCAAAGCTGATTCGGCAGACCGCTCAAATCCTTGCCAACCCTGCCGCCGCCAGCCTGCTGGCCAACTCCATTGATCGGGAGTTCAACGTCCGGTTCATGTGGGAGGGCCACCCCATGCGGTCCCGTATCGACGGGGCTACGGAAGAAGGGTTCTACGATCTAAAGACTACGCGGGACGCTGATCCCCGTAAGAGCTTTTGGTCTGCGGTGCGTAGCTGGGGCTATGACCTCCAGAGCGCCATCTACCAGCAAGCGGCCCACTGCTGCGGCTGGCCGGAACACCGGCTCACATTCATCGTCACCAGCACCGTCTGGCCACACCACTGCTGCGTAGGTGTGTTGCCGCAACGGGTAATCGCCCGCGCCCGTACCCGGGCACTCAGCCTGCTGGCTGACCTGCAACAGCGCAAGGAGTGGGGTTCATGGAACCCTGCCGACTACGGGCAAGTCATTGAGTTTGACTGCCCCAATTTCATGGGAGAGGACTAATGTTTCTGCCGGCACCAAGAAAGGTATTTCTGTATCGGGAACAGTCAGATGCTTTGAACCAGTTGTTCAAGGCACTGGCCACAGCAAGGCCGCTGTTCAAGCCTGTTGTCAAGAACAGGGTGGCACAGTACGGGGCGTTTGCTGACCTGCTGTCGATGACCAACGCCACCGCTGACGCTCTGGCGGCTTGCGGTCTGGTAGTCAACCAGACCTTCCAGCCTACGGAGGGTGACCTAATGCTGGTCACTGAACTTGGCCATGAGTCTGGCCAGTTCATCCGGTCTGTGTTCCCGATCAAGCTGGGTGCCAAGCCCACCGATACGTTGGGCACAGTCACCTATTACCGCCGCTGCTGCTACGCCGCGATCCTTGGGCTGGCTGCGGAGGATGACGATGACGGCACCACTGCTGACAACAGTGCCGCCACACAGGCGACGGTGAACTGGAAGCAGCAGGAGCAACTGGCAAAGGATGCCCTGTCCTCTGCCACCACCTTGGATCGGGTAGCGGAGATCACCAACAAGGTGAAGGACCGCATCACCAAGGGCGACCTTGATCCCCACTTCATCGGTGTCTTTGAACTGCTGGCCAAGCAGAAGATCACCGACCTGTCGAAAGCTGCCGACGCTGCCAAGGCACAGGCCGCTGTGAAGAAGGCTGACGCTGAGAAGACCGCAGCAGTCGCGGCAGTGAAGGGGGCACCCAAATGATCGGTGCCAATGAGATGGCCGACCTACGCGCGCGGATGCTGCTGTCAGCGGAAGCCGCGCACCGGTTGGCCAACGCCAGCCAGCCGTTCGTTCTCTACGAACAGAA
>Ga0114963_10001654_pt1 | contig 15305 bp, 24 predicted proteins | sample C_131016_EF_Meta_FD_87019 | JGI IMG/M metagenome (GOLD analysis project Ga0114963, IMG submission 87019) | Freshwater microbial communities from Lake Croche, Canada to study carbon cycling - C_131016_EF_MetaG | ecosystem: Environmental > Aquatic > Freshwater > Lake | place: Lake Croche, Canada...
CGGTTGCTCCGTACACGCCTGAGTTCAATGTGAACGTAGCGGCTTGGTTCAACACAACGGATGTGTCGCCAGCGGCTGCTGCGGTAGCCACAAAAGAACCAGTCTGTGCGATTTGACCACTAGTGGTAATCACGGAAACGTCCGTACCAACTGGCAATGCATTAGGCAAAGCACTCACGGTCAGGGTAGTAGTACCCGAACTGAAAGTAGCAGTACCCAACGAAACTGCGGTTTCCATAACCAGACCAACCATACGCAGAGGCAGGGTGGTGGTAACAGGAGTAGCCGAAGGAGCCAGAACAGCGTTAGCCGAGTTACCGGTATTCACGCTACCGGTGTTGTTGATGGCTGACAGGTTAGTGCCAATCATCGCCATAGCGCCAGAAGCAACGGTAGTACCGGTATTGCAAACAACCGCCTTGAAGATAGCATCAGGGTCATCGTAGACATAGGCTTGGCAGTCACCGGCAGCGGTGCTTGCGGGCCAATATTGCGAGAACAACTTTTGCTTAGTCGTGGGGTTGGTGTAGGTGCATCCCAAGAAAATACCGACGGTCTGATTCAGACTAGAGCCAGTAGAGACTGAGGCGCGTGTGGCGAAGCCACGAGAAAGAACAACGAAATCACCGTAGAAGATGTTAGTCGCATAGCCATATTGGATGTTGTACATGCGGGTAGAACCAGCAAATACTTGACCTCCAATAAGGTTCTGCGGTAGCAAACCGTACGGCGCTGATACGACAGGATATGCCATAAAAACTCCAATAAAAAATTAAGAACCTGAACCAAATGTGACCTTAGATTTGCGTTCTGCGAACATAGGCATTTTCGGGTCACTATTACGAAGATAGTTGTTGTCAACAGATTCCATTTGAGCCCGGTTCAACGTGGAATAATGCTTATCCCGTTGTGCCATGAACTCAGCCGGAATACGGCATAACACCAACCCACCAATTTCGATATTGCCTTTGAAGCGGCCATCGACAACGGCGTGCACCATTAGCTCGGGGTATTCATCCGCTTTCACGGGTTCATAACCTTCGCGGAACTTTCCAGAGATATTAGATGGGTCAGATTGACCCAAATAGCTGATGCGAATGTACCTGTGACTCCAGCCGGGGCGGGGGTTAGGTTGTGGAAGCGTTTCTGGAGCACGCCACATATCGGGGCGGGCCCATTCAGAGCGGATATCCAATTCACGGTCTAAACGATTTTGTTTAACTTCAGCCATTTTTAACCTCTTTTAAGTAAAGCAACCTGACGAGCATATTCTTCCAAAGGCACCCCAAGTCGACGAGCAGTGTTGACTTCAGATGTCTTTAACCGAATACGGTTAGGCGACGTGCTACGCGCAGCGGGTGCCACAACAGTAGCTCTAGTTGCACGGCGGGGGGTTGATTCCTCGTCCGGTTCTTCGCTCTGAGCGTCTTCAAACTGCTCAGGGTATCTTTTGCGCATCGTTTTGTCGATGGTGCGGAAGTACTCTTCAGTACCCACATAGTCAGCACCATACTCCTTTTGCAACCTTCTGTCAACGCCCATAGCGGTCATTGTCATTTCTTCATTTTTACCCCACCATGTTTGGTTGTCGTCGGCCCATCTCTGAGCGCGGGGGGTAAGTTTCTGTTGCTGCGGTGCAGCATCTGGCGTGGGGGTATATTCCCGTTCCTTAACTTCGACAGGGCGCATATTGCGCGTCTTGTCAATCTTAAGGGTTGCTGAGGCAATCTCAGCTTGCGCTTCGGTTAGCGCGTCTACATCCCCAGCTTCGTACGCGTCCTTGTACTTCTTCTTAGCTGAAGCAAGTTCATTTTCCGCGTTGGACTGGGACTGTTCGATATAGGCTTTACTGCCAGTAGATAGCTGTTGCTGGAGGCGCTTGTTTTCTGCAAACACCTGCTTGGCAAAAGTCTCAGCAGCTTCGCGTTCGCGCAGAGCTTCTTCCTTAGCGCGGCGTTCATCGTGATACCCACGGGTGAACTTCTTGATACGCGCTTGGACTTTCTCATCGTAGGAAGACAACTCATCATCGGTGGGGTCATCAACCGGAGGCGCGGGCTTGCGACCACGGTCTTGGGCTGGAGTATCGTCTTCAATATCCACCTCAAACTTTTCCTCTGCTCTAGCAGCGGCTTTAGCTTCCTTCTCATCAGGAAACTCAAAATCATCGTATTCAGCCATACATTACTCCTTATGCAGCGCGGCTGATGCCACGCGGGTCTTCGACTGTTGCCTCAACTGAGGTATCGGAAATGAGTCGAAACTCACGCCCATGGATTTTCAAGCGGGTGCCTGAATTGGGTCGGCAAATGATGAAGTCACCTGTTTTGCACGACGGTCCGCTAGGGAACCGGGTTTTGTCTTGGAACGCGTCAGGGCCCATCTTGACCACAAATAGCACTGGGGTCAGTACTTCTTCGTAGTGCATCATGGTTGCTGTCTTAACCAAAGAACTACCCTCAATCTCCTCCTCTGCTTCTGGAACCATACACAGTAGCTGGAAGGTTTTAGGGTCAGGCAACTGCTTGGCTTTGTCTTCTGTACTCGTATTAAGAATACCGGACAAGTCCACAGCGGCAACATCAAATTCAGTCATCAATTTTCTCCAGTTTTTGCACGAGGTCTCTAACGATGGTTTCCGCATGAGTCAGACCCCGGATGACTCCACAGACATGCCGATACTCGGCAAAATCGTTTGCTCGACCCGTTGCTAAAAATGCAACTTGGTCGGTACGTAATTGTTCAATCTCTTTCGCAAGGTAACTAAATACCCGGTCGTTATCCATGATTACCCTTTCTTAGGTGGTTGTTTCTGCTGCGACATGCGCTGTGCGTTCTGCACTGCCATCTGGGCCCGACTTTTAGCAATGTCGATGCCCATACGAACGCCTTCAGTCTGTTGTTGCTTCTGAACTTTGTCCCGTGCAGCGGCTGCGGTAGCGCCTACCTGCATAGCGGCGATCTCTTTCTGGGCCGCTATGCGAGACTTCTCAATCTCAATCTGGTCGGCCTTGGCCGCAGCGTCCGTTGCTTGTTTTTGCTTTTTAAGCTCCAAGTCCTGCTGACGTAGCTGGAGTTCTTGCATCTGCATCTGGACCACCGGGTCTTGCATCTTCTGCTGAGCCTGCTGTTGCTGGGCTGCTTGCTGGTCACGCTGGAGTAGCTGCTGGGACGCCTGTGCAGCCAACATTGCAATCTGGTCGGCCAACTCAGGAGACACCTGCTTGTTCTGCTCTTCGGACGGCAAGGCCATGCCCATCGCCTGCTCAATCTGTCGGCGGTACTCGAACGCAACGTGCTCGTTGACGTGTGCCATAGCTGCGGCCATGATGGCTTGGGCTGCGGGGTTCATCTGGAGCATCTGCTGAATCTTGGGGTTCTGTATCGCAGACATATGCACTTGTATATGCGCTTGGTGGTTCTGCTCCATAAACGCCTTGATTGGCTTACCTATCAGCACGTTCTGGTTCTCCTGTATGGGGTCCATCGGCACTGCGTCGTCATCCACCGGCACGAGCTTCTCGGCGTTCTTGATGCCCAAGACCTCAATCATCTGGCGGTGCAAAAGAGGCAAGTTGTAAAGCTGCGGGGCTGACTGGGCAAGCTGCAACACCGCTTGGTACTGCACGATCTTCTGCGCCATCGTTGCTGCGTTAGGGTCACTGACCGGGATGACATCCACTGCGTCGTAGTCTTCCTTCTTCGCACGGCGGTTGGCATCGACCGGGTCGTACTCATACTCATCCGGGGTGTAGTCGGCGATGATGACTTTGAGGAGTTTGAACTCCTGCTTCATCGAGTAGTGGATGCGGGCCTGAACCGCCGTCATCACCTTGAGCGTGCGCTCCAACAGAGCCAGAGTAGTACCAACCGGAGCGTTAGTGCTCATGTCGGACACGTTCATATCACCGCTGGATGCAAACGCCCGCCCCTCTTGGACGATGTTTTGGAACAGCGCAAACAGAACCTGACTTGGCTCCTTGTACGGCAGGGGCAAGATGTTGTCACGGATAGAGCCGCTCGGCACATCGACATCGCGGAACTCGCCCGGCTGGATGGGAGTGTCGTCGCCCTTGATACGCAGACCACGGGACTTCAAGCCACCGGGCAGGTTAGAGAGCGTACCTGCATCCACCAACTGACGGATGAGCATCGTCGCACTACGGGCGTAGCCACCAATTAAGTGGATAAGACCGTATCCATAGAAGCCGAAGCCGGGGATGTACTGATAGTGCACGAAGTGCTGGCGCTTGGTGTGGAGCTCATCGTCCTCGTACCAATTACGGCGGACGGCCAGAACCTTGCGGGTGGCTTTCTCCAACGTCACCACGTACGGCAACGCGATGCCCGTGGCCTCACCCTTCTTGTTCTTGTGCTCAAACCCAGCCAAGTCCAAGTCAACGTGCATCTCAAGGAAGCGGAACCTGTCGTCTTGCAAGGCGGTCATGCCCTGCTCCTCGGCCTTCTGCTTCTCAATGTCGTCCAACTCCATGGATGGCTCACCGAGGTCCACATCTCTATAGAACCCAGCCTCTTGCAACTTCAACACTTCATTCTTGGTCTTACGCATGACATGCGTGACCCGCTCGGCAGTCTCCAAGCTACTAGCCCCGTACGGCACGACGATGTCCTCGGCGGTGACAAACATCGCCATCTGACGTTCTTTGCTCGGGTCGTAGTAGACCTTCTTGAACGCAGAGCCCGCCAGCGGCAGTGACCACAGCATCTTCTCGTGCTCCGGGCGGTACTCGGTCATCACCTCGGTAAGCTGGTAGTTCATGTCCTCACGGACACGGGCAGCGGATTCTTCTTTGAGCAAGTCGGTCTCGCCCACAATCTGCGTCTTCACGGGCCCCATCGCGGGGAAGGTCTCCATCATTGCCTCGGACTGGAAACGCACAACTGCCTCGGTCAACATCGGGTGGAACACACCACATGCACCCTGCCACGGTTCTGTGCGCTCTTCGTAGTTCAAACCCAGTAGCTTCAGCCCGTCGATGTAGGTCTTAATCCAGTCCTTACGGTCCATGCCGTCCTTGACAAAATCGTCAACCAAGTCATTACCCAGAGCATCAAGCTCCGAGTCGTCCATGAAGTCGGCCAAGTTCGCATCAAAGTCCTCGGCAGTTTCTTTCTGGGGTTTGAGGTCAATCTCCATGTCCCCCATACTGATACTCAAAGACTCCGGGTCTTCAATTTCAATCTCAACCTCTGGTACGTCCATCATGTCGGCCAACCCCACAGGAGCTTGGTATAGGGATTTGTCCATTGAACTTGTAGCCATATCGTGTCCTTAGATAAGTTTGTTGTTGCCCGCATGAGGCACTGTACCGCCATTGGCAAAACCCAGTAGCTTTTTTAATTTTTGCATAGTAGATGGGTCATTTTTATCCGGCTGTGGTGTATACGGAGGAAGGTCTTTAGCGTCCAAACGAGACTGCCGTAATCCTGTTAAAGCATTAAAAACTGCGCGTTCGCCTCGGGTCTTAAATATGTTGTCCCGTACATATGGGTCGTCAGTCAAACGCTTGTTTTTTGCTTGTTCTAGTGCGGATAGTGTGGCTGTTTGCTCTGCAAAAAAATTGGGGCTATACCGGTTTTTTAACACGCTTGGGGAAAAGTACCCTTCTTTTACGTCTTGAGGATCAAGTCCCCATTTTTCTTGTAAGTACGGCGCGTGTTCCACAAGGCGTTTAACAATTTCACTTCTATACGCTGCTCCACCGGCATCGCGTGACAACTCATCATATTTCTTATTTATCATGGAGCCCGCCCCTAGTCCTTGGTTTGCAAGGACATGCTCCATCTCATGTGCATGTGTTATTTTTTTATTGTACGAAGTATCGTTAGGATTAAGCAGCACAAAAGAATTCCCCGCCTCATCGTGATAGGTCATCCCTTGGGTGTTTTTACTCATGTTAGGGTCTAAGTACTGACCTTGAAGTTGAGAAGCCCCTGCTTGTGTGTACGGAATTGTTGGTAAATCCTTGGGTATAGGTTGTAAAGCAAGCAACCTAGAATTGGTTATGTCCCCACCAAGGGCCTCCCGTAGTTCTGGAGTTAGCGCAGCCCATGCTTTGTTGTCCATATCGTGTCCTTAAACTGAGTAGAACCGCTCGTTGCGGCGTCTGAAATATTGAACCTCTTCCGGCTCGTCACTGGGCAGTCGGAGAAATCCACCTTGCCTGAACCTCATAAGTGCCAGCGTTGTCGCGTCAACCAAGTCGTCGTGCTGGCCGGACGGAAACTCCGCAATCTCATCCACGAGTTCTTCCGCCCACCGTGTTTGTGGCACCCATACTTTTCCCGAGGCGATTATGTCTGATACTGCGTTGAGACGAGCAATCTTGTCTTGGCCCTTGCCCGGCGTGTATCCCTGCACAGGTATGCCCATTGCCCTGAGCTCCATAATCAGCGGCGCACCGGTAGCCTTTTTCTCGATCAACACCCCGTCTGGTTCAAACTCGTTGTACTCCGCCAGCACATCCCGCTTGAGGTCGGTCCACTCAACCCGCTTTCTATATGTATTCAATAGAATGATGTGCTTGTCTTGCTTGTCCTCGTCGAGGTTAAAAACCCCCCACGTCGTCCCCGCAGAGTAGTCGGCCCGGTTGTTCTTCTCGAACGCCGTGTCCCAAGTCTGGAGGATATACTCACACTGGGGCGGGGTCTCTTTCTCCCACCACTTCCACCAGTCTCGCTTCACAATAGCTGACTCGTTACCCACCGGGTTCTGCTGGTACTGCGCCTGCCACTTGGCGTTGGGCAACTCGTTGTGCAGCGCCTCCAACTCCTCAATAGACCAGAACTGTGGCCACAGCGGATTGCCCGAGGGCAGGATGGCCGGGAACTCGATGACCTCCCACTCCTCGCCGCTACGCGCAGCGGATGCACGCAAGACCTGCCCGGTTAAGTCCCGTTGAGACCACCGGGTCATCACCACAACAATAGAGCCTCCGGGCTGGAGACGCTGACGCGGACCTGACGTGTACCATTCGTACACTTTGTCATACACTTCTGGGTTGCTAGCGGCCATCGCCGCCTCTTGTTCTGAGTGCGGGTCGTCAATGATGAGGATGTCTGCACCCTTACCGGTCACCGCACCGCCCACACCGATAGCGAAGTAGTCTCCGCCCTTGCTGGTATTCCACCGGCCAGCCGCTTTCGAGTCCGCTTGGAGGTGCAGTTCAGGAAAAATCTCGTGGTACACGTCCGAATCGACCAAGTTACGCACTTTCCGTCCAAATCCGACGGCGAGCTCGGCTGTATGGGACGTTTGGATGACTTTTTTGTGCGGAAACTGCCCTAAAAACCACGCTGGCAGCAGGTAGGACGCAAATTCTGACTTGGTATGCCGTGGCGGCATGTTGATGATGAGCCTTTTACACTCTCCACGGGCTACACGCTCGAACGCATTGGCCATTCTCTTGTGATGGGCCCCGGAAATGAACGTCGGCCAGACCTTTTCAACGAATTTGATGAATCTTGTAGCGCAAAGTTCTTTTTCTTTGAGCTTTTCCAGCTTATTTAGCTGTGCCTCAAGCACGCGCAGGTCGCTCTCGCTCAGTTTCCCCGAGTCAATCAGGGCTTCGATGTCCTTGAGGGAGATGTCACTCATCGTTTTGGGCCTCTTCCTGCTCTTCTTGTTCTGGCTCTACTGGCTGGAACGGTTCCGCTGGCCCAAGCTGGAGGTCAAGGTCGTCTAGGGGAGTGATGTCCGTGGCTTCGGCGTTGAGCAGGCGCTTGACCCGCTCCTTGATGCTGTTCTCTAATGTTACGGATGTAGTGTGGTGCACATGAATCTCGCTGCGCTCTGAGAAGAGGCCGATGTCGCTGTGCTTGCCTAGTAGTTCTAACGCCTTGAGTTCGTGTTTCGTGTCTCCGCACGCTGCTATCTCTATCAGGCGGTTGGTGATGAAATTCCGCGCTTGTAGCTGGTCGGCAAAAGCATTGAAGTCAAACTGTTTGATAAGTGCCGAAGCTGCTTGGGCCTGCGCAGATATGGCTAGTGTTTTAGGCTTCTCGGGTTTTCCCTCACCTAGTATGAGCTTCTTCGCAGCTTCGAGATCGTTGTCGTCGTAGTCAATGCTTCCACCTAGCTGAGCAATGAGGTCTGCGGTATTTATGGCAATAGCTACGCTATCCGCATGAGTCTTAGGCTGCTCATCGGACATGTCAAACGGAACAGGGTGTTCCGCAGTAGGCGTTACGTTAATCATGGCACTCCGTAAAGAGGGGCTGTTGGGGGATGGTTGACCCTTGAAATCAGGCAGCAACAAAGACTGCGGCGCACCCACCAACACAAACAATATATCACAAAACAAAAAGGAGGTTGGGACTCCTACCGGGGGGTGTTTGCCGAGCGGGTCGGAACCAAATTTATTTTGAAAAATATATGGGGGTGGGGGGTCGAGCTTAAAAATTAATACCGGGGGTGCAACACACTGTGTAGAGGCTCTGGGACTCCTTTATGGGTAAAAAGGGGGGGAGGGGTATCGGATAGTGATAACAGCGTAAACACTTGACCTAGGTAGTATTTTGTGGTACAATTCATCTCATGGACACACAACATAGTGCCCATACCGGCCAAGCGGGTTTACTTGGTAGTTAGAAAAGTTAGAAAGGTTATCGTATGACTAACGTCATTTCTCCCGTAGCCAAGGCTACAAAAGAGCTCACGCTCAATTCCCCCGAAGTAGTTAAGGCTCTTACAGTAGCCGTATCCTCTGAGGATGTCGCTAATGCTAAGTGGGTTTCGGCGGCTTCGAACCTGTATATGGCCGGTGTTCGCTTCGGTCATATTGTGGACAATGGCGCGGACTATGTGAAAGCCACATATGAGCGTATTCGTGAGATCGTTATCCAAGCTCAAAAGCCTAATGTGGCTACTTTGCTGACTGCAAGCTCGACAATCGGTTTCACCGATCAGGAACGCGCAGACCGGCGCTACTACAAAAATCGCGTGGACAATGTGCATATGAAACGTGTCGCAGAGCACCTGAAAAAGTTCGAGGAAACCGAACGCGGTGCTCAGGCAAAGCGCACCATGGGCGAAATCTACGCGAAAAAATGTCAAGACATGATCGACTCGATTCGTAAAGCGAAAGAGGACAAAATCGATTTTGACGCAAGCGAAGCAATTGCCGCACTTAAGGCATGTAAGGAAATTTTCCTGGCGTAAACCCTAGGGGGAGGGGAAACCCTCCCCCGCTAATTGGAGCACCTATCATGAAACCCGCACACAAACATGACTGCAAAAAATGCCACTTTGTTGGTACTCTTATGTTACCGGCAAATGCCGAGCGTTCAAAATTCAAACCCGCTGACCTTTATGAGTCGTGCGAAATCGGGCGCGGTTTGTCTTACATCATTCGCTATTCCAGCAAAGGTAGCAACTACGTCACCACGACTGACCTGAGCCGGTATCTGAAAACCGCTTAGGTTTTCCCCCTCCCCCCTGAGCCCGCAACATGCGGGCTTTTTTGCGTCTGTTATGTTTACGCTGTAAACATTATGTTATGAATTCTAGGGTTTTTGGTTTTGAACCAGTTCTCTGTGCGGGGGTAGCCCTGAGTGATAGACTGCACGCAGTCTATCATATTTTTTTGCGCTTGTCAAGCGATTTTTACCAGTTCTCTGTGCGGGGGTAGTCCCTAATGTTACAGGTGTTAACGCTATGTTACGGAAAAAAGGGTAATGTTATACCGTACCACACGTAAGCTGTTGATTTATAAGCAATGTTAAAAGTTATAATGTTACACGGCATATATGGCGGTTGAAAAAGTCGGAGGGGTCGAGCAAGGCAGCAAGGGCAATTTGTGGTACACTCGTTTTGGCGCCATATACCCTAAAAAACGCATAACATTATAACTCTACAACATTGTATTATATTGTTAAAAAAAATATATATATAAAACAACAACTTACGAATTCCCAGCCCCCTAAAATTTGCGTTCAATTGCGTGTTAAACATTGACAGTGCCTTTCCGTTTCATAACACACCGTCACAACCCCTGCGCCCCGTGCACACCAACCAAGCCCCCAAAGCTTGACATAGACATCACTTTGTGGTATACTATAGGCTGGTTAGGGGAAATACCGCTCCTAGCCAAACAAGCAATCAGATGTTAACAGTGTAATTCAAATCATCAGAAAGGTTAGGTTATCCATATGCAAGTACGCCAAGCAGACGACATCAACTGGGACGGGTTCAAGACTGCCCATTACTTGAACACCAACACAATCGACCCCGACATGGATATCGACGGGTCTGAGGAGTTCTCCGACTGCGACGACCCTTACTTGGGTCTGACCATCATCTCCCCGACAACCCAACTCGAAACCCTGCGCTACCTCAAAGGTTACGCAATCTAAAACCACGGGCGGGGCAAACAAACCCCGCCCAACAGGAGCAAACAATGGGCAATGTTAAAAAACAACTCTACGCTTGCCGCGAGTGCGGCGACGACATCGAACCGAAGCGGGTTCAAATTGGCTACCGGCTGTGCTTATGGTGCGGTGAAGAAGCCGCCCAAGCCGACCGCAAACGCTGGACTGTTGTGCAGGAGTACAACAAAGGCGGGTATATGTTCATCACAGCAACCGCCGCATCGACCACACTGAAACAAATCAACCCCAAAAACCTACGGAGCTAAACCATGACCATCACTTACCTGCCAATGAACCAAGCCCCTCACACCATCAGCGGAGGGTTCAACATGACCCAACGCTTGTACAGCGTGTCGAAAAAAGGCGCGTTGACTTTGCTGGCGACTGCCAGCGACTGCACATACCAAGGTGACCAAAAGGTCACGCACAAAGTGGACAAGACCATCCCACGCATCGCCATCAAGACCTCCCGCTCCGGTAACGGGGGCTGGGATTCCACTACCTACTACAAAGGAGAGTAACCATGACCCGCACAGAAACAACCATCTACTCCATTGGCAGCACCATCCTTGCGTGTGCTGTGTTATTCACCTGCTGGGGGCGCGAAGGCTGGCTATTCCAAGCCGGTATTTTGTACGCCGGTATGGTATTCGGTAGCCTGTTCACCGAAGCAATGAACTACAAAGGAGAGTGAGATGTTTACATGGAACTACCGGATAGTGAACGACCGCCGAGGCAACGGCGGCGAGGATTGGTACTGCCTCAGAGAGGTTGCGTATGACGACTTGGGCAAGCCGACCGGATACGGCGACCCGTGCGTTGGCTCTGAGACTATGGAAGGTATGCGCAAAGTATGGGAAATGATGCAACACGCGCTGGAGCACCCGCCCCTGCAAGAGGACGACTTCACAACCAAGGAGACCGAAGCATGAAGCTAAGAGATATAAAACGCCGCTCAAAGACCCACTACCAAGTCATGGAGGGGGTTAAGTTTGTGCGACAAAGCCGAGCCAAACGGTGTAAGACCTACGAAGCAGGATGCACCAACTGCGATTGGTGGAGGTTCTATGACGAGAACAGCAGGTTCGTCTATGACTTTCACGAACTGAAAGGGTTTATAAACATAACCGAGAAGGAGCAAGCATGAAAACAGAACTCATCGTCGAACCCCGCAAACAGTACGGGGAAACGCGTATCTACCCTAAGTGTGAACTCGCCAAAGGGTTCGCTGCGCTACTGGGGCAATCAACTCTTACCCCTGCCAACATACAGGGAATCATCCGCATGGGGTTCACCATCCGTGCCGAGTACGAAGAGCCGATGAACGAGTTAGCAAAGTTAGGAATCCAACCATGAAGACAAGTGAACTAGAACGTGATGCCCTTGATTGGGTAGTGGCGAAGTGTGAAGATGAATTGCAGTACTGGCCCGAAATCGAGTATTCAACCGATTGGCGGCATGGTGGGCCGATTATTGAGCGGGAGGGAATCGGCGTCTACCAATACCGTGGAGCGTGGTCAGCACATTGCCCGCTACCAAACGGCGGGCTTCACGCATGCATGGAGAACCAACCCACACCCCTAATCGCAGCCATGCGCTGCTACGTTGCATCCAAGCTGGGCGAAGAAGTAGATATACCAAAGGAGCTACAAGCATGAACGAGAACAAAGACCTGATACCAGCCGAAGAAAAGCTGAAGCTGCTGTTCGAGCATAGGCCGTGGGAGACCGAGCCCGACGATGCCGAGTGGGTTGATGGGCCCACTAAATACAAATGCAGAATTGTGCGCAACGAACACACCGGCACGTTATGCGGGTACGTGGGAGTACCGAGAGGGCACAGGTTTTACGGCGTGACCTACCAAGAAGCGGAGAGGGACGACAACGACTTTCTTGTGCACGGCGGGCTGACCTACAGCGGGGAGTTAGATGGGGAAGATGGCTATCACTTCTTTGGTTTCGACACCGCGCATGGAGGCGACTTTAGTCCGGGGTTGGCGGTATCAATGCTGAAGTGGACGGGGGAGCCTGACGATGTGCGTGAGTTCTACAAAGAAGAGACCTACCGCACGTTTGAGTATGTGCAGCGGGAGGTAATGAACTTAGCTTTGCAGTTGCTGTACTGCGATAAGGGGGGCAATCATGTTAGCTAGGTACTACGTGACAGGGTGGAGCAAACGATGGGGCTCTTGGATGCCCGAGGTGATTGAAGCCGCGAACAAAGCTGCTGCGAAGGAGCGGTTCGCTACCAAGTACCCAAGCCTGACAAGGCTGAAGGTGTATAGATTGTTAAACCAAGGAGAGAAGGGGTGAAGCCGAGGGACGAGTACGTGATTGTGAAAACGCAAGGGGCTGGGATTGGGCCAACGAGTAGCGGGTATGTGTTTGTGCCAAAGTTAGTGTATTTCATGGGGCGTAGGTACGTAGTGGAGAGATATGCAAAACACCACAAACTAACACCGGACACCGACAGCTACTTAACAACGGGCTTGTCTTACAAGCAAGCGAAGAAGATGATGAAACTTTTTAAGGAGCAATGATATGAAGACGTATGTAGTGGAGTTGAAGTATGAGACGTTCACCTACCTGACGGTGCAAGCCGACAGCGAAGAAGATGCCAAGGCCAAAGTATGGGATAGATTTGACTCGGGCAAAACAGGCGATGGTATTTGGGACGTGGAGAACGTGGAAGAGATTGTTGACCAACTGAGAGAGGAGCAATGAGATGGGATATTCAACTGTGAAAGAAGTAAAGCGGTGCTTTACATACGCGGACGCTAAGTACGTGCACGATAAGACCAAGCCGATACGGGGCCGGTCACCGGAGGTGCGGCCATTGGGGGCACGGCGAGATGTGGATGTGTACTCGGTGCGTATGCATGGGGAGAACGTGGAGTTTGTGCTGTACAAAACGCCGGTGATTACCTATCTGCCGAACGGGGATGTGATGGTCAAGACCGATGGGTGGAGCAGCGTGAGTACGCACCAATTCATTTGCCAAGTGCTAGGCGTTTCCTGCTACGGGTCTAGGCGCAACACCGTGATGGAGGCGCGAAGTGCCGAGGGCGATGTGCACAAGTATGTCGTCCCCAAGGACAAGGGCATCACCATGATTCATGCGGGTGGGAACTGGCGCATCACGCAGTTCAACACGTTGTACGAGTACCGGCTTAACCGCAAAGCAGCCAACGCTGTGCGTAAAAAATACGCAGACTTCCTCAACTACGCCAAGGGCGTGGCAAAGCTGCGCTCCGAGATGGTCGAGCCGGGGCGATGGGCCCGCCGACAGAAACCGTATGCGGTGATAACACTAACTGCGCAGGAAGTTGCGTATCCCAAGCTAGGAGTCAATGGGTTGGTGCGGGGGTTTATGGACTACATCAGGCTAAACCAGCCCGAGGAAACAAGGCACGAGAACCACAACGCGGCGTTTGCACTGGCGTTCGCAATGGCGGTGAATGGCTGCTCTATAAGCAAGAGTGGCGACGGGTACATAGTCCCAGCGGATGAATTGCTGGGCCTTATTGATGAGTTACTCCTACGAGCGTGTGCACAGGAGGTATTGGTCTGGACAGAGTTGAAGGTCGGTCAAGTGCCATCGGGCAAGTACAAGGGTTGGATGCCTGAGAGAACGTGAACGCTTGACATAAGCGTCACTTTGTGGTATACTATAGGCTAGTCAGGGGGAAATGTGTTAGTTCATTAGATGTTATTTTGTGTGTTAGTGTTATTTTTATTTACAGGAGTTAGAAATGGCTGAAGTTACATTTGGTAAGACCGTCACCCTTAAGCAAGCGGTGAATTTGATTTGCACGAATCCCGAGATTCGGTTCATGCTACGGGGTGAGCCCGGCATCGGCAAGAGCTCAATGCTCAAGGCAATCGCCAACCGACTAGGTTATGACCATGCGTATATCGACGTACCCAATATGGATTTGGGCGACATTGCGATGCCTGTGGTTGACCACGAGACACGTACTACAAAGTATTACCCCAATGCACGGTTCAAGCTGCACGAAGGCAAGCCGCTGGTCATCATGCTCGACGAGTTCAGCAAAGGCGCAGACCCCGTGAAGAACATGCTGCACCCCATGCTAGAGAAGGCCAACCCGCGTTTGGGTGACATACCAATACCCAAAAACGGAGACAAACAGACCGTTGTGTTCCTGACGGGTAACTTGGGCAGCGATGGCGTGGGTGACAACCTGAAGGCGCACACCAAGAACCGTATCGTCGAGTTGACAGTAGCCAAGCCGACATCAGACGAGTGGATTGAGTGGGCGATGAACAGCGACATCGAGCCCGAGGTGATTGCGTGGGTCAACCGATTCCCGCAAGTATTGGCAAGCTACACCGATGGTGGACAGGCCGACAACCCCTACATCTTCAACCCCCGCAAGGCTATGGGAGCGTTCGTATCCCCTCGCTCATTGGAGACAGCAAGCAACATCGTCCGCACACGCAAGCAGAACGACCACGAGTCAATCATTGCAGCGTTGACCGGTGCTATCGGCGAGTCAGGTGCGCGAGATATGCAAGCGTACATCGAGTTCTCTGACCAACTGCCAACGTGGGAAGCAACGATTGCCGACCCTAAGAATACGCGCATACCTACAAGCAGCGGGGCGTGTGCAATTGTTGTGTTCGGTGCAATCGCCCGTATCACCAAGGAATCCATCACGCCCTTTATGACGTACTTGGAACGGTTCGAACCCGAGTGGCAGTCGGTGTTCGCCATCAACATTGCCAAGACCCCGACCAAGCAGAACATTGCGTTCAGTTGCAAGGCGTTCGCCGACTGGGTTGCAAAGAATCAGGATTTGTTGTGAGTTGGGACTTAACTAACTACGAAAGGATGGATGACATGGGATATCGAAGTGATGTGCATGCGTTGTTCTACACAACGAGGAAGGAGGA
>Ga0114963_10001655_pt1 | contig 15294 bp, 19 predicted proteins | sample C_131016_EF_Meta_FD_87019 | JGI IMG/M metagenome (GOLD analysis project Ga0114963, IMG submission 87019) | Freshwater microbial communities from Lake Croche, Canada to study carbon cycling - C_131016_EF_MetaG | ecosystem: Environmental > Aquatic > Freshwater > Lake | place: Lake Croche, Canada...
AGCGAGCCAAATAGAACATGTGTGGCAACAACACCCGTTCAAGTTCGCTGTGCAATCCGCGAGCTCCAGTTTTGTTCAATATAGTGCGATCAGCAATCATTTCCAAGGCTTCGGCACTGAATTCAAGCTCAACCTTGTCTTTTTCAAACAGCCAGGAATATTGTGTGATGTAACTGTGCTTGACGTCAAGCAAAATGCGAATAAGATCTATTTTGGTAAGTTCTTGCAGTGCTACCCAGCTTGGAAAACGTCCCACAAATTCTGGAATCATTCCAAATTTGATCAGATCTTCAGGCGTGGTCTGGTCCAAGTGGGTGGTAGTGTCAGCGCTGACTCGAGCACCAAATCCTATGCTGGTTCCGCGCACTCGATTTTTGACCAAATTTTCCAGGCCCACAAATGCACCGCCTGCAATAAACAGTATGTTGGTAGTGTCAATTTCAATCATGTCACCGCTGGGGTGTTTGCGGCCGCCTGTGGGAGTGACTCTGCATTTGGTACCTTCTACCAACTTGAGCATGGCCTGTTGAACGCCCTCGCCGGACACATCTCTGGTGATGCTGGCACTTTCGCTACGCCGGCTGATCTTGTCGATTTCGTCGATAAACACAATACCACGCTGTGTTTTGGCAACGTCCCCGCCGGATTCGGCATACAGTCTGGATATTAAACTTTCTACATCATCGCCCACGTACCCTGCTTCGGTCAAACTGGTAGCGTCCGCTATCACAAACGGCACATCCAGATACCGGGCCACAGTCTTGGCCAACAATGTCTTGCCTGAGCCAGTGGGACCAAGCATGAGTATGTTGCATTTTTCAATCTCTACCGTGGGATCAGGATTTGAAATGCGCTTGTAGTGATTTACCACAGCCACACTCAGCACCTGTTTGGCTTGCTCTTGCCCCACAACATACCGGTCCAAGTGTTCTTTGATCAACTCTGGATCAAGCACAAAGTCTGTTGATGTGCTGACTTCTACTTCGTCTCGTAGCAGAGTATCGCAAAGTTCCACACATTCGTTGCATATAGCTACTGATTCGCCAACTATGAGTTTGGTCACTGCATCTTTGTGTTTGCCGCAAAAACTGCAATTGTCAAGGGCTTCGTTAGATTTCATTGGCTGTCTTTATGTTGTAGGTGTTGTTCCACTTGCTGGCGCTCGCTGTCACTCAACAAGTCTATGTCATATTCACCTGTGCTTATTTTGTTGATCAGGTGATCGATATAAGCTGAGTCGTAAGTGTAACTGTCGCTGAGATTTTTGTCAACTTGAATCCAAGCGTCGCCGTTGAATTTATACAAACAGTTGGGTATGATGTCTATGCGAACAAACGTGTCCCCACGCACAGCGTCTATCGGAAACTCGGTGCCAAATCCTCTATGTGTTCCTGTGTTTGTTGCATTGTCGGCCATCAATTTCATCCAGGGCAGTTCTGTTATTTCTCCACGCATGAGTCGATAGCGTTGATTCTTTATGGTATCGCCAGGATTTTCTTCTTTCCACTGTTTGATGGCTGCTTTGAGTGTGGGATTGTCTTCATCGGACTCGTCTTGTTCCACAGCCAAGGGAATGTTGTCAGCAGGGTCTGAACTGGTGACACCTTTTGCAAGTATATCATCAGCAGTGGGAACAGGCCAGTTTATTGTTAATTCAATCGGCTCGGCTCCGTTTATATTGTCTAGCACATCGCACTCTTGGTTGGGGCAGAACAAGCCAATGCCCGGAGCGTTTACCAGTGTGGTGCCGCACTTGTAACAGGGTATAGCATCGTCAGAGAACAGTTCGGACTTGGAGATTATTTCGCCAGTAGGCAAGTCTTCTTTTGCTCTGGCCCGTAGCTGTTCTAGTACTTTGGGATCTACGGGGCCATCATCAGATTCATACTTGGGTTCATCGTGTACAAATCCACCTGTGCCTTGTCGTGCCCACTCAAACTGTTTGTTGGCAGCCAAGATCAAAGTAAGTGCCAAGGGATCAAACACCAACACAATCATGATGATCACAAGACGCACTGCTTTTTCAAGTATGTTTGCATCAGGATTGTCGCCATATACCAAGGCCGCAATGTATTTGATTGGACCTACTTCGCTCTCAACCTTGCGGAACTCGGCGCGAAGCGGTGCAGATTCTTCGCTAAGGGAGGTAATAGTTTTCTGTTCGGCCGCGATCTCGGATTGAAGTCGTACCCGTTCTTTTTGTTGACTGCGGCGTACTCCAACTGCTTTGTCGGCACCTTTTTCATCCGAACTTCGACCCATAACCTGGTCCACAGCCTCATCCATTTGTTTGAGCGCCTTCCGGTTCGCATCAATATTGTCCTTTGCTATCTTGATCTTTTCATCATAGATGGCAACCTTGGCCATGCTATCACCTGACACCAGGCTTTGATCACTGTGTGCTTTGCTCAGGTATCCAAAGATACCCATGCTGGTCAACAGCATCAAAAACATCACCGCAGGTACTAGGTAAGCCTTGAACAACAGTCCAGCACGGCGCCAGTTGTTGTGCAACCACACAGTGGCCACTATCTTGCCCAGTTCCAACGAGCCGCCCATGATGATCACAGGAATAGTGGCTGCACTGAAGATGGCTGTGAGACCTGCTACAGAATAATAAGTAGCCACGCAACTGAGCAAAATTGCAGTGGCCAAAATGCTAAAACCAAATATCATAGATTATATTTATCGGGAGCTTGAGTGACTATCACAGCATGTTTAACAGCCACCCAGGTGCCAAATGCCGGGTCCGGAACGTCGAACCATACACACACTGTGCCGCCTGGGTGCCAAATTAACTTTCCCAGCTTGCGCTTGATTTTGGGCTGGGCTTTCCAGTTCTTGCCATACATGGCACGGGCTTCTTTCATTATGGCATACCAGATTTCAACTGAAGTCAGTTGAAACCAAACACGGTGCATGACCAAAGGCGTTTCTCTAAGCAAGTCAAGTGACTTAGACATACTCTGCGTAGAGGTCTCAATGTTGACAGACATTTACATATCCTTTCTGGGTTGTTCCTCTTGGCATACCCCCAGGGTACCAGCCCGGGTTTTGATTTCTCGAGGCCCTTGTTGCATCCTTGATGACTAACGTTTGCATGCCACGGCATTGTATCGGGTCCGTTCCGGGCCGGATATTCCCTCTACACCATCAAACTGCATCTACCTCTTTGATCATGCAGAACAATTATAACAGCAGGTGTGCTGGTTGTCAACGACTTTCAACGCTGAGTGCTTCAAATTCAGCCTTGAGCTCTTCCAAAGCGTCCAGCAAATCTTGGTCAGGTACCGGGGCAGGACCAATGCTGACCCAGTCTGCATCAGGGTCGTGTGCAATACCTTGCCATTCTCGAATCTTGATTTCTTCTGTAGCAGACTCGTCTTCATGCCATGCACTGATCCAACGTGTGCCGGTCCATTTGGCTTGAGATGTGTAACTGTTACGGCCAGCAGTCCGTACCATGTAAACTCCGTTGCGCACTGGCGTGATCTTTTTAGGGAACCATGGAGTCATTTCATAGCTGATATCATCCATGCTTGAATATTTTTCCCAAGAGCCAGTGTTTTTATTAGAGCCAGCAATGTAAAAACCAAAGTCTGAACTCTTGCCGTTGGTATTGCCTCCCCAGTTCTCAATGACTTCGCCGTCGTACTCAACACTGTTGACCAGTTCTTCGCCGTCAATCTCATCATAGCTCAGTGTGAGCCGGGTGATGTCAAACGGTGCTTTGAGCTCGATTTCGCCTTCAAAGAATGTGCCTTTTTCATTGCTGTCGCCAATGAACACCACTGTGCCAGCCGGCTTCTCATCGATCCAGGCTTCTTCACCACCGCCCCATTCAGGTTCGTCGTCATCGCCGCCCACAATGCCATCAAGTTCACGTTGATAAACAGTGTCACCGTTTTCATCTTCAATTTGCAAGGTGCCAGCATTACGATTTACACCATGTGCATGAGCCATGTTGTCACACTCGTACCAAGCGCCTGCAGGGAAGGGTTGCATTTCTTCGGGGATTTTATGATCATCAGCGTAATCGCTATCCCAAGCATAGTCACTTAGGTTCAGTCTGCGAGCTCGGAAGTAATCGTAGATCTCTCGATCCACTGTGCCCATGACCTTTTCGCCACCATAGCCCCACATGGTGATCTTGTAGGTGCGAGGAGTGAATTTGAGAACTTCTAGAAGTTTCTCTTGCTCTGCAATGGTTGCCATGATTATCCTGTTAGAGTGTTTCGTACTCGTCTTTGCCCACACCGCATTCGGGGCAGGTAAAGTCTACAGGCAAATTTTCCCACTTGCCTTCTGTTTCTTCATCGTGGACATGTCCACAGACAACACATACATGTACTTCGCTCATTTTAATTTCCTTTACTTTGTTTTTTCTGCAATCTCTTTGTAGCCGGCCCAACTTGGATGTATACCATCTGGTTGCAGTCGAGTGATTGGCAATACAGTATCGCCGTATTCGATTGCCATCGTCTGAACAATGGCTTGAATTTCTGGTTTAATTGCTGGTAATATCCAAAAAACACGAGATTCGGTTCCAACTTTTTCTCGAATTCTTTGAAGTTCGGCCCGGGTACGAACTCCTTTGTGATCATTGGTACCTAGACTAATAATTACAGTTTTAGCAGATAAATCATTTTTTAGGTATTCTCGATTCCATTGCCAAGTATTCCACCCGCCACGGGCATATGACACACATTCAGGTTTGAACTGATGTGTGCCCACAGCAATGCTATCGCCAATGATCAAACAGTCCAGCATTATAGTTTATCCAATACTTGTTGATATGCCGCGGCATGACGTTGTTCAACTTTCTTCAAAGCCGCAAAACGTTTTTCTGCCTTGGCCAACACCGCCGCAAATTGCTCAGCATGAGCTCGGCTTTCGGCTGTTTGCAGTCGTGCTTCGAGCATGGCATCTTCTTTGCCTTCCAGTTCGGCATCTTCTTCGAACTTGGGGTACATTTCTGTGTACTCGTAAGTTTCGCCTTCGATTGCCATTTCCAGGCACTTGCAGGTTGATGGCTTGCCGATCAGCAGTTCCAAATGTCCCCATGCATGTTTGATTTCCTGATCTGCTGTGTGCTCAAAGTGTTGGGCAACATCTTCAAAACCTTCTTCACGAGCAATCTTTGCAAAGTAGCGATACTTGATGTGAGCTTGTGACTCACCTGCAAGTGCGCTCTTTAAATTTTCAATTGTTATCGACATCATTTTCTCCTTTAATAACTGTTCGATGCTGTTCAACAAACTCCCGCAATATTTTTTCGATCAATTTGTTTAGTGTGGTATCCTGGCGGTGTGCTTCTAGCATGAGCTCAAACAAAAGATCATTTTCTAGATCAAGCTCAACTGTCACACGGCCATCGTTGTCGGATTGGTTCATACCTTTTCTCCTGCTTCAAAGTCACGGAATCTCAAGAACCTGGGGAATCGGAGACTGTAGGTCCCGTCTTGGTTTTGGGTAACTGCGTCCGCTTGGACTTCAACCAAGTGACCAAGTAACTGATCCCTATGGGTCCAATACTCATCACGAACAGCATCACTAAAGCCACTGCCAACATTAACATGAATTCTACGGTCATTGTCTACTCCTTCACAAATTATAGCACCCAGTCGGTCTGCATTGCGACCAGTTCCTTGCTCAAAACCCACAATATTGAGGTCAACGCTGATTGTGGGTTTCCATTTCATCCACGAGTCCGAGCGTTTGCACTCATAGGGTGCGTCCATGCTTTTGATCATGATTCCTTCAAAGCCTTCGGCCACTGATGCTTCAGCATAGCGTTGCATAATATCATGTCCTTCGGCTGTGTCCAAATCCACTTCTAGGCCAGGCATGAAGCGCAGGCTGGTTGTTGTTTCTGCAACACTTGATTTGGCTCTTTCGAGCCATTCGATACGTTTGTACTGTTGAAAATTGCAATGCCCTTCTTGAAATGAATCTAATGGAAGCATATCGAAAATGTGATATACCATGTTGGATGTTTCCACGTCACTTTTGCGATGCGCCTGTTTCATAAGTTTCTGGAAACTTTCGCCCACGATTTCACCATCCAACACAAAGCGGCCGCCGTTGCCAACACCAAGCCGGAAGTGTTTGCGAGCATCTTCGATGGCTTCTACAATCTGCGGAAAGTTCACAAATTCTTTGCCATTGCGGCTGAACAATGTTACATTGGCACCGTCAATCACTGCCAACACACGCACACCGTCCAGTTTGACTTCTAGACGTTTGATACCTTGCAGTTTTTTGGGCTGGTCCGCGGAATCCTGTGCCAACTGGCAGCCGAACACAGGTATGCGATACTCAGTTCGGCCCAAGACCTTGTTGAGTGTTTTCTCACTGATGCCGCATCGCAAGTCCTTGATTATCACACGCCGGGCCAGATTGTTCCACTCATCACTGTCAAATTCTTGACTGAGACTTTCGATTGTGTCCCGGGCACGATTGCCTGTGATGTATCGTGTGCGCAGAGCTTCCAGTATGCCCCAAAATTTAGTCCAAGGGTTGGCACGTCCGGTCAGGCCCGTGGTCTCAGGCACTTGCCGGATGTTAAAAGTATAGAAAGGATTGTAGGCCTGGTAGCAATTGAAGAGGAAACATTGTGCATCGGCACTGCCCAATTTGGCCGCCATCAATGCCTTTTCGATTGTTTTCTCTTTGTGGATGCGACTGTCCGAACTTTCTAGATCACGGATCCATCCTGCTGCCATTATGCCGTCAAACCTTTCGTTTGAGAAGTTTGTTTCATTCATATATTTACTTTTGGTTGGGTTTGGATTGTGTGAGCTTACATAGCAATTGAAACTGCTCATATGCCTGGCGCACACTTTCGTTTTGCATTAATTTTTCAGCTTCGGTCTGCATGGCCTGCACCCCTGCTTCTGCAATATCACGAATGCTCAGGCCTTGCAAAGTGCATAGTTCACTGCCAAAGGATTTGGCCAATGCCTGCCAAGCCCGGCGTTGGGCAGGAGTGATTGGTGTCGTTGGAGGCCGCAGTTCTGCAGCCTTGCCGATTGCTCGACAGATAGCATCTTCGGCCACACGAGCAGCCGCAATCATGGCCGCATAATTCGGGTCAATGTTGTACTTGCGTGTCTGGCCGCCAGGATAGCTCACTATCAAGTGAGTGCCTTTGGTAAAACTGTCAATGAACTCACTGTCGTATTCGGACACAGGCACATACTTGCGTCCTACTTTTTCGTAATAGATTTTTTTTACCATGATGAATTGTAAAATATTTTTGCACCCAGGAACGCTTCTGCCTTGGCGTCCTTGATGAATTTGAGATCATGATCGTAGTAGTGATCATCTGCACCGTTGCCAAAGAAGAAACCCTGTGTGCTTGGCAGCTGACGATGTGTGACTGCACGTTCAAGCTCGTCAAGGTCTTCCCAAGTCAGCTCAAGTTCAATGCCATTGAATGAATTGTATTCAAGACCTTTTTCTTCAGCCAGTCGTTCCATCCAGCCATGCAGATTAGGATGCGTGCGCCAGTAGGCAATCTCACGTGGCTTGGTCACTGTTTTGTTCGCAAACTCACGAGTGGTTTCGTCAATCTCAGCACCTTCATAGATCTCATTTTGCTGACCCGCTTTGCTTGCCGCGTAGGCGTACATGTCCAGTCCCATATTAACCTCCAAATGTGATTTTGACTTTGTGTGACCGATTGCGAACTTCAACCGGGCGCTTGAGCTTTTTTGCAAGACCAAATGCATAGTCTTTGGCCCAGGCCGCGGGCAGTCGAACTCGCTCGTAGTCGTTGTACAATGCTGGAGTCCAAACGCTACAGCCATTGAATCCTGGTGACAAAGTGGGCTCACCCACACCCACCCAAACTTCATACAATGGTATCATACAGCCTCCAACATACTGGCAGGCACATTGAACAGGCCTGCATTGGTCTTGACCAGAACATATTTGATCTTGATTTTGTTCACGGTACCGGTATAGGTCATGCCGTTGCGACTGCTGGTGAACTTCACAGTATCGCCGGGCGCAAGTGCTCGTTTGTTCTGCTTGGCCAGGCTAGCCCGAGCAAACTTCACTGCTGAAATCACACTCTCAAGCTCTACGTTGGAGAGGTTGCCAAACATGATTGCAGAATTGATCTGCTGGATTGTGCTGAGTTGTTCCATCTGGGGCTCCTTTTGTGTGTCTATGTGTGTATTATAGCAAATTGGGATTATTTGGTCAACCATTCTAAATGTAACACTTGAGTATTACATTGACCAGTACAGTTCACTGCTGGGGTCACAGGCACGTGGGGTGTTTACATCAATTTCCACAGGCTGGCCTGTCATCAAGTTTTTGACCGTTTTTGTTTGGGGTTGGTAGTGTTTGGTAGCGATGATACTCAAGTCGCTGACACTCCAACCTGCTTTGTTGCACAGGCGAGTGCGGGTGGCACGAGCGGCACCAAAAGTTTTGTATGCACGGGTTCGGTTGGGACCGTCAGTGACAATATGACCTGTACCTTTGGCAACGATGTAATAACTCATTTGGGGCTCCTGTTTGCTGTTTATGTGTATATTATAGCAAATCGGGAATATTCGGTCAAGTCATAAAAAAACCCTGCTGACAGCAGGGTTTTGTAGCACCAAAGTATTACTTTTTCAGGGTAACAAAAAAGTGTTACTTTTAGAAGCTGCGTGTGTACGCGGCAGTCACAACCTTTTGAGTGCTGTCGCCTTTGACGCGATCGTAACGCACGCCAATGCTGTCAACTTTGGTCAATGCATAGCTCAAAGTATAACGCATGGTATGAGTTTGATCGTTGTTTGCACTTTCCACAGCTGAGCGATAGCGCCAGCCCACTTTGGCATTCAAGCCGGCCACACCTGGAACTGCGGCTGTGATACCTGGCTCAATTGAGTAGTATGCAAAATTAGCTGTGTTGGTGTATTTCTCACCACCTGCAACACGAACATAAGATCCAAATGGACCACTGACTGTGGCACCTGCTTCCAGGCGTGTGCTCAATGCATTTGTACCTGTTGTTTGTGCATTTGCAATTGACAAGTCACCAGCAAAGCCGGTGAACTCTTTCTTGACAGCCAAAACATATTGTTGTTGAGAAGCAGCACGAATGTTGTCAATGTGCTGGCTTTCGACGGTCAAGCTGTCAGCAGCAAACGCAGTACCTGTGATGGCCAAAGCCAAGATTGCGAAGATTTTCTTCATTAAATTTTTCCTTTTAAAAGTTAGAATGACGTTAGTCAATCAGTATTATATATGCGTGTTTATACTAAGTCAACTGAAAATCACTGTCAAAATAGCCGTTTTGTGTCAGTTGACCGGGACCACAACCGGAATTGGTGCAATCGCTGGATTGCTAGGAATCTGGGCGGCATTGTACAATCTGGCAGGAGCAAGAACAGATGTATTTTGCCCTTCGCGCATGGCTCCCACAATGGCCTGGCCCCCGAGTATGGTGGTATCAGCAATGTTGTTCAAAAACTCTGCGGCATCATTGTTGGCAGTGAGCAATCCGTATTGTGGTAAGTTTTGCACAAATCCATACACACTTGTTTTGTCTCCAGATTGCAGATTGAAATAATCAATTCCAGTCTGTGATGTGTACTTGGTCGATAGATCCATCAAGTTGGCCATGTAGGTCCAGGCAGTATTGAGAGTGGTCACATATGGACTGGCACTCAGGGCAGAAATGGCTGCATTGGCCGCAGTGATTTGAGTTTGCATGGCCGCATCGCTGGCAGCAGATAACATGGCCACGTAGGCAGCATTCAATGTGGCCAAACTTCCAGCAGTTTGTAGACTGTTGATTGCCGAGGTGGCTGTGTTCAATCTTGTGACAAAGTCATTGTAGTCTATGGCCAAGCCCACAACATCATATGTGGTAATTGTTCCGTCAGGGCCGGTGCCAGTGGCAATGCTGTTGGAAAAGTATGTTGGCACACTGGAATCAACTGCTGTGGTCTGTGCTTGAATCAGCGGCAACCCAGTCATGGTGCTGAGCCCGCCCAGTGTGGTTGGTGTCCAATATGCGGTGTTGTTGATATTTGTGCCTGCAGGAACATCTTGAACAGCACGATAGTAAGTGGGCACAGGTGCTCCATTAGCAACCACAGCATTGGCCAAATATGGTTGTGTCACTGTCCATGGAGTGCTGACATTGCCGACCACAGCATTGGCCAAGGCAGGTAAAGTGGTATTTGGTATGTTGTTTATTTGTTGAAACGAAACTTGAATTGCTTTGTTGGCCACAGCATCTGCTGGCGGGATAACTTTGCCCAGTTCGTCACACCCTGAAGCTGTTGGCAGGTACGAGTTGACCACTGGTTGTACATTGGAATTGACTGCGCCAGTGGAATTGAAAATAGGTATGGGACCATTGGGGCTGGGTGTTTGCAAGGATGTGTAACTTAATGGAAAAGTTTTTACAGGACTCAGCAGGTCACTGAGATGGTCGATGTTGGCAGTGGTAACGCCCAATATATCCAGTATCTGTTGCAGGGCATCGCCGCTGACAAAGTCCAGGGCGTTGTATGCCAACAGTTGCAAACGGTCAAATTCATTGTCTGACAGTCCATTGGGTCTGTTTAGACCTGCTCGGTTGTCGTTGATCAAATTGGCAATGTCGGTTGTGGTTAGTCCCCCACTGAGCAAGGCTGCTTGTATCTCAGGAGTGGCTTGGCCACGTAGACCGGCAAGATTGGATATTTGTTGCAACAGCCCAGCCGGCGTGCCGTACAGGTCCAATTTGCCCATGTTCCACAAATTGCCTTGATTGGCCAGGTCGATTCCAAAATTGTCAAGGTTGGTGCTCATGCTGGCAACACCGGCTGTGACCAGATCACTCATGTTGGTAAACGTTGGCCCAAGATATTGATTGGCATTGACTGCACTGTTGATATGATTATTGGTTCCGGCAATGTAGTTTTGTACTGCCATGAATCCTTGTGAGAACTTGCCGTAATCTCCGTCGCCAAGATAAGACGATGCAGTTTGTGTGATCAATGTTGAAAATCCCAGGCGGCTTAGATTTGAGTCACTTGCGCTGCTGTACAGATATGTTGCCAACAAATTGCTGTATGTGCCAATTGGGCTGGTCGGAATACTGTTTCCCAGCGCCGGACATGTTGTGGATCCAATGCTCAACAACAGATCCAGTGTGGTGCTTGTTGCAAACGGTCGAGCTTTGTAATAGGCCAAGGCCGCACTGAAATTAACAAACAGTGTGGTTGCATTTATGTTGGCCACAGCCGTGGTCAGTGATGCAGGAATTGATTTCAGCCCAGTGTTTTGCAACATGGCAGCAACCACAGTCAACTGTAGTGGACTCAAGATGCTGGGCATCAGGCCGCAACCCTGACATTGTCACTGCCACCTGCACGAGTATGACCGCATGTGTCTGCTACACCTGTATAATCTACTGGTATGCCGCCGGCTCGGACTGAACCCGAACCTCCACTCACCGAAGCTGTACAATGTATAGGTGGTGCTTTGCGTTGCCCACAAGGAGGGTGAGGAGTGACCGAATCACCCAGTACTGATATAGGCTTGCCGTTCACACGCACAGAGGCAATGCCGCCTTGGACCACTCCGCCCACATCGTTCGCATCGCCCACTCGTTGTACTGCTGGCATTTTATCCCACCAAGATTTTCTTTTCTGGTACCTTGATACCGGTTGTTGCTTCAATGTATTTCATACGCACATTATCGTCCGTCAATGAATGAATGGCAACACAGCTCATATTTAGTCGGGGGTTTGAGTCTGGGTCTGCGGTAAACATGCTGGGGACCAGGCCCATGCCCTGCGGTCCAGGTGCTACACTCACAGGGTCTTGCAAGATAGCATAGCCCGAATCTAGTTCTATAACTTTGGCAATCATTTCTTCGCCAGAATTCAATTTGAATGTGTAAACTTTTCCTACTTGCATTATTTGCTTTCTGTTAATTTTGCTTTGAGTTCAGTGAACCCGCCCACCAGTTCTCCATCGAGAAAAACTTGTGGCACTGTGCGAGCATTTGGTACTGCTTCTAATAGTTGTTCACGTGTCCAATCTTGGCTCACGTTGCGTTCTTCGAATTCAATGTTTTGCGATTCTAACAACGATTTGGCTTGGGTGCAATAGGGACAAAAGTCCTTGCTCCATACAATTGCTTTCATTTTATTTTCCTTTTGGTAAGTGTTCATGCATTGTTCGGCGGCCCAAATCCTCAAAAATCAGTTAAAGGTTGGTCCCTTATTAAAGCTCAGGAAGTTGATCATAATCAACTTCTCCGTCAAGAACACCAATAACATAGTTAGTTGATTCGTTCTCTTGCAGGGCAGTTTGTTTCTTGCTGGTGTCCACGTGTTTGTTGAACCAAGGAATAGGTGTGCTTCGAGGAGCAGAGGCCTGATACTTGATACCAATTTCTTTCAGCGCACCTGCCGCAGTATAATCCACAAAATCTCGTAGAATGGCAGCATTCAATCCAATCACTGGACCGTGCTTGAACAAGTAGTCAGCCCAGGCTTTTTCTTCACGGATCACATCCAGATACATTTGATACACTTCGGCTTCACATTCCGCCTTGGCGACTGCAAAACGTGGATCTTCTTTGACCACTTGATTGATCAACCAACCAGTCCATTCTTTGTGCAACAGCTCGTCCTGCAGAATCAACTGAATAATGTTGCCATTGCCAATGAAGATCTTGTTCTCTACCATGGCTAGGCTTGTGGCAAAACTCACCATGAAGCGGAATGCTTCGAGGGCGTAACTAGCATTAAGAGCCAACCAAATAGCCTTGATGTGGTAATCTGGTTCAACATACAAACCAGATTCTATATTACAGTTGGCAACATGTAACTTGTCATAATAGTTGCCCACACTTGACGCCATGTCTACAATTTCTTCAGTGTCGTGAATGGTATTGAACACATCCTTGGGCACGTTGTAGATATTGCGAATGATGTGACTGTAACTGCGTGAGTGAATGTTTGTTTCAAAGAATGTCCAGTTGTAGACCAAGGCTTCCAGCTCAGGAATTGATACCACAGGTGTAAAAATTTGACTGGGTCCACGGCCTTGCAAACTGTCCAGTGCTGTTTGGCGCAGCAAGTTACTGGTAAAGATATGCTTGACAGTGTCTGAGGCATCTTTGAAATCCTGTGCGTCTTTGGTCAGGGAGATTTCTTCTGGTACCCAAAAGAACCCACGTGCTTCTTGCTCGTATTTGACAATCTTGTTGTATTTGACTTCTTCAAAACGTTGAATTGTCACAGGACCTGCAGGGTCCAAGAACATCTTTCTATTGAGGTAATCAGTTTTTGTTTTTAAATTGTATTGTTGTTTGCTCATAGTATTACCAGTGTCTAATTGTGTTGGCTATGATAAAGCCACAGGTCACAACATGTATTATAACCCAAAAAGTTTTAAAGAACAAGGCTATTCGGGCTTCTCGCAAAGTGAGTATTGGCACATCCGGACGGTCATGATCTGACTTGCCCATCACATGCCCTGTAGCTCGGGCCCATATTCGTTCAAAACTGTTCATAACTTGCAGGCCTCACAATCTTCACTGTCGAGATCAAAGTCAATGATTTCAAGTGGGGCCACTTCGTCTACTTGTTTGCTACCTGCTTTGTTGATCAGGCTGTAGTAGAATGTTTTCAATCCCCAGTGATGTGCTTGCATCAAGTTCCGGGCGATCAGTGTGGTAGGAACTTTGCGATCTGGGAAGTGTGCTGGATTATAAAATGTGTTGGTCGAAATTGATTGATCAACATAAGCTGCCAACACAGCCGCAGTCTTGAGATAACCGTCACAGTTTTTTTGTGCCCACATCATTTGATATTTGTTTTTTAACTTGTGATACTCAGGCACAACTTGTGTGAGGCTACCTGCTTTGGATTCCTTGACTGAGATAAGACTCATGGGCATTTCAATGCCATTGGTCGAGTTGATTACCACGCTGCTGGACTCCACAGGAGCAATGGCCATCAAGGTGGCATTGCGTACACCATAGGCTCGCATGAGTCCACGCAATGCTTCCCAGTTCAATTCAGGAGTGAAATCTGTGAGTTCGTTCACGCCCTGAGCCCTACGTTCCCAAGGAAACACGCCTCGGCCATAATATGTTCGGTCGCTGTCTGCACAACGACCACGTTCTCGGGCCAACTCTATACTGGCTTCGGTCAGGTAGTAGGCCTGGTGCTCCATCCACGTCTTGACTTCGTGCAAGCTGTCGGATTCACCGTACTGTAATCCACGCTTGGCGTGCCAGTAGGCCAGGTTGGTGATTCCAATGCCCAGGGGCTGAATCTCATCGTTTGAGAGTTTGGACTGTATGGAGAGAAAGTCTTGGTAATCAAGTATGTTGCACAAACTGCGCTGTAGAATACGGCAAGCACGGCGCATGTCTTCTGGGTTACGGAATGCTCCCCAGTTGATCGAGCCCAGGGTGCAAAGAGCAATACGGCCATCCACATCATCGAGACGCTTGAAACTCTTGGTGGGCAACAGTATCTCGCAACACAAATTGGATTGATAAATGGTATGATGTTCAGTATCAAACGGGCCTTGGTTTTGCACATTGTCAATGTACACAAGATAGATACGTCCAGTGTCAGTACGCTCTTTGAGTATGCCGCCCTTGAACACTTCTTCTGCGCTGATCACTTTCTTGCGCAGGTCTCGGCGCTTTTCGTATTCAATATAGAGCTTTTCAAAACGTGGCGTGTTCTGATAAAATGCTTCGTAGAGATCTGGAACTTCGTTGGGATCAAAGAATGTTATGTTTTCTTTGTTCTTGAAGCGTCGCCAGAAGAAGGCAGAAAGCACCACCCCATAGTCCATATGTCGGACTCGAGTTTCTTCTGTACCTTGATTATTCTTAAGCACAATAAGATCATCAAACTGAAGATGCCAAATAGGATAAAACACAGTAGCACTTGCATTTCTTATACCTCCTTGCGAACATGAACGTAAATCGCCAAACCATTTCTTAAGGAACGGGATCATGCCTGTGTGCATGATCTCGCCGCCACGTATGGGCGAACCTAAAGGTCGTAAACGTCCAATCTCCAAACCAATGCCGGCACGTTTGCTGGCATACTTGGCCATCATTTCGCCTGACGCGAAAATACTGTCCAAATCATCATCCGACCTAATAAGCACACAACTACTAAACTGCTTAGTTGGTGTGCCAAGGCCTGCCAACACTGGTGTGGCCAGTGTGAATAATCCATCACTTGCGGCATTGTAATACTCCTTGATATAACGCATGCGAGCCGAGTTGGGCTCTTCCTTGTGAAACACTGTGGC
>Ga0114963_10001661_pt1 | contig 15278 bp, 25 predicted proteins | sample C_131016_EF_Meta_FD_87019 | JGI IMG/M metagenome (GOLD analysis project Ga0114963, IMG submission 87019) | Freshwater microbial communities from Lake Croche, Canada to study carbon cycling - C_131016_EF_MetaG | ecosystem: Environmental > Aquatic > Freshwater > Lake | place: Lake Croche, Canada...
CCAATTAGCTAAAAATACTCTATGACCACCATCTAAAATTAAGTTTTTACCTTCTTTATTTCTATAAACTACAATCATCTTTGATGTTGGTTGAGTAAGAAACTTTTCTGTACTTTCTGCCCACAATTCATCTCTCTCTTCTGGAGTTTTAGATTCCATATCTTTTGCGAATTGTTTAGGTGTTTCTTCAGTTAAATATCCAGTATTCCAATAACAACCAGAAACAGGTTCTTCTTTATCTTTTGTAATCATCTCATCTTTTTTACCAAATTTACCACTTGGGCTTTTCAATTGAGTAGTGTCTACTAACTGATTATTATTTTCCCAGAATTCATGATTTTCCTCATTCCACCAATATCCACCTTTCATAATAAAAGAATATAACTTATATCTAGCTTTAGGATTTCCTAAGAAAGGATCTTCACCACCAGATAAAACAATTGATTTACAATCTAGGTTCTCTACCTTATATTCAAAGTTAAAACCTAAAACCAATTCTGAATAAGCAAGTGGTAGTTGAATATACTCTTGATGTTCTTCATCTTTTGGTCTGTTCCAATATTTTACAACATCTGAATCAACTCTTTTTGCTTTCCAAAAATTATCAAACTTAGATATATTCTCAAGATAAAAAGATCTAAAATCTTTTTTAGCAGTTTTTGGAGGATTACCACGAAGCATAGTTTCATAAAAAACTTCTTTGGCAATATTCCCTAACATAGAAACTTTATTACCATCTTTTTTCATATCTTCAATTAATTGAATATCTTCATCAGTAAATCCTAATGATTTTAAATCAATTTCTTCACTTTCTAAAATTAGTCTAAATTGTTCGTATAACTTTAAGTATCTCATAAAATGTAATGAAATTTTTAATATATATTAAATGATAAAACTGAAAAAGTATATTCAATTTACTAAAGAATCTCTCAAAGAAGATATTGACGAAGGTAAATTTTGGAAATTATCCGAAGAAGATATAACTGATTATATGTTAGAAATAACAGATGCTGGATATTTTATTTCAGTACAATTTGGCTTTTCAGAAAAACTTAAACAAGGTTCTTACGTAAATGGAAAATGGGTAGAAACTGAAAAAGATGGTTTTACTGATAAAGTAAAATCAGGCGATAAAGTTATACCTTCTTATTGGATTAGTATTCACAAAGGACATAAAATTAAAAATGACGATGTTACTTCTACATTTCAATTTGCTTGTAGTATTATAGAAGAAGAAGCAAATGTTGAAATATCAATACATGATGCTGATGGTAATATTGGTGATCCAGATGGTATAGAAATTAAAGGTGGTTTGTTTTTCACAGATAACTCTAATTCAAATGAGCCTGAGTCATTAGAAGCTAATGATTATATTGCTATTTTTGCTAAATCGAAAGATACATTTGAATTCACTGAAGAAGATCTTGTAAAATATTATAACTGGTCAGATGTCATTATTAAAGACGGTAGAGTTTATGTCGAAGTTAATTTGGAAGACATGTCTGATATAATGCTTTCAAGAAATGCTAGTTATAAAGACACTTTACTAAAAGGTGAGGAAGATATGTATGATAACTACTATAGTTCTGATTATCAGCCAGATATTCCATCAATGATTCAATATACTTTAACTAATGAAAATAATCATTTATTAATTAAGGCAATGATTAGAGAAATTGGAGGATTAGAAATTTTTATATCAGAATCTGAAAATCAAAACTTAGAAGGCTTATCAGAAGAAGAAGTTATTGAATTTTTATTAAAAGAAAAATTTTATAATACATTAAAGAGATTATGTAAAAATTCTGAAATCTGTCAAGAAGTTAGACAAACTATTGGTGATTGGGAAATGAATGCTCACGTTGATTCAAACTATCAATCTATACTTGATGAATTTGATGAAGTAGTTGAAAGTGAATTTAAATACAAAAAAGAAAAGAGAGAAGTAACTAAATATTATACATCAAAGGATTCTGAAGGAAATCAAACCAAAAGAGAGTATCAAGAACTTGATACATTTTATATAATTCCTTATAACAATGATTGGATAAATAATGAAGACGCTGATAGATTAAAAGGTAATAGTTTATTTGATATATTTAAAGACTGGTGTGGTGAACAATATTTCACTTATGAAATGAAACCAAATTTCTCTGACTATGGTGATGTTGATTCAAAAGCTCTTAATAATGAAATAAGAAGAGATTTAGAAGGATACTTAAAGAAATAAAACTCTACTTTAGACTGCGTTTTAGTTTATGGTCTAAGGTATTCTTTAATTTTCATCAACATATAATCTGTAATTAAATCAGATGGATTCAATGAGTTAATATACTTAATGTCTACTTTTACTGATTTGCTCATTTCTTCCTCTTTAGAACCATCACCTTTAGCAACTACTTCATGGTAATCTCTTTCATTCAAAGGAATTAAAAATGGATGATACTTATTAGATATTGCTTTACTGATGTAAAGAGGTTTCATATCTTCAAATTTAAAATCATCTCTGATAACAATACCTGCCTCTTCTTCAAGCTCTCTTCTCAAAGCATTTTCAACAGTTTCACCTTGTTCAATACCACCACATATCAAAGTAACATGATACTCTTGACCATCAACGTATTTGAAGGTGGGAATATATTCATATCTTAAAACTATTTGATTTGTTTCGATTAGAAAGGGAATACAAACTACACAATCCCTTTCTTTAAGAATAGACCAATCTTCAAACTGAACTACTTTAAAATGTTCATCTTTATATAGTACTTCTTCTTTATCATCCGTAAACTCGTTTTTTCTTTTTAAATTTGAGAATTTATCCACAATAGTTTAATTATTTTTATTATATATTAAATTAAAGACTAGTTAAATTTTGCTATTTTTTTATATTTATCTTGAATAGCTTTAATTTGACTCAATGCGTCTTTATATTCTTCTACTACTTTATTATCTGCTTTGAAATTCATTATAACATCACAATATGGACACTGTGATATAGGATTCTTCATAATAAACTCAATAGTCAATCCTAATGGTTTTCCACATCCTGGACAAGGCAATGCCATATTATATTATTTTGTTTTATCTGTATGACCAGAGTCATCTAACTTTTGAATTAACATCTCAACAAGTCTTGAAACAGCTTCTGGTTTTTCATCTTTTTTGAATTTAACTTTAACAGTTGCCATTCCAGCTTTATTTTCTGAGTTTGTGGAGTTGCTATCAACTGATATATTAGTTACAGTATGTATATACTCTGAGGCAGTTGACACACCTAAACTTTTACAAGTAGCATCATCAATTTCACCAGTTTCTTTTAGTTTTTTAGCTTTTTGGTATTTAATTAAAGCTGACTTGCATTTTGGACCAACAACTCCATCAACTCCATTTTTATTAAAACCTGTATTCCCTAACATGCTAGCGTAAGGCTCACCTAATTTAACTAAGGCTAATTGCACACCTCTAATAGTTTGGTCTTCTATTTTTTTGAATATAGGTAGTATATTTTCTTTGAGAGAGGATGGTGTTCTATCATCAGATGTTAATAGACGAATATCAAAATCAATATCCATCTCCTCTAAGCCCATAGATGAGTGATCTGCTAAAATGTAAAGCGGTATTTTAACCTCTTTATCACCAATTATAAATGTTTTTGTTATAGGAATACCATCAGGTGTAAAATATTTTGACAATGTATTAATGTGTTGTCTTTCTTGAATACCTAAAACTACAAGAGCGGCTTCTTGTAAGCCGCCCAATAGTTCTTCTAAATTTATCTTAGCCATATTTACTATTAAATATTAATTACTTTCTTTTCCAATCATTATTTGCTAAAGAAGCAGTACCGCCTTGACCTGGTTGGACAGATGGTTCAATCATTAGGTTTAACATATCATTTAACTTGTTCATACCCTCAGTTATTGGCATTTGTTCAGCGTGAATTTTAACTTCATACTTTGCTGAGTTGTCTGTACTTCTTGTATTTTCTTTATGTGTTGCAATTTTACCTTGCATGGCAACTGAGTATTTCATACCCCAGAATCCACCCTCAGCACTAGCTTGAATACTTGCTTCAGCATCATCACTCGATTTAGTCATTTCAGTAGTTTTAACTTCCATTGTGAAGTTAATATCAGCTGATATAATAGCTAATGAAGGAAGAGGTACTAATGGTAACATTGGTATCATAGATGTAATTACTTGTAACTCTTGTTTACCAGTATCTGGATTGGTTACATATCTGTTCAATTGAACATCTAAACTACGAGTTCTCTTTTTACCAGTTGGTTTAAACTCTCCTGCTCTTGCATGTCCTGCTGGATATACTTCAGTATCAGATAAAATATCTTCAAATGCTACATCTGAGATATATTTCCATGTAACATCATTTAATTGTGCTTGTCCTTTAGCCATTCCGACTAATGGTTGAACGATTAGGTCCTCAATTGGTAGACCTGCAAATTGTTGTGCGATTTCTCCTGCCATTTTTATTTATATTTTTTTTTATATATTAAGTTTTATTTCCTTCTAATAAAAAAGTCACCATTTAGGTGACTTAACTTATCATTATTTCTTATCATTATGCTTTATCAAATCATCAACATAAGAGTCTCTTTGTTGAGTTAGGTATTGTTCTCTTGAAACAGACCTTTGTCTTTGTTCTTCAATAAGTTTATCAATATATTTTTGTTTATCATCAAGAATTTTTTCATATCTTGTGAGTTGGTCATTAAATACTTTATTTTGGTATATTAACATACCAACCATTAGAATAATTGTAAATGATTGTTCTTTTAATTTACCAAAAAATACTTCGGTAAATCCATTACTAGCAGAATCTTTATTTTCCATGATTCTATATAGTATTTTTTAAAAACTAATATTTATAACAATTGATGTTAATACTTATAGTTGCGTGTTGGTTTGCGGCATTTCAACTGACTCTTGGTGTTATTGTTCTCTGAATTACCTAATTCCAGTCGAGCATTCTTACGCTTCATTACTAAACCTTCAATCATATCAATTGGAGTTAGTCTATCAAATAATTCCTTAAATCCGTTTAAGTAAGATTTAACACGATAAATATTTGTTGTAATATTATAAAGATATTCTTTTTCAGAATCTACTTGACCATAAAGTGTATCAAGTAATTGAATTCTTTCTTCAAATGTTTTACCCACAAGGTATTCACCATCATAAGCAAGAATATCAAAAATAACAAATTTATGATTAAAGGACTGACCTGTCTCATCTGATTTATTTTTGTTCAAATACTCACCATTAAGAACTGTCCACCCACCAGTACCTCTGTAGATATCTCTTAATTCTTCATCACTTAGTCGGAAGTTAGTCAGTCTTTGACCATGGCGATTCATAACTACTGATTTAACACCATTTGTAAAAATAACACAGTTTGAACCATTCAATTTTGGTTGAGCAATCAAAGATTCATTGTCCCAGAAGTTTAAATCATCTGGAGAAATAGCATTCTTAGGTCTGGGAGGATACACATATCTGTAGTTCAAATATTTCATACCACAAATATATGAAATTAATTTAAATAAAATAGATTTTATTATGAATTAAAATCTTCTCGTAGTTCTTCCATTAAGATTTGATTTTGATAGTCTTGAGACATCTGAAGAAAATCACAAACTAAATTAACATCTAAATCTTGATTATCAAGAACATCTGAAACAACTGTTGTAATATCCATATCTTTTAAATTTTATTACACAAATATAAGTATTATTTTTTAATATTCAATATTTTACTTTTTCTCAGTACCATTTATTAGTTCACTTAATCTCCAATCTCTGATGTTAATTTTGAAATCATCAAAAGAATTAGATTTAGCCATTATATCAATTCTTATATTTATCTCTTTTATTAAATCACTTATTTCCATATCTCTATTTCTAAATTGACCATCATAAACACACTCAATTTTACTTTCATTAGAAGCAATTACCCAAACTGTTATGTTTTTATAAACATCAAACATTCTTTTAGTTCTATAAATATACTCTTCTGATTGTTGTGTAGTTAGACTTTTAGTGTTAACATAAGCCACAAAAATAGGATTATTTAAATCCAATTCAATTTTTTCTTCTTGTTGATAATTCATAGTAATAGGAATTGTAGCCGGTATGGAGTTAAGAGATGATGATAGAGGACTATTTGGACTATTAAAAAATGGCAAAGACATAAATAGATTTTTTATTTATACTCAAAAGTATAAAATTTGTTTATACCATATCTAATATAGGAACACTTCTGTGAAATAGCCTTATTTTAGCCTCCTCTTTAGAAATAAAACCTGCCCAATCTATTTCACCAAAAGGAAGCTTATCACCTGAAATAACTTCTGATTTTAATCCAATTTCAGAAATATCACTAATGTGTAAAGTGAATAAGTATATTCTTTTATAAACAACACCTTTCTTTTTGTAGTTCATGTAATCAAGAACTAATGGTTCTTTTGAAATTTTACTTTCCTCAAGTTTAACAGAAGTTTCTTCAAAAAGTTCTCTTAAGGCAGCTTGTTTAATAGTTTCACCTTCATCAATACCACCTTTTGGAAAAGAATAAGAACCAAACCATTTAGAATTTGATGGATGGCAGATTAATATCTTTTCATTATTTAATATAATTATTACACCAGCTGACTTTTTCATCTTACTTTCAAGGGTTAAAATTCAAAAAAATTATTAATCTTATTTATTATTAGTCTAAATGTCTGACATCTTTATGAGATGCTTTAGGCTTATTATTATGTGACCAAAACCTAGCAAATGGTGTTTGAAAGAAATTATTATATATCGAGGTATCATCAATATGTAATGAGATATTATTTTGTTTACAATAATCCGCTTTAACATGGTCCCAAAGTCCATCTTCAAATTTTTTTTGAATCGTGCCGTCCGGGAATCGAATCTCACCGGTTATACCAGCACCGGTTTCAATTAAATGATCATAAACAGAAAACTTGTGAGTCCATTTAACACCAAACTCATTTAATTGTCTTTCAAAATCTTCATCCCAATGACCACCTGTTAAAATATGAACCTCTCCACCATTTTTAACAAACGAATCTGTTAAAAAAGCAAAAAAATTTGGCATAGAATCTATTACTCCATGCACATCTAATCCTAACTTAGGAATAGATGGTCTACTAATCTCTTCATTAACCATTTCAATAAATTTAATCACAAAGTATATATTATAAATATAAAAATTATTTTAATATATCTCTAATTTTTTTATCTCTCATATATTGAATTATATTTTTAGGCGGATTCTTAAAAGCGCCTTTAATAAAACTCAAGAATATTTCTAATTGAAAATCACCATCATTACCGAATGTTGATAATTGAAAATTTCCAAAATTCTTACTAGACATCATATGATTACTCATTTGTGATAAACTGAGTTGTACCACTCTTTCATCATCCATTGATATTTTTAATTGGTCAGCAAAGACCATAGCATTACCAATAACATCAGTTGCTAAAGAATATCCATTTTTATCAGTTGTCCAAGTCTTAGTAAATCCCAACTCTTTAATAAAGAGTATGAACTCTTCCTTTGTCATTATATACTTATTTTTAATATTTTAAAACTTAAAACACCTGTTGGTGTTTTAATTTCACAGACTTCGTTCATTTTTTTACCAATTAAACCAGAACCAATTGGACTACTTGTTGAGATTTTACCAGATTTAATATCAATTTCATTATCCGGTACAATACTAAAAACTATTTCTTTATTACTATCAACATTCAAAACTTTAACAGTTGTTAAAATAGCAACCTTATCTGTTTTTATATCAGTAGAATCAACAACAATAGAATTTGCTAAGGTATTTTTGACTTTTTCAATTTTAGATTGAACTTTTGTATATTCTTCTTTAGCAATAAGATATTGTGTATTCTCTTCTAATGTTCCGCTTTCACGAGCATCTACTAGATCATTTATAACACGATTTTTTTCAACTGTCAATAAAAGATTTAACTCTTCTTGAAGTTTTAATTTTCCTTCTTTTGTTAGGATATTTTTCATTTTACTCTATCTTATCTTTTAAATGTTTTTTCATAAACGTCTTTAATGGCTTGTCGACCATTAGGCTTAATTTCTCTTGTTCCAATACCAGCAAAGTTTTGAACACCAATAGTAGGAACTTCCTTTATTTCAACAAACTGAAATGTTGAATAAGACCATCTAAACCACTTATCTCTAATCTGATCGAACACAAAAACTTCTCTTGAATTATTTATAGACATTAAAATTGCCCAACCAGTTCCACCATCAACAATATCATATTTACCTTTATTATAATAACCTTTTGTATTTTTATCACCTGGTTTAATAATAGTACCAATAGCAAATATTTGTTCAGAGTATTTAACTTGAGCCCAATTACGAGCTAAAAGATTCATATACTTATGAATTCCATAACGGTTCAAGTTCTTATTGGCTTTATTAACTTCTATAATACCATCTTTATAATCCTCATCTGATATCTCAACCTTATTAGGTGAGGTATGCTTAGGAGTTTTATAAGAATAGGCTCTGGTAGAAACACCAAATGGAATACCATTAATTTCCCAATCGGTGTCAGCGCCAGGTGCACCACCAGAATGACAAACAACTTTTGTTAAGTCAATTGGGGATTTATCAAATATATCTATCATTATTCTAATATTTTTTTTAATAAAAACTCTCTGTTCAAAGATATATCTTCTTCAAAAAATAAGTTTATAGTTGTGCTACCATCAAATGCAGAAAATATATTAATTTTATATTTAACATCAACATAAAAATTATCTAAATGATTTATTATAAAAAATCTAGCATCATCTATTGATGATATTTTTCTTCCAATTTTAACTTGAAAAGACTCCATTATTTTTTTGTCTTTTCCATAGTAAATGTTAACTTCTATAAGGCTCTTTGTCATATATTATAAACTTATTTTCAACCCTTCTACATTCCATATAGCAAGATTACCATCTATTTTAAAGTATAAATCTCTTATATCAATTGGCTCATTCAACACATATTTCTTTAGATATAAGAAAAACAAATTGCCATTACATCCTATCATTTCTTTGTATAACTCATCACCTGTCTCAGATAAATATGTATTAATTCGGAAATCTTCTATTCTTTTTACTGTAAAAAGTTTAGTTTTAAATAAACTTCTATCAACAGTAGTTAGTATTTCTTCAATTTGATCAAAACTTTCAAAAGAATAAATGACTTCATCATTTTTAACACAAGCAATTTCTAAACCGATATTTTTATATCTATTCAGTAATCTTTCAGTTATAACTCTCTGAGCTTTACCTTGTCTTTTTGGGTTGATATTACCAAAAATAAACTGTCTTAATTGTTTTGAATAGTTGAATATTTCAGGAACATCAAATTTAGCAATAAAGTCATCATAAGATTCACTGAGCTCAGGCTCAAAGTCTGGATCGTAATTTTTAAGAACTACCCAATTAGCTTTATTGATATCAATTGATATATACTTTTTATCTTCTGAATATTCAAAATTCTTAGTTGTAGGCAGGTCAGGTAATAAATTATCATCCTGAAGCTCATTGTAAGCTCTTGTTTTCTTCAAGTAATCAATAATTTCATTTGACTTCTTTAACCTATATTCATAAAGGTCGCCATATTTTTCCTCTGCTTCTTCATAAAGTTTAATTAAATCCTTTATGTTTTTCCACTTTTCTAATTTTGAAAATTGTTCAATGTAATAATCAAAGTGTGTGTAATTAGGCACATTTATATCCATCAATTTACAAAAACCTTTTACGTCTCTCATATTAACTAAGTATTTTTTTTATTTTTTCGTTTCTTTTATAAGCCTTATAATATTCACCTTCTGCGACAAAGTATTCTGACATTTCTTGTTCAGTAAAATAATACCATTTAATTCTATCTTTAGATGGTGGGTTCCACCTACCTGGAGGCGGTTTAGAATCTTGAATACAGAATCCATATCCTTTTCTCCCTTCAACTTCTGGGTCATTATTAAATTCTAAATTACCTCTACCCTTAATATCATAAAAGATACCAATTTTAAGAGTTTTGTATTCTTTAATACAAACAACCGTTTGACAATTCCATCTATCTCCCATTGAATAAGTTTTTTATTTTACTTTTTCTAATTTTTACAGTGCGAATCTTACCTCTCAACCTAAAAACTTCAGAGTAAACATCTGTTATCAGTCTTGAGTTTTTTCCATAGTTAGAATTAACAACCATCTTGTAATAAGCTAATTTATTTTCTAATTCTTTCATACTAAATATCATCACTATGTTTGTCAATTTTTTCAATAGTTCTCTTTGACATTATGTTATTAATATCACCAATGTTAAATGGTCGATACTCACCGAATTTCTTAAAAGCTACATCAACCCCAATATCCATTGATTTTACATAGTCCGGAATTGAGCCATGTGAGTGACCATAAAGATGTATAACACCTTTGTGACTACCCAACCAAACACGATGAGAATAATGAGAAAGAAACAACTCAGTTTTGCCCAACTTCAAATGTAAAACATCTTGAACAGATGAAAAAAGTTCAATTGGGTTAAATGATGTGTCGTTATATTTTATTTCTTTATCAACAATATGTTGGTCATGATTGCCTAAAATTAAATGTATATTTTTACAAACAATATAACTCCTAAATTGAAGTATATTTTGAGCACCACCAAAACTCCAATCACCTAAGTGATAAAGAATATCATCTTCTTTCACATATTTATTAATACCATCAACAAGTGCCATATTCATTTCATGCACAGAGTTGAAATTCCTATACCCTGAAGTCCAGCTAGATATTTTAGGACCCGCAATGTTAGTATGTCCAAAGTGACTATCGCTAGTAAACCAAATGTTACTCATAATTTATTTTTTACAAAAATATGACTTTATATCCGATCGTCAAAATATCTTTCTTGTTTCTAAAAAATAATATATAGTTTAATGAAACACTTAAAAAAATTCAACGAGAACGGAGAGGCTGTTGCATTTAAGAATACATATCAAGCGGCTGACTTATTAGAAGAAGGTCTTTTCGATTTTTTTTCTAAAAAAGTAACAGAAGATGATAAAATTGCTTTAGAATATATCAAAAGGTTAAAAAAAGTTAAAGGTATCTCACCATATAAAATAACAAAAGATGCCATTTCCAGCGCCTGGACCAGTGCGTTGTGGGAAGTAGATTTTGAAGATACTCCTATTAAATTATATGTTGTAAAATCTTCATCCGGCTTTGATGTTCAATCTCAAGAACTTTTAATTAGTAAAAAACTAACTAAATATAGTAGATATGAATTCTATGGACTAAAAATTAAATGTGAAGGTGAATCTGAAATTTGTAAATCCAGTGCTAAAGTTCTAAAAGAATTAGCCGAATTAATAGAATCTGTATATGAAAATGATAAAGAAGCCAGAAGAATAGAAAACATATCAATCAATATGAATGCTGCGGCTGATTTAATTGATGAATCTATATACGAAAAAGAAGTAGTATTCACTAATAAAAGAAATCCAAGATTAGTAATTACTATTAATAAAAGTCCTGATGGTAGAATTACTAATATTGAAAATGAAACAGGAATTAGATTTCCTTTCTCAGTAGGTCAATTATTACAAAGAAATGTAGAAGTTTGGGCTTGCAATAATAACTTCCTAATGGATGGCAAAGATACCTGCCCAGAAAAAAAGATATTTGGTGTAAGATCTAAAGATGTGCCTCAAGGACATGAATGGAGACATATTTTTCCTAATAAATTTTAATATATAAACTATGAAATATTTAAGAAGATTTAACGAATCACACTCAAAAACTGTAAAACTTAACTCTGAAGATGTGAGTTTATTTACAAGTGAACCACTTTTACAAAAACTTATAGCAGATAAAAAAGTTAGTTTATTTGACGATGAAGTTAAATATGATGAATCTGATATTCAAACTAAAAAAGTATTAGATCAATATTTAGAACTACCCGGCAAGACTGAAGAATAGTTTAATTAATCAATCATTTCTATAATCACTTTTTAATATGTGTCTTCAAATTATCCCAAAGTATTCTCCAAATATCATCAATCTGGTCATACCTAATCCTAATTAGACTAATATAATTATCCTCACAATAATCTGATTTAATTTTATCATTAATCTTTAATTTATCAAGAGCTTCTTTACCACCAAAAAAAGATAAAGGTAAAAAATGCTGTTCTCCGTCAAACTCAATACAAGTCCTCATAGAAGGAATATAGAAATCAAATGGTAGTTGAAATATATTCTTACAATCCGGGAATTTATGTTGTCTATCATAATTTATATGATGCTTATTAAGAAACTTTGCAATTTCTTTTTCTCCCTTTGACTCATTACAATTAGAACATCCATTTCCTTGTAGGTGTGAAATAGGTCTTTGTGTAAAGTCACCATGTATAGGACAAGTAATAGTAACTTTTGTTTGGTTTTTAACATAGTCAGTTTTATCATAATTAAATTTATTATCATGTATAATATTTGCCTCTTTTATAAATTGTTCTGTAGTTTTTCTAACAGATAGTTTTATCTTTTCAGGTGCATAAGATAGGTGACCATTTGGAGTTTGTTCATATATATCACCATTGTATATTATTTTTACCTTTGTTTTACCATTAACATAATCAACAAGTGAATAGTCATATTTATCTCCCCATTTATCTTTTGACCTTTTAATAAAAAAATCTCGATTTGAGTTGTCTTCAGGTGCCATTTTTTTCAAGTGTGAAATAGCCACCTGCTCAAATACAATACCATCATATATAATTTTAACTTTATCTAAAGCTCCAATATATTCAGATAATGAATAGTCATATTTATCTCCCCACACTTTCCTAGCCTCTGATATAAATTGTTTGGTTGTTTTAGTTGGTGTATTCTTTTCTGGACATCTACGAAGTAAAATATGTTTAACAACTTTCTGTTTATATAAAACATCATTATAGATAATATCTATGTATTGATTTGATAATACTTTATCAGATAAATTTGGATATTGATATTTATATCCATGAACATCTCTTGCTCTATCTAAAAATTCTTGTTTAGTCATATATTATATATAAAATAATTATTACCCCCTTTTAATATAATAACATAAAAATTATTAAAAATTATTAAAAGGGGAGAACTAAAGATTAATATATAAAGTATAAAAATAATTAATTAAAAATGGCAAAACAAGATAAGAAAGAAGTAAAAAGATTTGAATTTAGTAAAGTTGGTACAATATTGGATAATATCAGTAGAAGTTTACCAATTCAAATTGAAAAGGAAATAAAAGAAAAGACATTCATTTCAAGTGGAAATTTTTTATTAAACGCGGCTTTATCAGCAAATATGTTACATGGTGGAATTGCAACTAACCGCATAACTGCTTATGCAGGCGAATCTGGTTGTGGTAAGTCATTTCTTTGCTATGCTGCTTCAAAAAATGCTCAGAAAATGGGATATTCTGTTATATATATTGATACGGAACAGGCGATTGATTTAGAAGATTTTCCGAAATACGGGGTTGATAATTCATTGGAGAAGTTTAGATTAATAAGATCTAATAAAGTAGAAGATGTGAATATGTTACTTACACAATTATTGGATGATCTAAAGTCTCAAAAAATGGCAGGATTTGAATTACCAAAATTGATGATAGTACTAGACTCACTTGGTCAAATGGCTTCAAATAAAGAAAAGGAAGATTTACTAGAAGGAAAAATTAAACAGGATATGACAAAAGCAAAAGCACTTGGATCTATGTTTAGAAGTATTAATACAGATTTAGGATTTTTAAATATTCCATTTTTAGTTGCTAACCACACATACATGACTTTAGATATGTTTCCAAAAAGTGTACTGCGTGGTGGAAATGGTCTATTATACTCAGCATCAGTAATCGGTTTTATGAGCAAATCGATGCTTAAGACGGGTCAAGAAGATGATATGGATTTAGGAGCATCTGGAATAACTGTTTTATTTAAAACGACTAAAAATAGATTAGCCAAACCAAAGAAAATTAGATTTGATATCTCTTTTGAACAGGGTATGAATCCTTACACTGGATTAGACGCATTCTGTAGACCAGAGTATTTTGAACAAATTGGAATTGCTCAAGGTAAAATGGAAGTTGATAAGAAATCAGGAGAAATGACTTTTGTACCGGGTGGTAACAGATGGTATATAAATCATTTAAATAAATCAGTAACAACTAAGCAACTATTTAATTCTGATATATTCACACAAGAAGTTCTTGAAAAAATGGCACCAATTGTAAATGATTATTTCAGATTCAAATCATTAGATGAGATTGAAGAAGTTGAAAAGAAGTTTAATGAAGTTATGGGTGATGATGAAGATGAAACAAACGGATTTACAGATGCTATTGACGCAGATGATATCTTTGGATAATAAAAAATAAATTCCTTTATTACTAAGGGATTACAAAAATAAAATAAAATAAATGAAACAAGAAATTTTCGAACAATTGACAAAGCTTTGGGCTGAATTTGAGGCTAATCACAAAGCTACAAGTAAAGTATCAGACTCAAGAGCAAGAAAAGCTTTAGGTGAAATTAAGAAATTAGTTACAGCTTATAGAGCAGCTTCTACTGAAGAAGGTAAAGCAAAGTAATAAAAAATAACAATCCATTACAATGAAAAATATGATAAACTCTCTTTTACTAGAAAGAAATGTGCAAAGAAAGAACTTTTCTGACGATATCCTATATAAAGTTGGAATGGATAATGTTAGAAATAACATTGAATTTTATTCAGATAAAACATTTACTTGTGAATCTGTAATAAAAGAGTTATTTATCCGAGGTATAATTAATTATATTGAGAAGGATAAGTTTCCTTATTTAGAAAAATAAGGTGGTGGAATCTGAACGGTTTCAAATCCGTCGGCCCTAATAAAAACCCCTAAGACTTTTCTTAGGGTTTTTTATTTATGTAATTTTATGTAGGTATTTTAGCCTAAAATTAATTGTAAGAATTTATCTCTCTTTTCCATTTTGGTGAGAGTTTTAATACACTCTGGTCCAAGACCATTCTCAATAGACGAAGTTACTGTTAATCTTTTACCACATTTACCACAATGACCTTCGTGCCAAACTTCAACAAACTCTGGTAAAGTTCCTAATACAAGTTTAGCTAAAACAAAATCAAATACTTTTACAGACTGAGCATCCGCTGAGATATTAG
>Ga0114963_10001664_pt1 | contig 15265 bp, 29 predicted proteins | sample C_131016_EF_Meta_FD_87019 | JGI IMG/M metagenome (GOLD analysis project Ga0114963, IMG submission 87019) | Freshwater microbial communities from Lake Croche, Canada to study carbon cycling - C_131016_EF_MetaG | ecosystem: Environmental > Aquatic > Freshwater > Lake | place: Lake Croche, Canada...
CCGTAATCACGAAGCCCGAAGTAGGGGGGTGATGTAATGCAAGTCTGAACGCAGCCGTCTGGCAGCGTCTTCATGCCCTCAATGCAGTCGCCAAGTATGATGCGGTGTGTGTTCATGCAATATCCCCGTAGAACCTGCCGCGCTCAAAGAAGTTCTCTTCATGCCCCACAAAGCCAAAGCACTCATGTGCGTAGTCAAGAATGATCTGCTTGTCAAACTTCTTGCAGGAGTACACATCAAGCGTGATGAACCGCTTTGGCTCCATTGAGTGAATCTGAATGCCGCTCTCAATGAGTGGAACCCAACCGCTCACCCCTGCCTTGTCGGGATACAGTTCCGTGCCGTGGTTGGTTGGACCGTGCATGACCACGGGCTGACTCATGCGGGTCATGCCGATCTTGTCCACAACGCGCTCAAGAAAGCGATAGTGCAACTCCAAGTCATCGGCTGCACCGATGCGGCAGTTGTACATATCAAGGTAATACGAATATCCGAATGGGTTGCTCACTTGTTATTTTCCTTTAGTTCTCTGAATGGGGTTATCCCAAAAGTTCCATTTTTCCAAATGCAAATTTGATCGCTTCTGAAGTGAAGTAGTTTGCCACCATCAAGTAGCACTACTGCGAACACATCATTTTCCCAAGTCCCGCCATCGCGCACATACAGCACATAACCATCACCCTTGGGTGTAATTACAGGCAGCGGATTTCGGAATTCGTGGATCATTGGTGTTACTGTTCTTTTCGCTCTACGGCTAGGATATCGTCCTGATGGACTAGATCCATACTAGCATACCCGCGACCCTTACCCTTTGTCAAGTCCCAAAGCACCATGTCGCCAACTTTAATATCTTCGGTGATCTTGTCACCGACACCAACAACCCTGCTCCAAATGTTGGGATTGGTGATCTTCTCTTTATAAATGATGCCCGACTCGGTTGTTTTTTCCTTGCCAAGCCCTTCGGTCTGAAGAGCGACCCACTTGCCGATAGTTTTAAATTTGCTCATTTCAATTCTTTCTTTACCTTGTTCCAATACTTGATGGTATTGGAGTTCTTCCAACCTTGAGGACCGCCGTTATGAATCCGTGCCAACTGTTCATTCGTTGCGTTCTTGGGAGCATAGCGATCCCAATAGGCGAGAACGATGCGCTTGGCATACTCATCATTCTTGCAGTCCTCGTACTTGCCACCGATGGTCTTGTCATGCTCAACAGCATCCTTCCAATAGGTTCGCCAAATCTGAAACGAACCAATTGCCTTGCCGTTGTCCCCGACAAGATTCGGATTACCGTGTGACTCTACCTGACGAATCGCTTCCAAGAGTTTCGCGTAGCGTGTCAATGCTGCTCTTGGTGCCGTTGCAGCAACCATTACGAGAAGCGACAGGACTGCGAGTTTGATAACCGTGACCTTCCACATCTTGCTCATTTACATTTGTCTCCTTGAGGAACACTTGTCCCTTATTAGTATCGGCAAGATTGATCGCGCTCGTTGAATTTTCTGTCACATTCTTCTTATCAGCCACATACGCATAAAGCAGCACGGCGTAGTTGATAATGTCAAGTGTTGTATCTTCTAGGGATTCGTCAGCAACTTCAAACTTACCAGACTCAAGGAAGGAAGAGAGTCGGCTCATCTTGTCGGTCATGCGAACGAGCATTCCTGCTTCGGTCTTGCAGATACCCATCGCTTCGCAGCGAGTGAAGTTGGCGAATGGTTCAACACCACGCCCTCCTGCATAGTCTGCATTCTTCTTACGCATGAGAGCGCGAGACTTGTTGCAAAGCGTTTCGTGAGTGTTGAGTAGTTCTTCTCTGTTCATTATGAAATCCCCGTTGAGCCAAAGCCACCCGCTCTGCTCGTCTTTTGATTGATGCGCTCTGTGGTGGTGCAGATGTCGTAAGAAAGCACGGGAACCATTTCGGCTTGAGCGATACGGTCTCCGTGATTGATTCGGATTGGAATGTTGCTGATGTTCAGGACGATGATCTTGGTCTCTTCGGTGTAGTCCGAATCAATGACACCTTCCGAGTTTGCCATCACAAGTCCTGCCTTGAGAGCAAGCCCTGAACGAGCATGGATACGAACGGAGAAGCCTACGGGGATATCAAAGACCAATCCCGTTGGAATCATCATGCGTTCGCCAGGATTGACAACAGCACAACGAGTCTCCCCATCAGTCACGATAGGACTGCTGATCTTTACGGAGTCTGCATTGAAGCCCTCAATGCGAGTGGCGTTCTTGGCAAAGTATGCTCGTAGATCAAAACACGCCGACTCTTCCGACCCAAAAGTCAGGTCAGAGATATCGGTATGGAGCAAGTGACACTTAAGGGTAAGCGCGTGGTTCATAGTGTAGGGATTGTATCACCGATTCAGTTGTCAGTCAAGAGGTTCGTTGGTTCTTTTCCTGCCGATGTTGTACTTCGGTACAAGTTCCCAATCCCGCTTCTCTCCGAAAGGCAGGATTTTTAAATACGAAACAGGAACTACAGGATCCTTGCTTTTGGCAGGTTCAACCAGAGAGATCAATCCCCACTCTGCCAACAGGTTTGCAATTGTGTTTCTACGGGCTTGGTCGCTTTCAGGGAATGTCGTTGGCATTCCATCCAACATGAACAGTTCCTTGAAGTGAACGATGTAGTACTTACCCTTCTTGTGCAGAATGTGGCAGGACTGAAATAGTTTGTTTTCGGTCTTGGAAGAGATGCCGATTCGTGTCAGCGTTTCCTTGACCTTTAGGAAGTTTTCCTGCTGTGGTAGGGTCACTTCAATGAAGTTTGATAAATCCATGACGATTCTCCTGAATGTCGTATCAGGAGTATTTAGTCATAGCAAATTTCAAGACTTCTTTGTTCCACCTTTATTCAACTTTTGCTTGATATTCTGCACATCTTCGGTAGTCAGCATGGTGGCATATTCGGTTGCCCTGCGGCGACTAACTCCGAAATACTCTACGATCATATCCTCCAGATCGTCCTCCTCTGCCTTGATCCACTTGGCAAATCGCTTGCGCTTTCGGACGGTGGCATACAGATAGTCATACTGCATTCGCTTGTCTAGGAATGGCGCAGCGTTCATCTCGTTGGCGGCAAGCAGGGTATCTGCGGTGAAGGATAGACCACGGTTGACTAGAAAGGGCGTGTATGCCTTCTCCAAGTCTTGGTTCCCCTCTAGTAGATTTCCCGTCTTCTCATTGATACTCTTCACGAACTCAAACGGATTCATTTCTTGCCCTTCTTTTCATCATTAACATTCAGTATGTCCTCAAGATCCTCGTCTGCCTGTATGGAAATAATCAACTTTACAGGAATGTAGATCCACTTGTTTTTGTCGGCATCAAAGAAAGAGTGCAACAGAAATGAGTCATATGCATTGATGCCATGATATCTATCAATGAGTGGGGCTTCTACGAAATCATCATTGAGACCTGGATTGCGATACTTGACTCTTGCCTTCTTCTTCTTGCCGTCAATATCTTCGTAGTGAATTTCCAAAATCTTGGGATTCACTTTTTCAACAATTGCGTCAAGCCATTTTGAAAGAATGAGTTCGGACGCACCTGTCAATTCAAAAAGAGTAGTGACCTCATCAATGATCTTTGCTTGGCTCTTGGTTGCCTTGATTGCAAAATAGTCGTCACGCTCCTGCATGAAAACCCTACGAATCTTTTCGCACTCTTCAATGTATGAATTGTAGTCGTACTTGCTTGAGAGACTTTCAACAATAGCGACAGTCTTGTCTATTTCTTGTTCGGTCAATTGTTGACTGACTTGTATGACCTTCTGCACGGGATTGGATAGTCCATTCGCAGCAATCAACTCCTCGCGGAGCAAATCGTTCACTTCGGAAATCTGTTTGCGATACTCGTCAATGAACTCCTTGATCTTATACTTCTTGTTGATCAAGTGTATAGAGATGGATAGATCATTTAAACTTTGAACTTTCTTGTCTATCATCGCTACCTCCTGTTCCAAGTATTTATCGGAAAGCGCAATCAGAGGCAAGCATCAGACAGCAAGCAACAAGGTTGATTTCCTGATCGGCAACGAAGGCAGACTTATACTGATATTCCGAGAGAATCAGAACTGCTTGTGGAATTGAAGACTGCTCAATGTTGTCCTGCAAAGCATCATAGATCCTGCGAAAGATACTTGCCATCTCCTTGTCGGCATTGTCAACCGCCCACTTACGGATGCTGTTGAAGTCCTTCTTCTTCATCGCGTCAATCAGATTCTTGACGGTGATATCCGAAGATGTCGCCATGATCCCGCTGTCAATGGATCCCGAAACAGAGTAACGCTGAATCAGATTCAGCACTCTGCGGAAGTCAGGAAAATTCTTGACGATGAGTTGTGCAACTACCTTCTCATCGTAAGCAATCTCTTCGCTATCCATCACGAACTTCGCACGGGCAAGGAAGTCTTGCGCGAGTGTCGGCTTCTCCTTGTTGGGAATCTTGAAGTCAACCACCGTGCAACGCGAGTGCAGCGGTTCAATGATCCTGCTCTTGAAGTTGCAAGTCATAATGAACCGACAGTTTGCTGCGAACTCTTCAATGAACCCACGGAGTGCGGGTTGCGTAGACTGCGGATTGAGATAGTCAGCCTCGTCAAGGATGACAACCTTCTTCCCCCCGCCAAGGGCAACGGTAGATGCAAAGTTGCGAATACGAGTTCGCAATACATCAATACCGCTGTCCTCACTTGCATTCACGAACAGGTAATCAATACCTAGTTCGTTGCATAGTGCCTTGGCTACCGTAGTCTTGCCGCAACCCGCACCTCCATTGAGAATCATGTTGGGAACATCGCCTGTCTTGGCGATATCCTCAAACATCTTCTTGATGTCATTCGGAAGTACGCAGTCTGCAATCTTGGTCGGACGATACTTTTCAACGAGTAGCGACATTACCTACCTTGCTGTTGGAACCCTCAAACACGCTGTCGGCTTCAAGGGAGATCCAATAGGTAGTGCCGTTCGCGTTGCGGAACTGACTGACCTTCTTCTCGCTGATACCCACTTCGTAGGTGCCAGGAATCATCTTCAGGTTTTCCGTCTTGAACAGGAAAGAGAACGATGTCCCGCTCTTGTTCTCGCCTACATCAATGCTGTAGGAGTGGCTTGTGGAATCCTTGCGATCAAACACGCGCAGGATCATGCGACCGTCCTCAGTAGACTCAAGCGCAAGATCGGGAGCCTGAAGCACAGATGCAGCCTTCTGCAACTCGTTGTAGTCCTTGCTCGTCAGCGTGAAGTTTACAGGCGTGGATGGCATCTTCAACTTCTTGTCTGCCTTGACGAGAAGTTCAGGTTCGCTGTAGTAATACTTCACCGATGCCTTGCTGCCTTCGGAGGAGATCTCAACATGATCTTCGGTGAACTCAAACTCGGGATCCTTGAACAGGCTCACCGTAGCGAGGAACTTGGATAGATCCCAAATACCGAACTCAACATCAAAGGTCTCGGTGACATTCGCCTCTGCGAGAATGTTCTTCGTTGGGCTAATCGTGGTAAGAGTGCTTCCCTCCTTGACGAGGAGGTTGCTATTGATCGTGCTGAAATTCTTCAGGATGGCGAGTGTGTCTTGACTGATCTTCATGGTGTAATCCTTTCGGGGTTGTGAACAGTATAACCAATCCCCGCAGGAAGTCAAGCGTTACGGAAGAGTTTTCTATAGCCCCCGACTTATGGCGTAAGATCCTTTCTTGAAGAATTAGAAAGCACCTCTCTGATTTTAGTAATAGGCATCGCATATAAACATTGCCCTGTTGAATTTTTTATGATAATGATACCGATGCATTTGCCATCTATTGCTCGGTATAGACCGCCTCCACTCAATCCTGGTCCTCCCGCGCAGTCCGTTTGAATGAACTTCCTGTCCGAAGGATCGGCAAGAGGATCGCGGTTGGCGTGTTGGATGATGCCCGATGAAACATTGTTTGCATCAAGCGTTGTGTTGCCGACTGTAAAAACTCTTTCACCAACTCTAACTTTTCCTGTGTAGAATTCAGAACTTTGTATTTCATTTGGTGGCTCTCTTTCTAATTCCAAGATTGCGAAATCGTTATGGGGATCAACATATGCAACTTTTCCTACGGTTGCAAATTGAAGACTGTCTTCATTGTCTTTTGAACAAATGAGAATTGGTTTTGTTCCAAATGTTTGATTGACCAATGGTTCGGAAAGATCATCTCCTTTGGGATCTTGGGTTATTATTTCAGAAGTATCGGCAATGATATGAGATGCCGTAAGCACATAATGCTTGCCATTTTTCCGATACACAACTCCAGAACCAACTCCATCGGGATACATCACCACCACATTACACCCAATAATGTGATCTATCACTTTATACTTTTCGGTTTCCTGCTGCTCGTAAAATGACGAAGGGCTGACACCCGTGCAGGATGCCAGCCCTAGTGCGGCGACAATGGTTGCTGCGGCAACCATCCCTAGATGATTCTTCCCCATGTTGAGCCTCCTTTCACAAATCGGCTCCATCACAGGTATTTATCAGAATCTCAGGTTTTGCAAACATGGCATGGAAGAGGAACTGGCTCGGAAGGATTTGAACCTTCAACCAACAAATTAACAGTTTGCCGCACTACCGTTGTGCTACGAGCCAATAGTGATACAGATTGTCTGATTACCGCAGTACGACCGTATCATTACGCTGCGAACGGCAAGCCTTTCTCCATACCCGTGCCGATTCGGGTTGTTACTTTACTGTGCAACTGCCCTCATCGGGTCTTATGTTGCAAGGGGAAAGATGAAAAGCGGAAGGAGGGACTTGAACCCTCAACAGCCACCTTGGCAAGGTGGCACTCTACCATTGAGTTACATCCGCAAACGGACAAGGAAGGATTCGAACCTTCGGAAGACATTTATGCCTTCAGCGATTTAGCAAACCGCCGCATTCGACCGCTCTGCCACCTGTCCAAATGCGTAGCGGAGGACTTGCACCTCTGTTGCTCTGTATCAGACTTCTCTAATCCCTAGAGATCCTAGTCAGCCTACAGTTTATCTTTCTGCTGCTGAACTACGCGAAAAGCGAACGATGGGATTCGAACCCACAACCTTCGGTTTGGAAAACCGAGACTCTACCGTTGAGTTACATTCGCAAATATTCAATTTTAGTACCAGCGACAGGACTCGAACCTGCACGATCTTACGATCAGTTCGTTTTGAGCGAACCGTGTATGCCATTCCACCACGCTGGCGTATATCACTTTTTATTTCTACCTTTCCATGTGTCAGTTATTGCATGACAATTCGGACAAAGTAGTTTTAAGTTTTTTGTAGTATTGTTTGCTCGGTTTCCATCTACATGATGGATTTCTATTGTGATTGGTTGATCTAACCATGTATCCATCAAACAGTTTTCGCATCTCTGATTTCGTTCGGAAATCAAATGCTTCTTTACCATTTGATGCCCTGCGTAGTTCTTCCAATCCTTGAGTCTTTGATCCTTACTCCACGCCTGTCCTTTCCAATGATCGGTGTTTATTTCGTGTAACTGTAGATACTTTTTGACTACGGAGTAGGTTCCCCCCGCGTTCTTTTTGTATCCAAGTTCTCTTATCAATCCTGCTATAGATTCAACCTTGTTTGCGAGTTTCTGTAACTCGCTCTTGGTGAGCGATCCGATTCGGTTATACATAGGCAGACCTCCTACTACTATATATATTACCTCTGCCGTTGGTCTACCGCGCCATGTTCTCGTTTCGTGATCTCTTCTTCAAGCATTCGGCAAATGGCATCGTTGATAGTGATATCGTGCTTATGAGCGTATAGCGCGATGCCAGCCAAAGTCCTGTCATCAAGATCTAGTTCAACTTCTTCGTACTTCTTGTCGCTCATGTTGTATGATTATACCCCCGCACCCGCAGATGTCAAGGGGTAATTAGATCATTTCCGAAGAATCGTTACTGATCCGTGTGGATTTCTTCGTCCGACATTCCACCCGCGATGCACAAGGCGTACATGATCCCCATGAAGTAATTGTATTCAGAGGGAAGCAAGGTTTCGGGAGGATTGGTGCGAGAGAATTCAACAAGGAGGATTCCAAGGTTTTCCCCAAAGTAATTCCCTAGCGCGTCACGACCTTGTTCACTCGCATCAATCCACATATTGTAGGCTTCGTCAATCTTGGCTAGGCGATTGCTGATGCTAAAATTTGATGGCGTTGGAATGTGCATTTGCTTCTTTCTAATCAGAGGTTCTTATGAATACGAGACTGAAACTTTTGACTTTTCCATCCATGCTTCTTTCTGAGTCAGACCATCCCACACAGCCCGTGCAAAATCCACATGGACACGGTGCGGCAGTCCGTTGTTCAGAAAGTCATAGTCGCACACACCAAGTGCTGCGCCTACACTCAACCCACGGATACCCGTTGGTGCGCGGAACTCTATGCTGATGTAATCGGGATCATCATCCCTTTTGTAAAAGACGAGAGCCTCGCCGTGGGAATTGATTATCTTCCACTCTTGGTGATTCATGTAGTCCATCTCACTTTCTTTTTATCAGTTGCGAATGCCGCCAAAGACCTTGGCGTACCCACGATCCGCGTAGAGTTTCTTGGCGAGGGTGATAACTTCGTTCTCGTCAATCGGATCGGTGAACTCAAAGTTACCCCACGCCGTCCAATGCACGGTATCGGTGGCATCCTTAAAGCCGATGCGCTTGCCGAACTGCGTACTGCCGACCCAAAAGAGAACGCCCTCCGTGCCGATGGGAACCTTGCGTCCCCGCGTCACCTGAACCCTCATACCCTTGCGAGGATTCGCGTAGCGGCGACTCACCAAGTCCTGACGGATTTCGTCCATGAGAGCGAGGATCGCGTCTGTACGGGCTTGCTCCGTGGCATCAGCATTCGCCTTGCGGATGCCCTGCGGGGTGAGCAGCGTGTGCCACCATTGGGTAAGCAGAGTATCGGACTCAACGAGAGCAGTCGCGGCATCTCGCACACGGGTCTCCTCTTCGCGGTTCGCGTACTTATCAGAACCAACACTAGCGAGGATGGTGCGCGTCATGTTGACGGTGTTTGTTCCCGCACCGCGTCCCGTAACGATGAGCCAAATGGTTCCGCTAACGAACGGGTCGTAATCGGAAGTTTCGGGTCGCTGCGTCATTACCTCCACCTCAATGGAGGTAGAGTAGTACTCCGTCAGATTCAATTCTGAAAGCCGCTTCTGAACGGTCTGCGTAGAACAGATCGTCAGGCGAACGGCGTTCTCAACCAATACGGTTGAGGCAGCACCCGTAGGTGCGCGAAGCGAGTCTGGCTTCCAAGGTAAGGCGAGGGTGGTCATCATCGGGGGGTCTCCTTTGTTACTCCCCAATCTTACCAAAGTGCCACCCCCATGTCAACCCCCTATTTCAATATTAGGTTATCAGACTTTCAGTTTTGGGTCGGGACTCTTAAAGTCCGCTTTTCGCATGGCAGTCTGCATAACCATGCTCTTTTGGTTTCTGTCCCAAGACAGGGTGAACGGCATATTCAGATTTTTGCTCACATCATTAATAATGGCTTTCCAATCCACGGGGTGATTCTGAATGTCCTTGGCGTACTTCCGATAAGTCTTATTGAAGGCATCCTGAATCTCTGCCACGCTGATTGTGGTATCTCCGCGTGAACCATTGATGCGTTCCCAGAAATGCTTGGTGAAGGCAATGTCCAACTTTGCATTTGCAAACATTGAATCCAAGACACTCTCAAGACTCTTCAGAGTATTCCACGAAACGCGAGTGACATTTGCGGTTGCCTGACCAATCTTCTTGACACCGCCGCCTACTCCCGAAACGATGCCTTCGTCCAATGCCATGAGCAACTTGGGATTGATTCTCTTCCTCTGCCGACCGACCTTCTTCAACGAACCGATGCCGACAGTTTCTTCAAGGTTTTCGTCCAAGTCCCAATGCCCATAGTGTCCTGCTGACTTCAACTTTTTCTTCATCTCTGCATAGGTGTACTTGAAGTATGCACCCTTCTCGTTTGGCTTGATACCACCGATTGCATAGTAGGCTCTCTTGTCCATGCGGATATCGTTACCATTGGATTGATCAATGACTGTATCGCCATCCTCAACCCATGCATGGGGGAATCTCTTGCCACGCACCGCTCCTTGCCCACGAACCAATGCATGAACCAAGACTGTTCCCTTGGGATTGTTTGCCTTCAACTGCTTTCCAAAGAAGGAGGAGTTGTATTGCATCATTAGGTTCACGGCGGCTTCCATGCAGTCGCCGTCACCATTGTAGCCTTCGGAAATGTAAGTCTTGAAGTTCAGCATGACACAGTATCTATAAAAACAACAGAGAGCCTTTCGGCTCCCTGCTGTTGAAGTAGCAGATTTTTGAAATCAGAACTTGATGCCGATGCCAGCCTTAACGACTGCATTGGCTTCGGGAGTAGAAACCTGCTGTGCGACTGGCAGCAGGATGGTCGCGCCAATGTCAACATTGGAAGCAACATTCCACTTGGCAACTGGACCAAGGAAAAGTTGATATTCGCCATTGTTGACATAATAATACTGATCAAACTGTGCGCCTAGAACGAAGGAGTTCCAAGTGTAAGTCAGATCGGTATTGAGAGATAGAACATCCGAAGATGTCTTTGCACCGAGCCATGTGATGTAGGACTCACCACCATCAAAGCGGTATCCTACGCCCTGTGCAAAATCAAGTTCCCAAATCTTGCAAGAGAAATCAGCATTGATATAGGGGTTGACATTTGCGTTGCGGAAGTATTCCGAACCAACGGGGATGTACATACCACCACCAACACCAAACTTCCAATCACCGATGAGGCTGTTCTTGCCGCTGATGAGATCAGCCCAAGTTGCGCCGAGATCAATGTTGCTCAGAGTCGTGTTGTCATCCTGCGTGTAAACAGGGACATTCAGATTTACTGCGATGTCCTTGGTGAGGCTGAAACCGAGAGTCTGATTCAAACCTACGAGAGTGCTTCCACCATCCTTGAAGGTGTTGATCTGAAAGTTCTCGTTGAAGTACCAATCCTTGAGTTCTACTACGGAAGTAGAAGCAGGGGCGGGTGTGGCGGCGTTCTGTGCAACCGCAATGTGACCGAGGGCTAGAGCGGCAATAATTGCTGTAGCGTATGAAAGAAGTCTCTTCATCATTTCTCCTTTGTAACACCCTACCCACTATGGGTAGGGATAGGTATGTAGTGGGGAGAACTATAACAGAAGAGACTGTTTCAGTCAACTTTTAATATGAACATCTTGCCACTTTGGAATTTTAACAATGCTATTGTTGCTAACAACTTGCAAGTTGTTTCCTGAAGCGGCTTTAAGCCAACGAGCAATTGCGATTTGACGCTGTGTTGCGCTGGCAGCATTCTTAATTTCCCAAGGCAAGTTTCCATTGTTGTGATGGAACTTCTGCTTCATGTTCTTAAATTTGTCATTCACCGAACCACGGCTCAGGTCGTGAGTATCTGTATACTCATTGGCAAAACTTTGGAAGTTACCGACATTCTGATTAACTACATCCACTTGGAAGTCAAAGCCATAACCAAAGACTGCTGTAGTCATTCCTTCTTGCAACTTGGCTTTGAGTTCAGAGAAGGTCATTACTTCGGAGCGTGCTTCATGTAATCACGAATGGTGGTGATGTAATCATCGGCTGTTGTGATCTTGCTCTGCACCCATGCTTCCAATTCGGTTGCTTGCTTGAGAAGAACGAGTGCTTCGTTTGCCTTTTCAATCACAGACTTCAACTGTGTTGTTGCCATCTCAATCTCTTCCTTCTCATCGTCTTCGGTGATGACTGCTTCCTCAACAGCAACAGGAGCAATCTCTGCAAGCAACGATTCAAACTCTTGCTCATTGTTTGCTTCTTCCTTCATCGCTGCAAAGTTCACGCTGACGGTAGCCTTGGTGGATGATGGTGCGCCTGTAATGGCTTGAGGAGAAAAGGATACAACCTTTGCACCAGGCTTTGCAACTCTACGCATCAAGCCTTCAAGAGTTGCTGCAAAGTCCTTTGCCTTTGCAGCATTGTCAAAGAAGACATGGTAGACATCCCCTACTTGCTTCATGGAGTAGCCTGTCTCAAATCCCATCTTGGTAAGGATCTGACGGAACTTTGCTTCAAAGTTTTTTGGGCTGAAGCCAAACATTGTCGGAGCAGCCTGCATCATGGCAGGGGCTTCTGCGACTACTGGCTTTAGAATTTGGTTGGCGGCTTCTGCAAGTCTACGGGCGTATGACATGGGTATCTCCTCAAGTATATCTATTTGAGAAATAGCCTTGCTAGATAGAGAGGAGGATTACCATGCCACGATACCGAATGGGTTCAACTTTCTACACACCATCTACATTCCCCATGCCGATGCCCTCTGTCCCCTCCATCGTGGAGCAGTCAGAAGAGATCCCTGTAGAGCCTCTACAGATTCCAACAGAGCCTTGCCCTATCCCCGAAGAATGCATTCAAATTTTGAAAACTTTGGATTCGGAGGTATTGGACAAGTGCATCCGTGCCATGCGTAATGGAACACCTGGCGACCCAACTGCTTCGGAGAAGGGTGTCCTGCGAAGGATTGCAAATGGCCTCGGAGTGGACGATGTAGTCGCCCTCTCTTGGTCTCCCACTTACAAGTTGTATTTTCCTTAATCCTTCTTTACGAAGAATGCTCTCATCTCATCGCTGATCTTTGGAGCATTAGGCGGATAGATCTTGGGAAGTCCTTGACGAGAGAACTTAAGACCTCTGCGAGTAGGACGCTTGATGCCGCCCTTGTCCATCTTGCCGTTTCTTTCTCTACCCATTCTTACCACTCTTTCTCCACTTTGCATCGTGGGGGAAAACAATTTCATAATCCGTTCCTTGAATGATTCCCTTGGATTTCATATCCTTGAGATACTTTTCAACATAACGATTCAAGTCATACTTATTATCTATTGCTGGTTCCTGCATGGGAGGAACAGTTGCAATTACCTTGATGGGCTTGCCATATCCATTTTTTGAACCGTAATGGATTTGAACTCTGCCTACTACTTCTTCCGCGAATTGCTTGTAAGTCTTCATGTCTTACTCGTCCTTCTTCTTCAAGTCGTGGTGACTGACCATATTAGGTTTATTGCCAGTTCCTCGGTGTTGCGTCTTTGGTTCCACTCTTCGCTTCTGAATGACTGCGCTTTTCTTTTCCTTGTCAGTCATGCTTCCAACAGTTGCGGGTGTCTTGCTGCTAACCTTCTTCAACGGTCTGCACTTTGGATACTTACCCTTTGAAGAATCGCCGCGTCCACATGGTGGATACTTGCCGGTCTTTGGATCCTTCTTGCCACCGATGTCCACCCACTTCTCCTTGAACCAATCGCCTAGATCTTCTTCAAGTTCATTCTTCAGTTGTGAGAAAGTCTTCTTGCCTTCCTTGACTTTTCTCCATCCACCACCATGAGAGTTGTACCAGTTGACCGCCCATCCGTTTGCGTAGGCTGATGGATAAACCTTGAACTTTTTCTTCGCCGCAGACTTTGCTCTTGACCACAGATCAGGTTTAGTCGGCTGATTCTCCTCAAGGAAAAGATCTTGGTTCTGTGTCTCTTCGCTGATGGGTTCGGCGCGACCTAAAATTTGAAGAATGTCTTGGCGGGTTCTCATGTCTATATTTAGTAATCCCAAGTTTACTTAAACAAAAACCCCCGTCCGAAGCGGGGGATTTTTATTTTACTCCCCATATGGAGAGGACAAACTTGGTTTGTTCAGTACGAATGTAGAAGGTGATCTCATCCCATCCCTCGTCCCTTGCCCGATTGGACTCTTTCAACAATATCGCAGCCGCAAGAGTTGCCGATATGCCATCATTAATGGCATAACTTATTGTACGGATAGGCTTTAGATCTTGGTCTTTCTTCATTCATATGTTTAGGGTTTCCCTGATTTAGCCTTCTCCAAGAAGGAGGCTTTCTCTTCCTCGCTGAAGCAAGTGCAGCAATTCCATTCTTCATTTTTCGGGTCAGCAGGACCAACCAAGAGTCCATCAAACTCGTAACAAAAGTGCCAACCCTTCTCCTTCTCTTCAGGAGTCAATTGCTTGGACTCATTGTCCATGAGTTCCTTCCACCGACTTAACGACATCCCATCGGTGTTGTCCTCTTCACTCATCCTTACCCTTTCCCCAACCCTCACCATGCTTATATGAATTGATAATAGAGTTCTTGGTCTCTATTGCATTGTTGCGCTGAATACGAAGAACGCGAATCTCTTCCGCTGCATCACGACAAACATCATAGACTTCACGATTTGCATCGTGCCACTTGTCAGCCATGTTTCTCAAACGAAGTTCAATGTCTTCCATGTTGTCTCCTTAATCCATAAAACGATGATGCTTCCAGAGATGCCACAAACGGTGGCAGAGGATTGCCCATCCAAGACCAAGCCAACTCTTTGTCTTGTATTGCCCTTCAGGACAGGTCATCGTATATTCGGTATGTGAGAATCTTCCCATGTTGTCTCCTCAACTAATGCCGTGTTGATGGTTGTAAATTTCCATTAGAGTGATGCTAAACCCAATCAATGCAAGAATAAACCAGGCAAAGATTCCAATCATAATGTATAGCCACAACCACTCAATTACTTCTTTCTTATTTTTCAATCAATTCTTTCGTTCTTCGTCTGGAAGAACAATGCTGTTGTGAATGTCCAAGTAACCGCAACTGATGCCTCTTGTGTATGCTTCCATACCAAATCCGAATACCTGGTATAGCACATAGCGATACGAACCTCTGTCCTTGATATCTCCTTGATGAATCCTCTTGCAGACAGAGTAGAAAGCACGAAGCCTGTCTTCATCAGACAGATTGTCCCACCACTTGTTCGTGGACTTCTCGTACTCTGTCTTCTCCTCCTCAACGATCTCTCGGAGTCCGTCCAAGGCTTTCCAAAGTCTCTCTGTTCGTTCCTGCTTCTCTGACTCCGAAAGTCTCTTCAGAGTCTCGCCATACTGCGTGTTGATCTTCTCAAGGGATTCCTTGATGTCCTTTTCGTCAGCCATTTGATTCCTTCTTCAGATCGCTCAAGGGAGTGTAGCCTTTGTTCTTGCCACAATCGCGGCACACAGTCTGATAGTAGTAGCCGCGCTTGGATATCTCTCCACCGATTCCACAGAACTCGCAGATGCTCTTTGAGTCTTCCTCTACTTGCAGAATCTTATCGTAGATGAAGTCATCTGCGCCGTCAACATAGACTCGCAACCCACCAAACTTCTCCTTGACTTGCTGAATAACAAAGTCC
>Ga0114963_10001665_pt1 | contig 15253 bp, 18 predicted proteins | sample C_131016_EF_Meta_FD_87019 | JGI IMG/M metagenome (GOLD analysis project Ga0114963, IMG submission 87019) | Freshwater microbial communities from Lake Croche, Canada to study carbon cycling - C_131016_EF_MetaG | ecosystem: Environmental > Aquatic > Freshwater > Lake | place: Lake Croche, Canada...
AAATAAGCTTCTCCATCTTTTAAATAACCTATTTTTTTACCAACATTGCCATCATTATCTAATTCATAAATTATGCCATTATCTTCATCATTTGTACAATATGTTATATCATCAATCTCAATTTCTATTAATTCTTCATCTTCATCTTCATCTTCATCTTCATCCTCTTTTGCTTCTGTTTCAATAGATTTTATGTCATTTTCTAGTTTTTCTCGTTCTTCAACCTCTTCTTCTTCAACCTCTTCTTCTTCAACCTCTTCTTCTTCAACTTCTTCTTCAACTTCTTCTTCAACCTCTTCTTCAACCTCTTCTTCTTCAATTTCTTCTTCAACCTCTTCTTCAACCTCTTCTTCAACCTCTTCTTCTTCTAAATGTGGCGTTATTTGTTCACAAGCAACCTCCTCGATTTCTAATCTAATATTTTCTTTTTCACTATATTTCAAATTATTGATTTCATTCTTTAACTCATTAACTTCACTAATAAGCTTGTTTAGCAAAACGTTTGTGTTGATAAAGTTTACGTTAATTTTTTCCTCTATAACAGATAATAACGTACTATTATCGTTATTTTCACACTTACAATCGTTACAACCATTTTTAGTATCAAAAAATTTTTGTACACTCGGTAAATTAACCAACTTTTCATGAGTTTCTTCCAGTAAATTGTTTCTTTTGACTAAATCGCTTATTTTATTTTCAATACTTGCATTTATAATATTATTTAATTCATCTAATAAAGGTTTTGTATCAACACTGTTTGTCATAATTTAATAATTATATATATTACAATTCGTTTAATATGATTTAAAAAATAATTTATTTAACTCATATATGACAGACACAATATCTTTTATTGATAATGAACAACTGAAAGAAAAAATAGAAATTATAATGAGACAAACTGATTATGACGAAGAAAAATGTAAAGAAAAATTAATTGAATTCAACTACGATCATATTGCAGTAATCAAGTCTTTTTTAGGTATAACCGAAAAAAAAGAACTACCTGTAAAAAATGTTAATCAAGAAATATATAAACAAATTCGTTATAGACTGGATTCAAATATGAGAGAATATAATAAAAGAAAGGAAAGTGAAGAAAAAAATAGTAAAAAACATTATATTTGATTATGTTTATGGTAAACAATATTAAATATAATGAAAATATAATAAGTAAATGAATTTATTTGTTCTATTTTTTTTAATTGAAATTGGATTAATTATAGTAGTGTCAATAAAAATAGTTAAAAAATATAATATCATGTTAGATGAAAAATTTAATTATTTAAAAACAAAAATCGAGTGTTTAGAAAATCACTTTAGTCAAATGTCTAACTTAGATAACGTAATAAAATATAATACAAGACGTGAAAGAAAAGAAAAAAACAGAAAAACCACGAAACAATAGAAAACTAATGACATTAAATTCTTCGTTGATTTAATAATTATTTAATACAAACAGTTAATAATTATTAAATGAAAAATCAAAATGCAATCCGTGATATATCAAATGTTTTTAAAAAGTATTTAAAAAAAAACAACATATCAACGAAAATTGTGGGTTGGTATTATCAGTTTATCCATTATCTGATTATTATTTTAGCTGCAATTGTTATGTTGTTTAATAATAATCCATTTCATCTTACATTGTTGTTGATAGTAATTTCTCTCGATGCTTTTTCTGTTGTAATTTTACATAATTGTCCCCTTACTATTTTAGAACAAAAATATTTGAAAACAAGTTTAGTAAAAGAACGCATGAATACCTTTAGAAAATCAAAAATAGTCTATAAATGTGACCATGTTTATGAGCAACAGATCGAGTTATTAATAAACGTGTGGTGTCTCATTGCTTGTAAAATTTTATTCGTATTAACAATGAAGACAATTAATAAAAATATAATATTTCAAGTAAATAGCTAAACACTTATAAATAATGTTTTACAATGATAATATTATAGATTTCAAAAATAAAATAGTTGAAAGAGTTAGATTTATTTACAAGTCTATAATTTTAAACTATAAATCATGGATATTTTTATTAGTGTCATTATTTCTAATTGATAAAAATATTATTTCTTGTTTTGTTTCATTTATTTTAATGCTATTTGTTGCACATATTGCTCATTATTGTAATCACGACGATTCATCATATCCTTTTAACGTTGTACATTTGTATCACCATTCACATAATAATATGTTTTCGCATTTAATTCAGATCTTATTAGAATTTAATTCGTTGTTATTTATTATATTTTTAAAGTATGTAATTATTTTTCAATATAATATAAATATTTTATCATTCGTTAACGACTGGACTATTGTATTTTTCTATATTTTTTATACTACTGTTCATAACATTAACTATTCAATTTTTCATGTTAATCATATCCATGAATTACACCACAAAACTGAAGTATACAATATTGGACCAGATATTGCAGATATTATATTAGGAACAAAGTTAAATCCTGAAACTGACTTGGAAAATACTGATCATTATATTTTTAATATAACCTTATCAACTATAATAGTATTAATTTTAAAATTTTTATTTAATAAATTACCACTTTTAAATCATGTATTTTTCATAACTTATTTAATAGGTTTAATTATTTTAATTTTTTACACTATTGATTTATTTATCAAAGATACAGATAAACATATTGAAAAAGAGTTACAACAATTTTGTAGTAAATAAAAAACAATTTATTTTTTGTTAGTCTTTATTTTTTTATTTTTAGTATTTGTTTTCAGTGCTTGACTTTGATGTTGAGGTTGAACCACATTTGACGGTGGCATCCCAGGTATAAAGTTAATTGTTCCAAATTTTAAAGAATTTAATAAATATACATATTCTACAACTAAAACTGTTACAACACATAAAAGTAATAAAATCACTTGTTTATAATTACAGTTGATAAACTTTAAAATTTTTCTAAAGATATTTGACGGTAATTCATGTTCTATGTAACAAATGGTATTGTGATTTGTACATTCATAAACTCCATTTACTCTACTTAATATTACAATCGGATATTTGTTTGATGCTTCTGTTTCTTGTAATGAAACATCAAACGCCATTTTAATTTGTTGTTGCGTTGTAGAAAGTAACATCTTATTAATAACATTTTCCCATATTGGATGCTCTTTATTCATTGCCATAAAACATGAGCTGTATTTGTTTTTTTGAAATGGGTTGACATAGTCTAAAATCCCTGCTTGTCCACTAGTAACATATATAGTATTTTTGTCCAAGTCCTTTTTATAATCATTAAACAATGTGTTAAATGAGTTATTGCAGTTGTATTCTATGTCGCAATACAGACCACCATATTCTTTCATAATAATATATCGAGCTATGTCACTTTTAGTATTATTTGTGTTACTACTATAGATTGCAACATTTTTATACATTTTGTAGACCTTCGGATATTTCTTTAAAAGTTTTTCAATCATGTTATTATCCCAAACAATAAATTCCCAGCCTGGGTTCATTTGTTTTATATCATTATGTTGTATTTTTATTGTAGTAGATAAATTTTCATAACCTTGTAACCATATATTATGAATTATCTTTGGTACCATAATAATATAATAATAGAATAAAATAAAATCATAAAAGTTTAATTTATTCACGAAGACAATCCAAATTTTTCATTCAATATTGTATTTTTATTTTGTTTTTGTATCAACTTTCTCTTAATTTGGTATGTATTTGAAGGAATAATTTTATTATTAATAATAAAGTCGTCATTTTCTTCATGCAATTCGGGTAATATTCTAGTTAAAGGTTTGTCTACCACTAAAAATAATCTCTCATTTTTTAATAACGATCTGTATTCTTGGATAGTTAAATTACCATAAAATTTTTCTAACATATAATGTGGCTTGGGTGCTGGTTTAATATTTTTTTTATAATCGTAGATTTTTGAATAGATGTGATTTAAAAGATGATATCTTTCAAATCTAGTTGAACTATCTATATTTTCTTCCATTAAAAAAGCTGTTGCACACTCTGGGCTGCAAAAACAGCCATATACATGATATGTTTCTTTAATAAAATGTTTTGGTATATAAATTGGAGGATTATCGAACTCGTATGTACACCAGAAACACGCGGATTTTTTATCGCATATGTTGTTAATATGTAAGTTATGCTGTAGTGTTTTCAATTTTTTCCATATGTCTTTAATTTCATTTGGTTTTTGCATTTCTTCATCATTATTTGTATGAACGTGACTATTTTGGAAACAGTCTTCATCTTCCTCAAGTTCAGGGTTAGAATTGAATGTTGATATAACATTTTGTGTTTGTTTATTTTTTGTTATTTTGTCATAACTATTTACATAGTTTATTTCATTATTAGAAATAATTTCATACGACAACTCATTTTTGTTTGTAAAAATATCAAATCCATTTAAATGAGAATCAAATAAATTATTTTGTAAATCCTTGATAGAACATTTTAAATGCAATATTACATTTGGTTTTGTTTCTTTAAAGTCATTTATATGTGATATTTGTTGTACTATTTTACCACCTTTTGGTTTTCTACCTCTTTTCTTAATGACACCTTCAACTTTTGTTTCATTTGTATTCAAATTTGCATCCACATCAATTGCTATTTCTTCATTTTGAGATAATATAATATTTTCACCAAGAATAGAATTAGATAATATTAAGTTACTGCTATTTAATAATTCAAGTTCTTTTTTAGATTTCCTACCTCGTTTGGATTTTTGTGGTACTTCCAATGAGTTATTTATTTTTTCTGTTATTAAAACTTCCTCATTTACAACATCTGCAACATTTACAACATTTACAACATTTGTCATGCTACAATCAACTAGTGGTATCTTGGTAATATTTTTTTTTGGACGAGGCATTGTTAAAAAAATTATAAGTAAATAGTCCTTTATAAATTTAAATTGTTTTAATATATATATTTTTTTATACATTTTTTTCATAACAAAATCTGCATACAGGTAAATAATTTTCTGATCCAATAACAGTTTGTTGTTTATCGTTAGTAATTCGCATTGAAAATATTCCAGGAGTTCCATTTTTACAAATAGAACACAACGAACTTAGTTTTATTATATTATCACAGATAGGTATTAAGTCTAGTATTTGCCCAAATTTCTTTCTCTCAAAATCTCCATCTAAACCACAAACATAAACAGTTTTTTTATTTTTAAGCATGTCATAGACAACATCATACAAATGAGGAAAGAATTGACCTTCATTTATAAGTAAAACATCAGAATTTCTAACTTTTTTATAATCACTGTTGTCTGTTACTTGATGTAAGTCAATCATTCCATCATTGAACCATAAGTTATGTAAATTATCCGTGTTTATACAAGGGACCATCACTTTATCATGACTAGAAAGCATCGTATCATGATACCGTTTATCCAATGAGTGATTAATTATACTAACAGATATTTCACAAAATTTACATTGCTTGTATATTTCTAAAAGTTTACTTGTTTTGCCACTATACATGGGACCTATAATTAATTCTAAATACCCACTGGAAGTAAATGATGTCATGTTATGTTGTTTAGTATTCATTATTATTACAAATATTTTAATTCATTTTTTTATTATTAAAGTTAAATATTCAAAAATGTAAAATAATAAAGAAAGCTTTACAAGTATATTATAATGTCACATAGTAAAGAATTTATCCCTTTTTGTGAAAAGTATAGACCAATTCGTTTTGAAGATATTGTATTAGATGACTTAAATAAAAAAATATTGAAAAATATAATAGAAACTCTGTATTTTCCAAATTTATTGTTTTACGGACCGCCTGGTACTGGTAAAACAACTACAATCATTAATTTGATAAATGCATATCAAAATAAATTAAATATTAAAAATAAAGATCTAATAATACACTTAAATGCATCTGATGAACGTGGAATTGATATAATACGAAATCAAATCAATTATTTTGTCAACTCAAAGCCTCTCTTTAACAATGGAATGAAGTTTGTTATATTAGATGAAGTTGACTATATGACAAAAAATGCACAACAAGCTTTGAGGTATTTATTGCAAAATTATAAAGGTTCAGTACGGTTTTGCTTAATATGCAATTATATAAGCAGAATAGATGAAGGATTACAGAATGAATTTATCCGTTTACGTTTCAATCAACTGCCTAAAGAAAATATAATTCAATATTTAAAAAATATTTGTGTATCAGAAAATTTGGATATAAATGATGAATCGTTGTGCAACATTCAAAAGTTATTTAAATCAGATTTGAGAAGCATGATTAATTTTTTACAGTCAAACCAAGATATTGTTAAAATGGAGAACAATGCAAATAATGAAAATGGTAATGAAAATGGTACTTCTAAAATATTAAAAATTATAGAATGTAAAGAATGGGAAAATATATTATTTAAAATTAAGTCAAAAGAAAATATTAAAGATATACAACATTACATATCTTGTATTAGTAATAAATACAACATTGATAAAAAAAATATAATTAAAGATTTCATAAATTATATTATTCGTAAAAATAAAATAAAGATAAGCGAGAAATTTTTAGATTTTATAGAAAATATTATGCACTCGCAAAATACAAGTAAAAATGATATACTGATAAATTATTTGTTGTCTAAAATTCCAATATTTTTAGTAGATGAACCATAATTAGACAATCTTATATGTAATTTTTTAATAAAATGATTTGGTGGTGAGCTTTTCGCTGGATCAAAAAAGGTATGTTTTAAGCTATATTGGTATTTTTCTGTTTCATTTTTTTCTATCGGTATTATCTTACTTTTTTTACTGTTTTGCGAGTTATGGTGTATCATTTACCTTTATATTATATATTAAAGAAAATAATTGAAATAAAAATAATATAAAGAACTTAAAGAATATATGATCTACTATAATAATGAATTGTTTAAACAATATTGATGAAGAATGGAAAAAATTTATTATGACAAATGATGTATGTGATAGTGATTATGATAGTTGCGATGATTTTGAAACTATGAATACCAAAAATATGGATGTAAATAGCGAAAAAATTGTTTCTGCGAACTTACACGAAGAACTAGATTTTCAAAATATAAGTGAAAATAATATTCCTAAATCAACTAATATATATATTTCAACTAAAACAAAAATTGCATTTTTAAACCAACCCATTGACTTAAAACAGATGTTTTGGATAATTCCAGTTTTGCAATATATGGAACCAAAAAATGGTGTTATTAAAAAACAAATAAAGTTTAACTCTATTACAGAAGAAGAGTTATTTGATATTAAAAATAGATTAAAAAATGAAAAACATTATGAAGAACAAATAATTACAAGTATTAATAATCCAACTGGTAGAATTAAATTTAAGGACATTAGAAAAGTAACAATTGGACTATCAAAAAAAGATATAATGAGCTACAGATCAAAAAAAAAGAGTGCGTTTTATAACTGTTTTGTGTTAATATTAAGAATGAAAGTAGACAACATATTTAAAGAGGTTCATGTAAAAGTATTTAATACAGGTAAACTCGAAATTCCAGGCATACAAAATGATGCAGTGTTTGATAAAGTATTAGATTTGGTAATAGAAACGTTGCAACCAAATCTATCAGAAAAACTATGTTATAAAGAAAACACATGTGAAACAGTGCTAATCAATTCAAACTTTAATTGTGGTTTCTACATTAATAGAGAAACTTTGTATGACACTTTAAGATACCAGTACAATATACAAGCAATCTATGATCCATGTTCCTATCCAGGAATACAATGTAAATTTTATTTTAATCCAGACGTAGATTTGCAAAATGGCTGTCAAATATCTCAAGAAAATAAAGATTTGTATCAAAACGTGAAACAAGTTTCATTTATGATTTTTAGAACAGGGAGTGTCTTGATAGTGGGAAAGTGTGACGAAAATGTATTGATGTTAATTTATGAATTTTTGAAAAATATATTTAAAGTAGAATACACAAAGATATGTCAAAAAAATTCGAATTTCGATTTGAACGAAATAAATAAATTAAAAATCGATAAAGAAAAAAAGAAGAAAATTAGAAAAAAGAATATATTAGTTACACTGTCATAATAATACAACATTATACCTTTGAAACAAATAAATGAATATTGTTTTTATATTTTGCATATTTAGTTAAAATATTTATAAGTAATTTATTGTATTCTATTAAAACATCATCATAGTTTTCTAATGATTTATTTATTTTTTCAATTAAGTTATACACAACTTTACAATGTTCTAATTCTATGTTTAAAGTATTTATTTTTTCACAAATTGTTTTAAAATAATTATTTTTAATTATATTTAAATTATCTTCATTTAGATTTAAATTTTCTATAATAAAACAAAAAATACTATTAAATATTTTAATATGTTCATCTATAAATAGTAGTTTTTTTTTAAAATCGTCTGAAACTGAAATTATGGGTTTGTTAATATTATATAATAAATCTGAAAATATTTTTTTATAAACGTACACGGCTGCATCTCTTGATGTGAGTTGTAAAAAAACGTGTTGTTCATCTGTTATTTGTTCTATAAACTCAATATAATAATAATATGCTTTTTGGCAATGATAAAATGTTAAGTCTAAGTTTTTCGTATAGTATAATATGTTGTTGAAAACATTTGTTATAGTATAACAACCCCGAATAATAATAAATTTTAAAAACTTGCTATTTTTAAGTTTAGTTTTTTCTAAAATAAATTTAATATATTCATTAATTAATAATATATATTTTTTTATAACTTCATTTTCTTTATAGTTAAATAATTCGTTGTAATTCATTATTTCAACTAAAGAATATTCATTTTCTTTAACTATTTTTTTTTTCATATCAAATTATTTTATATATTTAAATTATTTTTTTATAAGTATTTAAAGATTTACAATTTAAAATTATATAAATGTCAGAATTAAAAACTACTACAAAGACTAGTGAATCTAATTATAGATTGCCTTCAGACGTTACTTTAAAACACGCTTGCAAATTATCCATAGTTGAAGATAAACCAGTAATGATGGACTACTGGACTGCTTCACTAGATAAAAAGGCTTTAGTTGGTGCTAAAACTACTGGAGAGAAGTTATTAGTGAAATCAGAAGATGAGTATACTTCAGGTATTTCTAAATTCTATAAGAGTGCAGATGAGTACATTATTATTACCGAAAATTCTATATATATTGTTGCATCTGACATCCCTACTCGTAAAATTTCGTAAACATTAAGTTTATGATAATAAAATTATTATATTTTATTATTATATATGTCATATTTTAAAGGTTTTGGTAATGGAAGTAATTCAAATGGTCAATTTTGGTATGGAAGAACACAAAATTTTCCTGGTTTTTTATACAAAAAAAATACTGGTGTTGGTGGCAGAAAAAATCCATTGTATGGTCTAATATGCAATAAACCTACATATATTTATAACAAGTTTAAACCTGGTACTGGAGGCGTTGGAGGACAAAGTAGATCAAACAGAAGAGCTCAAAATGCACGAGCGACCGTTTGTGCCGATCATAACTGTGGAAGATTTTATACATACTTAGGGTTGTATCCAAGATATTCGTATAAGTCCATTGATGGATATTTTCCTTATCCATTACCACCAGAAGAAGATTTACGAGATTTAGCAAATAAAAATAACATTAACTTAGATTATTTAAACAACTATAGTCGTTTTACAAATGTATAAAAATAGAAAAATTTATTATAATATTTTTTAAAGTAATTTAAAAAAATATTATAATAAAGTATAAAAATAAATGGAATACATCAAATCGTATGAATATGAAGGCAATGTAAATCCAAAAATGGAAAATATACCTATTATTTCAAAAAACGTAGACAGTTGCGATTATGGAATTACTTTTATTGATTTTGGCGAAATTTACCATGTTTCGTACAAAGCAACTTCACCTAACTTACTCGCAAGTTTTATAAAAATAGATAAACAAAATGCATATGATAAAACATTAGAGTTTGATGATTCTTGTATGAATGCTTCTTCACATTTGTTTTATATAATTAAAGGCAACTGTGAGATTATTTTAGATGATAGTGAAAGATTTAATGTTTCTTGTGGAGGCATATTTATAGCTCCTTTTTTTAACTCAATTAAAATAGTTAATAAAACAGATGAAGAGTTATTAATTTATTATATAAACGATAGTCCCTTGTTAAACTATTTAGGTAGTGAAGCAAATAAAAGAATTTTTATTCCATGTGTTTATTCAAAAGATTACTTGTTAGATAATTTAGAAAAATTATCAAACCCAAAAAATAATAGAAAAGGTATTTTGTTAGGTAATAATGACACTGAAAAAATAGGTACAAATACAATAACTCCTGTTTTATGGGCATTATACAATGAATTACCTCCACATACAAAACAACGACCTCACAAACATAATTCAGTTGCATTAGATTTATGTATATCATCGAAAGACCCTGAAAATATATATACACTTTTAGGGGATGAAATGGATGAAAATGGTGCCATTATTAATCCTAAAAAAATACAATGGAGAGAAGGTGAAATGTTTATAACACCGCCTGGATTATGGCATTCACATCACAATGATGGTGATACGTATGCATACATATTACCAATTCAAGATGCTGGTATTTTATTGTATCAAAGGATTTTAGGAATAATATTAAAATAACAAGTGCATTTTTTCTTTTATTGATAATAACAAGTGTATATTTTTATAGTGTTTAGTTTATATAATAAAAATTATTGTAAAAACATCATAATTGTATAATGTTTTTAAAAACATAAATATATTATCTATATACATAATATATTGAATGACACAAATATTTTATGGAATTTATGGAAACACTATTGATGTCACTGACATTTGTTTTAATAAACTAAAAAATGATAATATTATTACAATTCCTTACGGTGATATTAATAGAAGTGTATACTTTACAGATCCTTTACCAGGTATTAAAAAAAGTATGTTTACTATAGTAAATGGTACATTTAAAGAGTATACTGAAAATGATATTATAAAAATAAACATAACAGATAATACTACAACCATAGAATATGCTCTTCAAGTATTTTATGGTATTTATGAAAATACTATTGATGTTACTGATATTTGTTTTTCTAAGTTATTAAATGAAAATATTGTAACTATTCCAAATAATGATTTTAATAGATCTAAAATTTTTACAGATCCTTTTTATGGCTTTAAAAAAACTATATTTGTAGTAACTGATGGGGTTGTCCGTGAATATGGCGAAATGAAAATCATTAAAATAAATATAAATAACAATAATATAACTATTGAAACTATACCTCAGTTATTATTTGGAAATAATAAAAATATATCTGTCACCGATGTAAGATTAAAAATATTATATGGAAACTATGGAAAAACGATTGATGTTACTGATATTTGTTTTAATAAATTACTAAATGAAAATATTATTACTATTCCGAATAATGATTTAGTTAGAGACATGTATTTTACAGATCCTTTACCTGGTGTAAAAAAAAAAATATTTGTATTAACTACTGATAGAATTAGAGAGTATAATGAAAATTATGATATTAAAATAAATACAAAAGACTATACTGTTGATACAACAGTTGCACTTCAAGTGTTATATGGTACTCCTGGAAATATGTTTGATGTTACAGATTTTTGTTTATCTAAGTTAAAGAAGAATGATATTATCAATATTGGATACTGTAACTTTAATAGAAATGTACACTTTCCAAATTTTTCAGCTGGAATTAAAAAACGTACTTTTATAATAACTAATAATACAAAAAGTGAATATGACGAAAATACTATTGTTAAAATAAATACAACAAATTTTACTGTGTTTTCAAAAGTAGCAGTTAAAATATTATATGGAGTTCATGGAAATACAATTGATGTTACTGACATTTGTTTAAATAAATTAAAAAATTTAGCTGATATTATTACAATTAAGCATCGAGATCTAGAGAGAACTAGACATTTTACAGATCATTTACATGGCGTTGAAAAAAGTATATTTATAATTACCGATGGAATTTTGTATAGTTATGATAAAGAATATGTCGTTAGAATACATTTACAATGTAATAAAATTAATATAACTAGTGTTAGAGTTATTTAACTCTTATATACATACATAGATTTAGAGTTATATGTATTTTATACTTTTAATATTATATTATAATACATTCGCTTACATAAATTTATAATTAACCATAACAGAACGCTATTAGTAAATACAATAAATAAGTTGTTATATTACAAATTTATAATAAATATACATATTAAAATGATTAAAATATTGTATGGTATTTACGGCAATACAATCAATGTTACGGATATTTGTTTTAGTAAACTAAAAAATAATAACATTATTACAATTCCTTATGGTGATATTAACAGAAGTGTATACTTCACAGATCCTTTTCCAGGTATTAAAAAAAGTATATTTATCATAGTAAATGATACATTGAAAGAGTATACTGAAAATGATATTATTCAAATAAATACTGATAATTATACTATATTTTTGAAACTAATGTTTATTATACTGTTTGGAATTAATGGAAACACTATTGACGTTACTGATATTTGTTTCTCTAATTTAAGCAATAAAAATAATAACATAGTTATTCCATCTGGTGATTTTAATAGATCAAAGTTGTTTACAGATCCTTTAGCAGGAAGATTAAAAAGTATATTTGTAGTAACAAATCGTGAAACTCGTGAGTATGACAATAACTATACAATCACAATTAATACAAATGATAATACTATAACTTCAGAAATACAAGATAAAAGCCTAATTTGTAATTCAAAAATTATATGGAGTTTGTGGAAATATTATTAGTTTAATGTTAGTGACTTAGTAAAATAAAAAATGTTATGTTTTACTAAACTCTGTATTATTCTAAAATAATAATTTTAGAATAATAAATAAAAGATATATATATATATATACAGACACTTTAAAATGCTTAAAATATTGTATGGAATTTATGGAAATACAATTGATGTTACAGATATTTGTTTTTCTCAGCTAAAAAATAACAGTATTATCACTATTCCAGATGGTGAATTTAATAGAAGTGCATACTTTACAGAATTTTTAACTAAAAAAGAAAAAAGTATATTTATAATTATTGATGGTGTCATTTATGAGTATGACAAGAACTATACAGTTAAAATAAATACAGTTAATAATTATATATGTTCTGAATTAAATTTTCAAATATTGTACGGTATTAGCGGAAAGACTGTTGATGTTAGTGATATTTGTTTATCAAAATTAAAAGGGTATGACAACGTAGTGACAATTCCATGTGGTGATTTTAATAGAGTTATGTACTTTACAGATCCTTTGCCAGGTATAAAAAAAAGTATTTTTGTAGTAAATAATGATATAATTCATGAGTATGGACCACAGTATGTTATTAGAATACAACTACCAGATACTACAGTTAAAATAAATACAGCGTGTATTATGCCAAATTTATGGATAAATAGTTAAAATCACATGTAGTTTTATAATTTAAATACTAATATTTATATAATAAATATAAATATTAGTATTTAGAATAAATTTTTTATATATATAGTAAATATAATAAATGCTTCAAATATTATATGGAGTTAATGGAAATACAATTGATGTTACCAACATTTGTTTATCTACAATGAACAGTAATAATATTATTACTATACCTTACGATGATTATGAAAGAATTGCGTACTTTTCAGACCCTGCACCTAATACAGATAAATATGTATTTATAATAGTTGATAGTATTCTATATAAGTATAGTTCTAATTATTTTATTGAAATAAATACAAAAGATAATATCATAACTTCAAAAGTAAGAATTCAAATATTTTATGGAATAACTGATAATAAAGTTGATGTTACTGACATTTGCAATTCACAACTTAAATATGATAATTTTATTATCATTCCATTTGGTGATTTTAATAGATCCAAGTATTTTAACGATCATTTATATGGAATAGAAAAAAATGTATTTGTGGTAAGCGACGAATTTTTCTACGAATACAACGGTAATACATGTGTTAAAATAAATATAAACGATAACAGTATATTTACTGAAAAAATTGAAAATAGCATACGTAACAATGAAATTATAAACAATAAAATTTCAAAATTACATTCTAAGTTACAAATCAAATACGGAAGTTTTGATGATGAATTAGCAGAACAAAAAATGGCACTCCAATATCTTACTGGAAACGAAAAAATCTTGGAGATTGGTGGAAATATAGGAAGAAATTCATTAATAATTGCCTCTATTTTAGAAAATAACGGTAAATTAGTTACTTTAGAGTGTGACAGCAATGTTGCAAAGTTATTAACTGAAAATAGAGATTTAAATCACTTAAATTTTAATATAGAAAATTCTGCGTTATCTAGTAGAAAACTAATGCAAAAAGCAGTTCCTTATGTACCCGATGGAAACAAAGTTCTAATACAAACTGACTATGAAACTATAGTAGGAGATACTTTAGTAGATGGTTATGATTGGGTAAATACAATTACACTAGCTGAGTTAAAAAGTAAATATAATATTGACTTTTTTGACACATTAGTTTTGGATTGTGAAGGTGCATTTTACTATATTTTAATGGATATGCCTGAAATACTAGAAAATATTAACTTGATAATAATGGAGAATGACTATCATGAAATATCTCACAAAGAATACATTGATAAAATACTAAGAAAAAATGATTTCTATGTAGACTATGTAGAAGGCGACGGTTGGGGACCTTGTGAAAATAATTTTTTTGAAGTTTGGAAAAAACACAAGTTTTTACCTAAAAAATAAAAATCTGTCAGTTTTATAATTACACATAATATATTTCACAAAGATGTATATTATGTTAGTTTCTCTCGCTTTTAGCGCTTTTATAAAAATTACGATCAATATTATGAGCGATTTAGGTGTAGATATTTTTTATCTAAATAATTGTTATAAGCTTCAGTATATTTTTGTTTAATACTTAACAAAATAGGGTCCTTTTCAACTTCGCGTCTTTCTAAATCAGGTAAATATGGCCTATAATAATGATTGTGATATTTCGTATTATAGTCAGCAAAAAAATTTGGTAACAACCGATTAGGTACATAGGAGTAGTTGTAGTTACACGACTGAGTAAACCCTGCGGAAACAGGTGTTTGTGCTGGATTTATTCCT
>Ga0114963_10001666_pt1 | contig 15251 bp, 15 predicted proteins | sample C_131016_EF_Meta_FD_87019 | JGI IMG/M metagenome (GOLD analysis project Ga0114963, IMG submission 87019) | Freshwater microbial communities from Lake Croche, Canada to study carbon cycling - C_131016_EF_MetaG | ecosystem: Environmental > Aquatic > Freshwater > Lake | place: Lake Croche, Canada...
ATCGGCGGCGGCGCGCCCTTGGACACATCGAGCCCGCAACGGGCCGCGAACCATCGCTCATACCCTTCCAGCCACACCCGATCGCGCTTGCGCAGATTCTCGTGGCTGATGCGCTGACTGCGCGTGAGCATCGAATACATGAACTGCTCGGGTGCCAGTTGGTCGCAATAGCGCTTGCCACACACTTCAAACCACTCCATCGCATTCCAAGCCGCGTTTTGCAACCGGATGACATCAATCGCACGCAGGGCTTGGTATTGCGCCAGCACATGCGGAATGTGCGCCACTTCGTCACCCGTTTCTTGGAATTGTCGGACCAACTCGATGGCATCTTCTAAAGCCAGCTTGGTGCCCGAGCCAATCGCGAAGTGCGCCGTGTGCACGGCGTCGCCCATCAACACCACATGGCTATTCCCATTGAAATGTGACCATTTTTCGCATTTGACGCGCTGAAAGTTCAGCCAGGCCGAACCGCGCAGATGGCGCGCATTCGTCATCAAGCGCTCCCCTTTTAAATTGCCTGCAAACACTTTTTCGCAAAAGGCTATCGACTCGGCTTGGTCCGCCTGGTCCAGCCCATGGGCCAACCAGACCTCCTCAGGACACTCCACAATGAAGGTGGATGTGAGGCCATCAAACTTGTAAATGTGCGCTTGAAACCAACCGTGCTCTGTTTTCTCAAACAAAAAGGTGAAGGCGTCGTACTGTTTGTGGGTGCCTAACCAGATGTAGCGGTTGGGCCGCGTCACGATGTCGGGTTTGAATATGTCCGGGCATCGGTTTCGCACATTGGAGTTGATGCCATCGCTGGCAATGACCAGATCAGCGTCCGGGAAGTCCAAGTCCGAGGTGGCATCTTGTTCGAACAAGAGTTTGACACCCAAGACCTCACACCGTGCTTGCAAAATGTTCAGCATTTTCTTGCGGCCAATGCCGACAAAGCCATGGCCGCCAGATCGGATAACACGGCCCTTGAAATGCAACTCAATGTCATCCCAATGGTTAAACGCTTGCTGGACCTCTTGTGCCGTTTCGGCATCCCAATGGCGCATGTGGTCCATGGTTTGGTCTGAGAACACCACACCCCAGCCGAAGGTGTCGTAGGGCTTATTGCGTTCAACAACGGTAATGTCGTGGTGCGCGCCCTGTTTTTTCATCAGCAACGCGAAGTAAAGCCCGGCGGGACCCCCGCCAATGCACACGATCTTCATGAACTCTCCTGCGCAGCCCCGTGCTTCAGGCCTGCATTGTTTTCACTTCAATAGTTGAAGCTTAAAACAATTATGTGCACACTGTTCATGAGCGTCAATGCATGAAAACCAGTGTTTACCCGAATCAGTCTTTGTACATCACGGTGATGCTGATGCGCCGATTGCGCGGGTCCTTCGGGTCATTGGGGTTGTACGGCGCGCTGTCGGCGACCCCCTCAATTTTGGCAAAACGGTTTTCGGGAACGCCTTTTTTACCAATGATTTTGCGGGTTTCTTCGGCCCGTTCCGCTGAAAGCGACCAGTTATTGCGCCCATCGGTGTTGGCAAACGCCACGCTGTCGGTGTGCCCTCGAATGGCCAGTTTGTTGTCCATCTTGGTCATGCTTTTGGCGACCTCATTGAGGAGCACTTGTGCTTTAGGGGTCAACTGCGTGGTGCCCAATCCGAACATCGCAAAGTCAGCTTTATCGATAATCTCGATACGCAATCCTTCTTTTTCCCGCACAAACTTGACTTGATCGGTGAGGTTTTCCAATCTTGGGTTTTTAGCCAGACTTTCTTTCACCTCTTTTTCGAGTTTGTCAAAGTCGGCTTTGTCCTTTTGCTCCGCAATCTGCTTTTTCTCGGCCTCAGTCAAGGATTCAGGATTGTTGCGCTCCTCTGAATTAGGCGACGGATCGTTTTCTGTCGGGCCGCCTTGCGAGCGTGGCGTGACACGCTCCATGGCCGCGGTTTGTTTGGCCGCGAAGGGGAAACCATCCGGATCGATCACCGATCGCCCGCCCAGCATGCCATCGGAGCCGGCCAGTTTGCCCATGGTGACGTTGCTGTGCGAAGTCGGCCTGAAATAATCGGCGATGCTTTTGCGCTGATCGGCGTTGGACGCGCCCAGCAACCACATCAACAAAAAGAAAGCCATCATCGCCGTCATCATGTCGGCAAGGGCAATTTTCCAAGCACCGCCGTGAGCACCTCCGTGCCCATCGTCCATGATCTTCTTGACGATGATGGGCGCCAGTGGCGCCGGTTCTTCTGGGGCAACGACAGCCGAGGCAGCAGCAGGCGCCTCTTCGACTTGCGGCTCCAGTTCCTCCGGCTTGGCTTGTGATCCGTCGGCCATGGCGATCAGCCTCGCATACCGTCAAAGACTTCTGCAAAACTCGGCTGGTTGTGGTGGCTGATACCCACACGGGCGGCTTCAATGATCAAAGGCATGGGGTGGCCGTTCAAGGTGCCGATGATGATTTGTTTGACCACGCCGTAGATTTCGCCTTCGTCATTGATGATTTCGGCCAGACGTTTGGAGAAGGGCTCAAAAAAACCATAAGCCAAAAACACACCCATGAAGGTTCCCACCAACGCGCTACCGATCAAGCCGCCCAAAACTGTAGGGGGCTGGTCAATCGCGCCCATGGTTTTCACCACACCCAACACGCAAGCCACAATACCCAAGGCAGGCAAAGCGCCGGCCAATGTGCCGAGTGTGTCGGCCGCCTTGAGGGCACCATGGTGATGGGTTTTGATGCTCAGATTCATCACATCCTCAACGGCCATGGGGTCCAGGTTACCCTGCGACACGACCATCAAGCGGACGGTATCTGTGATCAAGTGCAAAAGCGAGTGCTCTTTCAACACTTTCGGGAATTCCCCGAAGATAGCACTGGCCTCGGGATTTTCGATGTGAGCTTCGAGCGCCACTGCACCCTCTGCTTTGAGCACCTTCATCAGCTTAGAGACCAAGAAAATGGTGGACAAATAATCGGCCTTGTTGAACGACGGCCCTTTGAAAATTTTTCCGATTCCAGCCAAGGTGGCCTTGACCGTGTCTCCACTGTTGCCGATCAGCATACCGCCGATCGCCGCACCGAAAATTGTGAACAATTCGTGGGGTGCGGCTTCGAGAATGGGCCCCATCTCGCCGTGCATGACGGGCAAGCCAAACACGCACACCATCAAAACTACAACGCCTATGATCGCTACCATGGTCGGACTCTCTCTTTGCGGCAAGACAGAAGTCAGGCGATGGGCCCTTCTGGATCTATCTCACCTTCATATACAAGTCACCAGGGCCCTGAGACTTGTAGCTCATGACCTCAGTGCAACGAATTACCGCCCAAATTTGCAGCCAAGTTTTTTGCAGCTGGCAACAAGTTGGGTACATCTTTCCAAGCTTGACGGATTTCACCCATCAAGGTTTGGACTTCCTGCAATGCCACCAAATCGTTACGGGCATTCACATGGATCAACCGGCGCGTGACATAGCTGTACAACTCATACAAGTTGCTGGCCAGATCGCCACCTTTTTCCAAATCCAAAGCGCCTTGCAAACCAATCACAATGCGACCTGCACGCGTCAGGCTTTTATTTTTGTCTTCAATTGACCCGTGTTCAATGTGACCACGGGCTGTGACCAAACTCTCGATCAAGCCGTCGAACAGCATTTGGATCAACTCGACCTTGTTGGCCACCATGGCCTGTGAAGTCCGATTGCCTTCGCCGTAACCTTCGATTGCTTTGAAATTGACTCGCATGATCTGTCGCTCCTGGTTTAACTGATACATCAGGTATCGGAGCTAAAACAGAAAACTTGAGACTTGTCATCACATCATTTCTCACTATTTACAATTTGTCCGCTTGGCGCTTGGGTGTCACCACTGGGGTGATGTTCAAAGTGCCACGCAATTTCTTGACCACCGCGGTCAGCAACTGGCTCACACGCGACTCGGTCACACCCAGAACTTCGCCGATTTCTTTCAGGTTCAGTTCTTCGACATAGTACAAATTCATGAGCAATTGATCTCGCTCTGGCAAACCCTCGATCGCGCCGGTCAAAGCCTGCATGAATTGCGCATGCTCCACAATAGCCTCCGGCTGCCGTGAAGCATCGCCCGCGATGTTCATGACCTCGTCTGTAACCACCTCCATCGAATAGGTTTCAAATCGCCGAGCCTGGTTGCGCTCTTTGTGAAACTGCTCAATGTCCTTGCCCATGTGGTCGGCCAATTCGGCCTGCGTCGGTGTACGCCCCAAGTCGGCCCCCAATTCGTGGGTGGCCTCGGAGTGCGACTTATTGATGGACACGGCCGATCGAGGCAAAAACGACAAGCGGCGCACCTCGTCCAAAATGGCACCCCGAACACGGCTGTGCGCAAAGTTTTCAAACTCAAGGCCTTTGGCTGGGTCATAGGCCCTAGAGGCTTCCAGCAAACCGATCATGCCGACCTGGATCAGTTCATCCAACTCCATAAAAGGCGGCAGACGGACCTTCAGATGCAAAGCAACGCGCTTGACCAAGCCCAAATGGGCCAACACAAGAGACTCGCTGTTGTTTTGAACCTCTTGATAAAGGAGCGTGTTGGTTGCCATGGCCTGTCAGGTCCTCGAAGAGACCAATCTTTCCACAAAAAATTGCACCCCACCCGTGGCATGAGCAATAGGCTCCAGGTCGTTGGTTGCCACGGCCAAGCGCCGGAAATCTCGCGCTCCAGAACTGCTTGGGGAAAATTCCAGAATGGATTGGTGCTTTTTAAGTGCTGTCAAAATCAATTCATCTTGTTCGATGGAGCCTAAATACTGAATAGACTTATTTAAAAACCGGGTGCAAACTTGGTTGATGCGTTCAAACAGTTTACGTCCTTCTTGGGCGCTGCCTACACCGTTAGAGATCAAATAGATGTCCTCAAGACCATAGTCTTTGGTGAGCACTTTGATTGTGCCATAGGCATCAGCAATCGACGAAGGATCATCGCGGACCACAATGAAACGGCGGCTGGTCGCGGCCATGAAAGACAGCACTGCAGGCGCAATACCGGCTGCCATGTCGACAATCAAATAATCCAAATCATCTTCCAAAACGCTGAAGGCTTGCACAATCCGGGCTGCTTGCATCACGCTCAGATTGGCCATATCGCGCATACCCGAAGCGCCAGGGACCAACTTAACACCGTAACGGGTCGTGACGATGATTTCGTCCAGTGTTTTCTCTCCACTCAAAAAATCGCTGAGATTGAACGGGCAAAGACATCCCAAAGCAATTTGGGCATTGGCCAGCCCCAAATCCGCATCAAACAGCATGACTTTAAAGCCCATGCCTTGCAAAGCAACAGCCAAGTTAACTGAGATCGTGGTTTTGCCTACGCCGCCTTTGCCGCTGGCAATCCCGATGACCTGTGTGGAGAGTTGCTTTTGCATGCTGTTCTCCTAAACAGTATCGCGCAATGGACGGGATGACATGTGCCGCGCATTGAAAGATGCAGCGTCCATGACTGCGGGCTGCTTGTTCACTTGTGCTTGCGCCTGGGAGGGCATCAGTTGTGAAACCGCCAGATTGACCAACTGCGCTGTGGTGAAACCCATGACCAAATCGGTCAAACGCTCAGAGCCACTGGCCGCAGACAAGACAGGCACATCGGTTTCGTTGCACATGAATTGCAACAGCGCCCACGGTGCAGTGGCTTCGTCCAACTTGCTGATCATCAAACTGTCCCAGACCAAACTGGCACGGGCTGCGGCATCTTTCAAGAGGCGCTGCACACTCACAGCAGAGGCGTCGGCAGGCAATACAGCATGCATGATGCATTCGGGATGCACGGATTTGATTTCGGTGATGCGCTCAATCATTTGCACACCGGGGGTATCGATCAATACCAAAGTGCGCTGCGACAATTCGGTCAGTAACAAACGCAGCGTTGAAGCGTCTTTTGCCCGGTAGCAATCAATGCCAATTTGAGCGCACAACATTTGCGTCTGATTCCAAGCCCCAATGCGAGTGTCTTGGTAGCTGATGAAGGCCACTTTGTCGGTACCCGACGACGCCGCCGCATGCAAAGCCAAGCGCGCGGCCATCAGGGTTTTTCCTGAGCCCGAAGGACCGGCGATGGCATGCACACCTTCAAAAGCACCCGGCTCACCGCCGCGCTTGAGCGAGGAGGTCAAAAGTTCACGAATGGCTTGCAGTGCGTCTTGTGTGCTGTCGTGGTCTTTGATGCTGTCCACCAACAAGGTACGCAAACCCACTGGCACGCCGGCTTGATGCATGGCTTGCACCACGGGTTGAACGGCGTGCGCCACAGGCTGACTTGACTGCCATTCTGCGGCCTGTTGGCTGACGCGAAACTCGCGCCGTAATGCCGCCAGTTCTTCCACCACGAAGGCCACAATTTCTTTGCTGCGCACTTCATCACGTTTTGTTTCTGGCACCAACAGCGGGTCGGCATTCAACAAAGGATCGGAACGGGTCGGGGCTTTGCCAAGCAGGGCCTCCCCTAAATGATCGCCAAAACTGGCGACCAAATCCAAAGTGGGCTCTTTGTGTGTCGCAGTCGGTTTGGCAAACGGGTTGTCATTGTCGAACGGGTGACTGTCGCCAAAGGCTGTGGCCATTTCCACGGCCACAACCAACTCGGTTTGCCCCCCCACACGGTGGTTGGCAATGATCAGCACGTCGGGGCCATACAAACTCATGGCTCGCTCGGTCGCGCTGCGGGTATCTCGGGCAAGGATGCGTTTGAGTTCCATGGCGTGGCTGCTAGGTGTGCAAAAAATTAACGTGTCTCGGCATGCACGGTGTGCACGACCTTGACGCTTTGGTCATCTGGAATCTCGCTGTAGGACAGCAAGGTCAAATCGTTGACGCGGTAACGTGCTGCACGCGACAACCAAGGGCGAATGGTGGGAGACACGACCAAAACTGCAGGGTGCCCCATCTCTTCGACCGCACGCGCGCCATCACGCAACGCGGCAAACAAGCGTTCGGCCAAGCCGGGCTCAATGGCCATGTTTTGTCCGGGCGCACTTTGCTGCAACACGTTGTGCAAAAGTTGCTCCAAGCCTGGGTCCAGCGTCATGACCGACAAAGAATTCGATTCATCCACCAGGCTTTGCACAATCATGCGGCCCAGCTTAGGGCGAACAATGGCGGTCAGTTGATCGGGTTCTTGCGTGCGACTGGACGCTTCAGACAAGGTTTCCACAATCGAGCGCATGTCGCGAATCGACACCGATTCATTGAGCAGGTTTTGCAGTGTGCGGGTCACGACACCCAAAGACAATTTTCCAGGCACCAAATCTTCGACCAATTTAGGCGCCTTAGCGGCCAATTTATCCAGCAGTTGTTGCACCTCATCGTGGCTGAGCAAATCAGAAGCGTTGTCGCGCAACACTTTGTTCAGGTGGGTCGCAATGGCCGTGCTGGCGTCCACCACGGTATAGCCCAATGTCCGGGCATGGTCACGTTCGGCCGGATCGATCCAGACCGCATCCAGGCCGAAAGCCGGCTCTTTGGTCGCTTGACCTTCAAGCGGCCCATAGACCTGACCCGGATTGATCGCCAACTCACGGCCGACCTTGACCTGGCCTTTGCCGCGAGCAACACCTTTCAGCACAATGTGATAGGCATCGGGGTCGATGTTCAAGGCATCACGAATACGCACAGATTGCACCAAAAAGCCCAACTCGGCAGACAGCTTTTTGCGCACCCCTTTGACGCGGCTTAACAACTGGCCACCGGTTTCGGGATTGACCAAGGGAATCAAGCCATAGCCAATTTCCAAGCCGATCAAATCGACCTGGTCGACATCGTCCCAATCGAGTTCTTTCGGCTCATCCAAAGCTGCTTGGGCTGCCGCTGTCACGGGCTCTGCGGCGGGCTGGTCACGCCTTTGCAAAATACCCCATGCAATGGCGGCGGTACCCAATGACAATGTGAGAAAAACCAAATGCGGCATACCCGGCACAGCGCCCAAAATGGCCAAGATGCCCGCAGCCAAGAAGAGTGCGGTGGGATTGGCCAACTGGGTAGTGGCCTGCTCCGTCATGGACTCCGAGGTGGTCACACGGGTCACGATGATGGCTGTTGCCAAAGACAAGAACAGCGATGGAATCTGCGCCACCAGGCCATCACCGATGGTCAGCAGGGTGTAGATGCGACCTGCCTCGCTGAGCGACAAATTGTGCTGCCCAATACCGATGGCCAAGCCACCAATCAGGTTAATGACCAAAATCAACAAGCCAGCGACCGCGTCGCCGCTGACAAATTTGGAAGCACCGTCCATGGAGCCGAAAAAGTCAGACTCTTGGGCCAACTCTTCGCGTCGTTTTTTAGCCGTGTCCTGGTCAATCACACCCGCGTTCAAATCAGCGTCAATTGACATTTGCTTGCCAGGCATGGCATCCAATGTGAAACGTGCATTCACTTCGGAGACGCGCCCTGCACCCTTGGTCACCACAATGAAGTTGATGATCATCAAGATTGCAAAGATGATGAAGCCGACCACGTAGTTGCCGCCGATGACGATCTCGCCAAAGGCCGCGACCACTTTACCGGCAGCATCGTGCCCTTCATGGCCGTTGACCAAAATCACGCGGGTGGAAGCCACGTTCAAACCCAACCGCAACATCGTCGCAAACAACAACACCGACGGGAAAGATGAAAACTCGAGTGGCTTGCGCGTCCCGATCGCGATCATGATGATCACCAGACTACAGGCAATATTGAACGTAAAGAGAACATCCAAAAGCAAAGGTGGCAACGGAAGTACCAACATGGCCATGATCAGGAGCACCAACGCAGGCAGACCCAGTCCAGAGTAATCAAACCGGGACAGGTTCTGTCGGAAAGTTGAAAGGGACAAAGTGCTCATGTCTGCATGGCCTCAGGCAGCGAGCCTGGAGGCTTTTTTCCATTCGAAAAATGTAGTCAAAGTACGGTGGATGCAGCAAAGACCATGCCACATTGAATTCCGACACTCTGTCCAGAAATTCCCGGATCTTGGTGGCAAAACCTGTCCGGTCACGGTTTTTGCTAACACCATGGCACCGGCCTTGTTTTCTTGACCGGAAAGCACATAACCACGGACACGCCATGGACGCCTCATTGATGTTTTCTGCCCCGGCTCACCCCCCGGCAACGCCTGTCTCACCACATGTTTCTGCAACCGCTCACGCGGAAAACCATGTCGTCAGCAAAGACACGGTACAACACAGCACCCACAGCACACAGAGCGGCAAAAGATTTGCTGGACTGATGCGAGATCTGCTGCCGACACACGAGCGGCAAAGAGTTGCCGCTGAGACGGCACCCGATCCTTCCGCTCTGAAATCAGAGACCCTGGGTGAGGAACTGGAGGTCATCACCGCAAAGAGTGACCAAGCTGATACGGGCAGTTTGTCGGCCTTTGCCCGTGCGCAGGGATTGGACGAATCGGCCGTGATCGCTTTATTTGGCGAAAAACCCACACCCGGCATACCGTCTACGCCCAGCCTCGATGGCGCTGCCGCCTTGAACGCCGCACTGTTGAACGCACAAACGATCAACCCAAATGCACAAACGATCGACCTGAGCCTCCAAACACAGCTGCCTGTTGACGCCGCCACCCCCTCAGTCGACCTGAACCCCGATGTGGCCTGGCTGGCACAAAACCTCTCAGCGGAGATCACGGTTCTAGTGAGTTCATTGGGTCCAGCGCCCACCACAGCGCCCACAATAGCGGTCAATGCGAGCACACCGCCCACCGCAGTGGTCAATGCGAGCACACCGCCCACAATAGCGGTCAATGCGAGCACACCGCCCACCGCAGTGGTCAATGCGAGCACATTGACCACCGCCAACTGGCTGGCAACGCTCGTGACTTCCATGGCAACGGCCCCCACAGAAGCAACGTCGCAAGGCATGCCCAGCGCCTCTGCATCTGAAATAATCCCTTCCACTTTGCCCATGGTGCCGACAGGGGTGTCAGCGTTAGCAAGCCCACTCTCAATGGGCTTGGCCAATGTGGCACCACCTTATGCACCACTGGATACCAGCACCGCCATTTCAGCTGTCAGCGATGTCGACGACTTGGCCCCTGTGGTGCCAACCCCTCAAGATGCCATGCGGATTCGTCTGGTGCCCGCGTGGGAAAGCGTCACCCAGCAACTTCACCTGATGAGTGGCACCGCAATGACCGTCGCCTGGGGTGCCTTGACCACCGCAAGCATGGGGGCTCCCATCCGGTCCATCGCCCTCGACTTGCGAGATTCTGCCAAGCAAGAAGTCAATGCACTCGATGCGATGGATTTGAGCACCAACACGGACAACAACTTGAACAGCTTAGGGGCGGATTTGAACCGCACCACGGCAACCGGTACGCCACTCCCCGCCAGTGCGCAAACTTTGCCGGGCATGGCCCAAACCGAGCGTCAGGCACATTACCAGCAACTGTCTGACCGACTGGGACAAGCCATGGCCGAGCGACTGCAAAGCCAAATTGCCCGCGGCGAATGGAAGCTGCAAATGCGGCTGAACCCCGCCAGCCTGGGCCGAATTGACGTGGAACTGGACATGCACGCCAAGGGCTTGGACGCCATGTTCCGATCTGAAAACCCGCTCACGCGGGAGTTGATGGCCCAAAGCATGCCCAAACTCAAAGACGCTCTGACACAATCTGGCATGGCAGTTGCTTCAGTTTGGGTGAACAGTGACGCTGGCCGTCAATCTGGTGGAAATCCGACACCCCAACGGGAACCGGCTCCGCACGCTGATAAAGAATCGTCAGCTCCGGCTGACACGGTGACGAAGGCTGTCACGAAAGAAAAACGAACGCCTGACGGATTTGACGTCTTGGCGTGATCCCCGCGACCTGAAAAGGCCTTGGGGCGCATTGTTTGAACCTGTATTCACAAGAGGTGACCCATGGCTGAAGAAGTTGTAGCGGAAGTCGAAGCGAAACCGAAGAAACCGATCCTGTTGATCATTCTCGGTGTGGTGGGACTGATCGTCCTGGTGGCGGGCACCGTGGTGGCCACGCTGTTCTTGACGGGCGCATTCGATCCCAAGCCCCCTTCAGCGCATGATCTGGAGGCCGCTGCGGCTGCAGGCGCTGATGGCCACGGTCCGTCCAAAGAAGACTGTTTGCCCAAGAAGAAGGAAAAGGGCGAGGCCAAGGCAGACGCCAAACCCGACCCGCATGCCAAACCCGATGCCCATGGCGCCAAAGATGCCGGCAAAGACGCCAAAGCAGATTGCCCCAAAGGGCCTCCAGGCAAAGTGGCCAAGTCTACGCCAGAGCTGACGCGCTTTGAAAAAACCTACATGCAAATTGACAAGGAGTTTCTGGTCAATTTAAGTGGCTCCAAAAAAGTCATGTCGGTTCAAATGGCCGTCATGACGCACTATGATGACCGGGTGTTCGAAAACATCAAGAGACATGATTTCGCCTTGCGCTCGACTGTGATGGATGTGATGCGAATGACCACCGAAGCCGATCTGGTCAAGCCTGAGTTCCGTAAAGATTTAGCGCAAAAAATCAAAGATGCCATGAACACCTTGCTGGAAAAGTTCGAGGACTTTGGCGGCATCGAAGACATTTACTTCACCAACTTCATCGTGCAGTGACGCGCAACGTGCAACGGATACCATGGCATCTTCCCTGCTGACCCAAGACGAACTGAACGTTCTCGCCGAAGGCGTGACGGATGGCTCGATCCCGGTCGACACCGGTTTCAACACCTCAGCGCGGGTCAAAAAGCACGACCTGGCCAGCGAAGACTCCAGTTTGGGGGTGAACATCACCTCCATCGACATGATCAACGAGCGGTTCATCCGCACGTTTCGTTTGGGCCTCTTGGAGATGCTGCGCACCACGCCACGCATCAACCCCAAAAGGGTGGAGATTGTGCGCTTTGGAGATTACCTCAAAAGCCTGACCCCGCCCTTGTCGGTCAATATGGTTCGGATGAACCCCTTGCGCGGCAACTCCTTGGTGGTCATCGATCCCACGGTGGTCTTCAGTTCACTTGACAGTTTTTTTGGCGGCTTTGGCCGAGGCGTAGGACAACTGCCCTCTGGACGTCTGTTCACCCCCACCGAATTGCGCATCATCAAGATGATTTTGGATGTGTTTTTCAAGTCACTCAAAGATGCCTGGTCGCCCGTGATGGAACTGGACTTCGATCTGGTGAGCCAAGAGATCAACCCTCAGTTTGCGCAAATTGCCGACGAAAACGACCTCGTCATCCTGACCCGATTCGACTCGGAAGGCAACAACGATGCCTCTGGCTTTATCGACTTGGTCTATCCCTACGCCTCACTCAAGCCTGCGCGCGAATTGCTGCGCAACCGGGTGCAAACTGGTGACGGCAATGAAGACTCCGAAAAGCAATGGCATATTGACCTGAGTTCGGCAGTGGACAATGCGTCCCTCGAAATGCGGGTCCTCATGGGCTCCATTGAATCTTCTTTTGGTCAAATCGAAGAGATGCAAGCTGGCGATGTGCTTTACTTCAAAAAACCAGACAGTGCCAAACTGCTGATCAACGGCATTGCCGCTTTTGAAGCCCAAGTCGGCACCATGGGCACCCAAGCAGCCGTGCTGATAGAACGCCCCGTCAACCCCGATCTGCAGTGAACTTCACAGGACAAGCAACATGAGCGAAAACGAACACATGGCAGACGACAACGAGTCGGGTCAAATCAATTCAGACGTACTGCAAAACATCACCGTGACCTTGTCGATCGAGGTAGGTCGCGCCATGATCAAAATCCGCGACCTGATGCGCTTGTCGCAGGGCAGCGTGGTTGAGCTGGACCGTATTGCAGGTGAACCGCTGGACTTGTTGGTCAACAACACCGTGGTTGCACAAGGTGAGATCGTTCTGGTCAACGAACGCTATGGCATCCGTTTGACCCGCGTGGCACCGGCCTCCGAACGCATGAAAAATTTGTGAGAATCAAATGAATGCTGGCCTGAATGGAATGGATGCACTGCGCATGTTAGGCAGCATGGCTGTGGTGATCGTTTTGTTGCTGGCCGTTCTGTGGGGGCTCAAGCGCGTCCAAAATAAAATGCTCACAGCGACTCACTCTGGTCGCATGCAGGTCCTTGAAACACAGAGTATCGGACCTCGCCAGAAGATCGCTTTAGTGCGTGTTGGCGACAACGAGGTACTGCTCGGCATCACGCCCACACAAATCAATGCATTGGGCAGTTGGCAAGCCGCCTCGGGCCTTGTCAAACGCGGATCTCAAGATGACGCGTAACCAAAAGTATTTCTGGTCGGCAATGGCTTTGCTGGCTTTGTTGGCCTTGCCCGTGGCCGCCATGTCGCAAGGCATGCCCTTGGTGAATGTCACCGGAGGCAAAGGCGGTACCCAATACAGCCTGACTTTGCAACTGCTGGCCTTGATGACGTCACTGACGTTGTTGCCTTCGTTTTTGCTGATGATGACTGCATTTATCCGCATCATCATCGTTTTGTCTATCTTGCGGCAGGCTCTGGGCACGGGCCAAACGCCCCCCAATACCGTCCTGGTCGGCTTGGCGCTGTTTTTAACACTGTTCATCATGACCCCCGTGCTCAACGACGTGTACGTCAATGCACTGGTGCCTTACATGGAAAAGGGCATGAGTTTTGACAAAGCCCTGGCGGCGGCCGAAGGGCCCATTCGCGGTTTCATGATGAAACAAACTCGGGAAGACGACATTGCACTGTTCATGCAAATGGCGCGCAAAGGCGATGCCATGAGCCCTGAAAGTGTGCCATTCACAACCCTGGTCCCGGCGTTCATCACCTCTGAACTCAAAAGCGCTTTCACCATTGGCTTTCTGATTTACATCCCCTTTGTGGTCATCGACTTGATTGTCGCCAGCGTCTTGATGTCCATGGGCATGATGATGCTCTCGCCGATGATGATTTCGATGCCTTTTAAATTGATGTTGTTTGTATTGGTCGACGGTTGGAGCCTGATTCTCGGATCAGTGGCTGCCAGCTTTGTCACCTGACTATTTGGGAGTTGAACCATGGACACCGCTGCCGTTGTAGATATAGGCCGAGAGGCCTTGTGGATGACTGTGCTGATTTCAGCGCCCTTGCTCGGGGTGTCTTTGGTGGTCGGCTTGGTGATTGGTATTTTGCAAGCCGCCACATCGATTAACGAAGCCACGCTCAGCTTTATTCCCAAGTTGGCTGCACTGGCTTTGACTTTGGCTGTGGTGGGCGGCTGGCAATTGGCCACGCTCATCGATTACACCCGCAGTATCTTCCAACGTATTCCGAGCCTCTTTGCCTGAAACGCCCGGGGTCAACACGTCATGAACATCGAAGCCACTGAACTCATAGCGCGTTTTTACGCGCTGTTGTGGCCGATGATGCGCATCTCGGCTTTACTGATCGCTGCACCTGTTTTTTCTTTGCGTGCCTTGACTTTGAGAATCCGTATTTTGTTTGCTCTGTCTTTGACTTGGATGGTCTACCCCCTGCACGACTGGCCCACCATCGACCCACTGTCTCCTGCGGGTTTATTGGAAATTTTCAACCAATTGAGCATCGGTCTGATCATGGGATTGATGCTGCAAGTGGTCACGTCCGCGATTTTGCTGGCGGGCCAGGCCATCTCCAACTCTGTGGGCTTGTCGATGGCGACCATGATCGATCCGAACGTAGGTAACGTGCCCGTGATTGGGCAGTTCCTGCTGGTCATGTCAACCCTCATATTTGTAGGCTTGGGCGGGCACGCCATGTTGTTGGCCCTTGTGCTTGACAGTTTCAACAGCATGCCCATTGGACAAAGCCTGATGGGCCCAGCGGCTTGGGGCCAATTTGTGACCTGGAGTTCCATGATTTTTCTGGGCGGACTTTTGACCGCTTTGCCCGTCATGGTGGTTTTATTGTTCATCAACGTCGGTCTGGGCGTTGCCACACGTGCGGCACCGAGTTTGAATATTTTTTCGCTCGGCTTTCCCGCCATGGTGGTGGCCGGGTTTTTGGTCATGATTTTGAGCTTACCCAGCATTGGTGGCCGCATTCAATGGATGTGGCTTCAAGGCCTCACGCAAACACGCAGCCTGGTTGGCTTGCCCTGAACGGATGACACGCCATGAGTGAAAGCGATTCATCAGAAAAAACCGAAGAGCCGACGGCCAAAAAGCTACGCAAGGCGCGTGAAGACGGCCAAGTTGCACGCTCCAACGAACTGCCGGCGGCGGCGGTCACCATTGCCGCCATGTTGATTTTGCTTATGATTGGTGGCGTCTGGATGGCGCGCCTGGCCACGCAGTTTGCGGC
>Ga0114963_10001668_pt1 | contig 15244 bp, 15 predicted proteins | sample C_131016_EF_Meta_FD_87019 | JGI IMG/M metagenome (GOLD analysis project Ga0114963, IMG submission 87019) | Freshwater microbial communities from Lake Croche, Canada to study carbon cycling - C_131016_EF_MetaG | ecosystem: Environmental > Aquatic > Freshwater > Lake | place: Lake Croche, Canada...
CATACAGAGAACTTCGCTCTGCACGAGGCCCACCTGAACACCCAGATGGTGCGACTTCTGCGCGCCATTGGCTATGACCGCCACTACGTGCGCGCTCAAGGTCCTTACCTGTTCGACGAAGCGGGAGACCGCTATCTTGATTTGCTGTCCGGCTGGGGCGTGTTCGCCGTCGGACGCAACCACCCGACGGTGATCGGCGCATTGCGCGACGTGCTCGAGCTGCAGTTGCCCGACCTGGTTCAACTCGATGTGTCGGTGCTGAGCGGTCTGCTGGCCGAGCGACTGCTGTGCCACACGCCGGGCGACATCAGCAAGCTGTTCTTCTGCAACTCGGGCGCCGAGGCGGTGGAAGCCGCCATCAAATTCAGCCGCAGCACGACCAAACGCAACCGAATCGTCCACTGCGAGCATGCCTTCCACGGCTTGACGATGGGCGCGCTGTCGGTCACCGGCGAGAAGATCTTTCAGGATGGCTTTGGTCCCCTCCTCCCGAATTGCACCGCGGTTCCCTTCAGTGATCTGGACGCACTGGATGCGGCGCTGCGCCATCGCGATGTGGCCGCCTTCATCGTCGAGCCCATCCAGGGCAAAGGCGTGAACATCCCCGACGACGACTACCTGCCCGAAGCCGCACGGCTGTGCAGAAAGTACGGCACCTTGTTCGTGGCCGACGAAATCCAGAGCGGCATGGGTCGCACCGGCAAATTCTTTGCGGTCGAGCATTGGGGCGTCGAGCCCGACATGGTGCTGATGGCCAAGGCGCTGTCCGGCGGCTTCGTGCCCGTGGGCGCGGTGGCGATGCGCAAGCCGGTGATGGAAGCGGTGTTCAACCGCATCGACCGCGCCGTGGTCCACGGTTCGACCTTCTCCAAGAACAACATGGCGATGGCAGCGGGCATCGCCACACTGGAAGTCATCGAATCCGAAGGCCTCGTCGAGCACGCCGCGGCGCTGGGCGGTGAGCTCATCGCCGAACTCGGCGCGCTCGTCGAGCGCTACGAGTTCCTCAAGGCCGTGCGCGGCAAGGGGCTGATGATCGCGCTCGAGTTCGGCTCGCCTCGCAGCTTGGGCCTGAAGGCGGCATGGGGCGCACTCGAACTCGCCAACAAGGGCTTGTTCAGCCAGATGATCTCGATCCCGCTGTTCAAGGAGCATCGCATCCTCACGCAGGTGGCAGGGCACGGGATGAACGTCATCAAACTGCTGCCGCCGCTGATCATCAATGGCGAAGACAAGGCTCAGATCGTCAGCGCGATGGATTCGGTGATTGCCGACTGCCACCGCGTGCCGGGCGCCGTGTGGGATCTGGGCAAGACGCTCGCGGGTCACGCCTTGAAGGCACGCGCTGCCTGAGCACAGCCTCACGAGTTCACGGGCGAAGACATGCAGAGGTTGCCAATACGACGCCATCAGCGAGTCGCGGGCTTGTGGCTGCTCGGTATCGCGCTGGCGCTGCTGCAGGTTGTGGCTGTGCCACCGGCCCAGGCCCATGCGGTGATTACCGAGGACTCATTGGCCCGCCAGCCTGTTCAGCCCGGCAAGCCAACTCAGGTGCAGTTGCAGTTCAACACCGGCGTCGAGATCAATCTTTCGCGCGTGGTCCTGGTCAGCAAGGGAGATGTCGAACAGGTGCTCGCCATACGCGCCGGCGTCAGGCAGGGCCAGGTGCTTGTCTCGCTGCCGATGCTCGCTGAGGGCGACTATGCGCTGCGCTGCCAGGTGTTCGCCATGGACGGGCACCTGACACAGGAAATCCGGCGCTTTCGCGCCGGCGTCGTCCAAGGGAAGTAAGCCATGTTCTTGCAAGGCATCGCCAACTTCATCGATGACCTGATGGGCGGCTTTCAACTCATCGGCCTTTCGATGCTGGTGGGTGGCGTCATCTGGGCCTTGAGCGTGTTGAGGGTTGCCAAAGCCGAGGGTGGTGCGCCCAAGGCAGCTCTGGCACTGGCCGCGAACGTGGTGCGCTGGGGTTCGCTGTTGCTGGCCGGCGCACAGGCGCTGAAGATCGCCTGCAAGGGTCTGGTGCTGGCCGTCACGCTGGGCACGCTGCCGTTGGCGGACTACGCCTCGACGATGCAACTCGAAGCCGGCAGTGCCCGACTGCTGCTCGCCCTCGCAGCCGCGTGGGTGGCCGGCTGGATTGTCCAGTCACCGCAGTCGGTTTCGCGCTGGCGCGTTTGCGGCGCGGTCACCGCGGCAGTGGTGATCAGCGGCGGCTGGCTGGTGCACGCGGTCGGCCGCTTCGAGGGTCGTGCATTGCTGATGCAACTGACTGTGGCGCATCAACTGGCCGCAGCGGTCTGGGTTGGCGGTGTCTTGCAGTTGCTGGTGCTGTGGCGCGCCAGCCGCCGTGATGGCGTGCTCAATGAGTTCTGGCCCGAGGCCGTGGCTCGCTTCTCGCCCGTGGGACTGGCCTGTGTGGCGGTGCTGGTGGCCAGCGGCGTGGTGCTGGCGACCCACTATGTGGGCTCGTGGTCCGGTCTGCTCGGAACAGGCTACGGCAGCCTGGTCACGGCCAAGGCGGCCTTGCTGGCGATGACGCTGTGCTTTGCGGCACTCAACTTCCGCGCAGGCCGCGCCTGGCGACGGCGCCACAACCGCGAACCCGCGGGAACGCCAGCACGACCGATGGCCACAGCAGCGACGTCGATGATGGCGCGCGTGCCTTTTCACATCGAAGCCGAGACCTTCTTGCTCGTCGCGGTGCTGTTCACCGCCGCTTCTTTGTCGTCGCTGCCACCGGCGGTGGACATCTCGCAGATGACCGCGCAATTTCATGAGGTGGTGGGCATGTTCGCCCCCAAGCTGCCCAGCCTCACCACGCCGTCGCATGAGGTTTTGCTGGCCGGCGAGGCCGGCCGGCTGGCGATCGTCGGGCGCGTCGCGTCGGAAGCCGCCACCGCCTGGTCCGACTACAACCACAACGTCGCCGGCGTCTTCCTGGTCGTCATGGGTGCCTTCGCGCTGCTGTCGTATGTGCCGCGAATGGCCTGGGCCAAACAATGGCCATTGGGCTTCGTGCTGCTCGGAGCCTTCCTGTTTTTCCGAGCCGATGCCGAGTCGTGGCCGCTCGGGCCCATCGGCTTTTGGGAGAGCACCTTCGGCAATGGCGAGGTGCTGCAGCACCGGCTGGCCACGCTGCTGTGCTTTTCGCTCGGCGTGGTGGAGCTGCGCGTGCGCCAACGAGGGCCCGGACAGTCCGCAGACCTGCGCTACGCCTTCGCGGTGCTGTGCGCTCTGGGCGGCGTGCTGCTGGTCACCCACGCCCATGCGCCGTTCGAGCTCAAGACCGACTACCTCATTCAGTCCACCCACCTGGTCATGGGCATGCTGGCCACGGTCATGGCGGTGGGCCGCTGGCTGGAACTGCGTCTGGCCGAGGAGCAAAGCCCGGGCTGGTCACGCGCGGCCGGCCTGCTCGGTGTCAGCGCCATGCTTTGCATTGGAATGGTGCTGTTGTTCTACAAAGAGCCTCTGGTTTGAGCGTCGGCCGCGCGGTCGACGTGGTGGCTGCTGGCGCGATGGCGAGCCGAGCCACGGTCATCTTGATCAGGTTCAAATCAACGCACCCCGAATCTGGCAAGCCATCGCCCTAGCTCTCAACCATGCCAGTTCCTCATCTGACGCCCGCCGTGCGCGAGCGATTCAACGTTTCGCGGCTTGCGATCAAGTACCCACGGCTGACGGTGCTGTTCTGGATCGTCCTGACGGCAGCCGGATTCGTGGCTGCCGGCTCACTCAAGTACGCCTTGTTTCCCGACATCACCTCTCCGGTGGTCGTGGTCCATGCCACGGCGCCGGTCGATGATGCCGAGCAAACCGAGGTGGGGCTGACCCGACCCATCGAGCAGGCGGTGCGTGCGCTGCCCGGCACCTCGGATGTGACCTCAACCACTTACCCGGGCGAGGTGGTGATCAACGTGCCATTCGACGTTGGCAGCGATCTTGAAGCTTCGCGCCGAACGGTCGAGGCAGCGCTCAAGCCCTTGACGTTGCCCAGCGGCAGCCGCACCGAGGTGCTGTCGATCAACCTCAACGAAGCCGTCGTCGCCACCTACGCGATCGAAAGCAGCGCGCTGTCGCCGGAGCGCCTTGGGGCTCTGGCTACGCGCGAGATCGTGCCGGTGATCAAGGCGCTGCCTGGCGTTCTCGAGGTGCACACGCTGGGCGATTCCAGCAGCGCGAACACGCCGGGCCCAGGCACCCCGTCGGCCGCGCAGCGGGGCGCCACCCGGGTGCGCATGAACGGCCGCGCGGCTCTCGCCATTCAGGTCATCAAGCGTGGTGACGCCAACACGCTGGACGTGGCAGACCGTGTGGCTGATGCGGTGAAACAGCTCAATGCGAGCCACAGCTCGGCGGCCCAAAAGGTGGCGTTGACGCTGGCCCAGACCCAAAGCGACTACATCCGCGCGGCCACCGGTCAGACCTTGCGCGCATTGGCCGAAGCCGTCGTGATCTCGGCCCTGGTGATCTTTCCTTTCTTGTGGAACTGGCGTGCTGCGGCCATCTCGGCGCTGGCGATCCCCACCTCGCTGCTGGGCACCGCGATCGTCATGGCGTTGTGCGGCTTCAACCTCGAAACCATCACGCTGCTGGCACTGGCCATGATCGTGGGCAACGTGGTCGACGACGCCATCGTCGACTTGGAAAACATCTGCCGCCACATCGACATGGGCAAGTCGCCGCGCGAGGCGGCGATTTCGGCCACCGACGAAATCGGCCTGACCGTCACCGCCGCCACGCTGACGGTGGTGGCCGTGTTCCTGCCCATCGGCACCATGGGTGGCACGCTGGGGCAGTTTTTCCGCCCGTTCGGCATCACCATCTCGGCGGCCATGCTGATTTCGCTGCTGGTCTCACGCACGCTGTCGCCAGTGCTGGCGGTGTACTGGCTCGAGGCCAGGGATGCGCGCACCGGCCACACGACGTCGTCCCGACATGCGACACCTGCCGCGCCCCCTGGTGCACTGGCCGTGCGCTATGGCCGGTGGCTGGCATGGTCGCTGGCGCACCGGTGGGTGGTTCTGGGCACCTCGGCAGTGTTCTTTGCAGGCAGCCTGGCGCTGATCCCGCTGATCCCCAACGGCTTCATCCCCAAGCTCGACCGCGGCGAGTTCCTCCTGAACTACAGCGCACCACCGACCGCTCGAGCCGAAGGCTCCGAGGCCAGCACCGTTGATTCGCTGCGGGACTCACTGGCCGTGGCCGAAAAGCTCGACACCTTTGCGCGCCAGTTCCCGGCGGTCGAAACCACATTCACCGTGGTCGGCACGCGCCAGGGCGAAGTCAACAAGGGCCAGATCCACGTTCAGCTGAAGCCCGACCGCGACACAGCCACCGCGGCGCTGAAAGAAGAATTCCGCCGCAAGATGCCGCGGCTGACCGGGGTCAGCACCAGCGTCGAAGACATCCCCTTCGTCGAGGGCAGTGGCGAAAAGCCAGTGCAGTTGCGTCTGGTCGGAGATGACCTCGTGGCGCTGCAAGACGCCGGTCAGTCCCTGGCCAAACGACTCAACGGTGTGCTCGGGCTGACCGACATCAGCAGCAGCACCGCGCAGATGAACGGCAGCACACCGCTCGAGATTCAGCATCACAACGGCCGCCGCGTGGCGCTGATCACGGCCAACCTCGGGCCGAATTCCTCTGTGGGTGAAGCCACAGACCGCGCCGTGGCCATCGCACAAACGGCGCTGCCGGCGGGCATCAGCCTCGACCTGGGTGGAGAGTCGGCGCAGGCCGAGGAAATCATCGGCAGCTTCCTCAAGACCCTGGGCCTGTCGGTGCTGTGCATCTTTGTGCTGCTGCTCGTGCTGTTTCGCAGCCTGCTCGACACCGTGGTGGTGATCGCATCGCTGCCGCTGTGCATCGTCGGGGCGATGCTGGGCTTGCTGGTCACGCAGGCCGACTTCGGGATGGTCTCGCTGCTGGGCATCATCTTTTTGCTGGGGCTGACCAACAAGAACGCGATCCTGATCGTCGACTACATCAAGCAGCTGCGCGCGCGCGGACTTTCGGGCCGCGAGGCCATCTTGCAAGGCGCGCCGGTGCGCTTGCGGCCCATTTTGATGACCACGGCAGCCACGGTGCTGGGAATGCTGCCGCTGGCGCTGGGATTGGGCGCCGGCTTCGAGCTGCGCGTGCCGATGGCCATCGCCATCATGGGCGGGCTGATCACTTCGACCCTGCTGAGTCTGCTGGTGGTTCCGGTGATGTACGACAGCCTGGCATCGGCTTCAGGCGACGACCGATCAAAAAAGCCCCAGTTAAATCAATGAACCGGGGCTACTGCCGGGTCGTCATGAGACGGCCTGAAGCTGTGTCACATGGAGTCGATCATCACCTGACCGAAGCCTGAGCAAGGCACCTGAGTGGCACAGCATCTTCTCGGCCGACAGGGTAGACAGGCTAACCCAACAACTGCGCTACCACGCGCATCGGCAAGAACAACCGGCTCGGCTGAGCCTGCAGGGTGACAAAACCGTAGTGCCGATAGAACGCCGCGGCAGCCTCGTCCTTGGCATCGACCACCACCGCCATCGCGGCAATCTGGTCGGCATGGGCCAGGCTGCGGTGCAGGGCATCGAGGAGCAGGTGTTCCCCGAGCCCCTGCCCCTTTGTGGATTGATCGACAGCCAGCCGGCCCAGCAGGGTGACGGGAAGCTGCGGATAGCGCGGCAGCTTGCGAACGAGCTCGTCCGGCAGATCGGTCAGAGTCAGCACCGAGGCAGACAGCGTGTAGTAGCCGAGGACACGTGCGTTCGGCGGGCTGACGGCGACGAAAGGCGCGGCCACGCGCTTGTCCGCGTCTTGCCGAGCCTGCTGTTTGAGGTAGCGGTCAAGCGCCTCTGCGCCGCAGTGAAACGCTGCCCTGTCGTGCTGCCGCCCGAGAGGCTCGACAGTGATGCTGCTCAAGTCCACCGGCTATGTGCCGGTGCGTTGGCGGTAGCCCTTGGCCGCGCGCTTGAGGCGCGCGTTCGGCTCCGGCGGATTCAGCAAGGCTTTCACAAAGGCCAACTGCTCTTCACGCGACAGAACAATCGACTCGTGTTCGGCGATCACGCGCCGCGCTGCGTCTTGCGCGCTGGCAACGACGAACTCGCTCAGCGTGCGGCCGGAAAGCGCTGCCGCTTGCTGGAGCAGGCGCTTCTGCGCCGCGGACACGCGGGCTTCAAGCCGGGCGTCGCGGGTGGTATCGGGGGTGTCTTGAGTGGCCATGGGTATCTCCCTGTCGGCAATGTACGGCACATGTCCGTACGTGACAAGCGATTCCAGGGTCGGAGCGCGAGCGGATGCGTGCAGCGCCTGCACGCTCGGAATGCTGCCGCTGGCGCTGGGCGACAACCGATCAAAAAAGCCCCAGTCAAATCAATGAACCGGGGCTCGTCTTGAGCCGTCACAAGACGGCCTGAAGCGAAGTCACATGTGGTCGATCATCACCTGACCAAACCCTGAGCAAGACACCTGAGTGGCGCCGTCCATGAGCCTGGCGAAGTCATAGGTGACCTTCTTCGACAGGATGGATTTCTTCATGGAGCTGATGATCAGGTCAGCGGCCTCGAGCCAGCCCAGGTGACGCAGCATCATCTCGGCCGACAGGATTTCGGAGCCCGGGTTGACGTAGTCCTTGCCGGCATATTTCGGCGCGGTTCCGTGGGTGGCTTCGAACATGGCGACCGAGTCGCTCAGATTGGCGCCCGGTGCGATGCCGATGCCACCGACCTGAGCGGCCAGCGCGTCTGACACGTAATCGCCATTGAGGTTGAGCGTGGCGATGACCGAATACTCGGCAGGGCGCAAAAGGATTTGCTGCAAGAACGCATCGGCGATCACGTCCTTGACCACGATGTCATTGCCCGACTTCGGGTTCTTGAACTTGCACCATGGGCCGCCATCGATGAGCTGGGCACCAAACTCGGTTTGCGCGAGGTTGTAGCCCCAGTCACGAAATCCTCCTTCGGTGAACTTCATGATGTTGCCCTTGTGCACCAGGGTGACAGACGACTTGTCGTTGTCGATGGCGTACTGGATCGCCTTGCGAACCAGGCGCTCGGTGCCCTCTTTGGACACCGGCTTGATGCCGATGCCCGAGGTCTCAGGGAAACGAATCTTCTTGACGCCGAAGTCGTCTTGAAGAATCTTGATCAGGCGCTTGGCCTTCTCGCTTTGCGCCTCGAATTCAATGCCGGCGTAGATGTCTTCAGAGTTCTCGCGGAAGATCACCATGTTGGTCTTTTCCGGCTCTTTCACCGGGGAAGGCACACCGGTGAAGTACTGGATCGGGCGCAAGCAGACGTAGAGATCGAGTTCTTGGCGCAGCGCCACATTCAGTGAGCGGATGCCACCGCCCACAGGCGTCGTCAGCGGACCCTTGATCGACACCACATAGTCCTTCAGCACTTCCAGCGTCTCGGCTGGCAGCCACACGTCTGGCCCGTAAATACAGGTCGACTTCTCGCCGGCGTAAATCTCCATCCAGCGGATCTGCTTCTTGCCGGCGTAAGCCTTGGCCACGGCCGCATCAACCACCTTGATCATCACGGGAGTGATGTCGAACCCCGTTCCGTCGCCTTCGATGTAGGGAATGATCGGATGATCCGGAACATTCAGCGAGAAATCAGCGTTGACAGTGATCTTCTCGCCGTTTTGGGGTACTTTGATGTGTTGATACATGTGCTTTCAGCTCCGGAAACATTGAGGCGGATGCCATACAAAGGCTGCTTTACTCCGAGGTCAATTCTAGTTCAGCGACATGGCACGAAGGCATCGCTAGATCCCCCTACGATGCGATGAATCCCGGCCTTCGCAGCCCAACCCGAGCCACCCCAAATCGACACCCGAATCATGACCATCCGAACACCCAAGCCTCTCCTTTGGTTCGTCATCGTGCTCGCATCCATGGGCTGCGAGGCGCAGTCCCAACCCCAGGATCTGCCGCGCATCACGCTGAATGCCGGGATCCACAACATCACGGCCGAACTCGCGCTGTCCCCGGACGAACGCGCCACCGGGCTGATGTTTCGACAAAGCATGCCACCCAATCAGGGCATGCTGTTTGTGTTCGAGCAAGCCGAGCAGCAATGCTTCTGGATGAAAAACACCTTGATCCCGCTCGATGTGGCATTCGTGGCCGACGACGGCACCATCATCAACATCGAACACATGAAACCGCAAACCCTCGACAACCACTGCTCGGCCAAGCCCGTGCGCCTGGTTCTGGAGATGAACGACGGCTGGTTCGCACGAAAAGGCGTGTCGGCGGGATCAAAACTCATGGGCAAACCGTTCACGCATTGAACGCGCGAAAACGCCATGAAAAAACCGGCCCTCAGGCCGGTTTTTTTGATGGGGCAGCGATGCCGATCAGGCGAAGTTGGCTTCTGCGAAATCCCAGTTGACCAGCGAGGTCAGGAAGGTCTCGACCCACTTCGGCCGCATGTTGCGGTAATCGATGTAGTAAGCGTGCTCCCACACGTCGATGGTGAGCAGCGCCTTGTCGGCAGACGTCAGTGGCGTGCCGGCCGCGCCGGTGTTCACGATGTCCACCGAGCCGTCGGCCTTCTTCACCAGCCAGGTCCAGCCCGATCCGAAGTTGCCCACGGCGCTCTTGGTGAAGGCTTCCTTGAAGGCGGCGTAACTGCCGAACTTGGCGTTGATGGCCGCGGCCAGCGCGCCCTTGGGTTCGGCGCCACCGGCGGGCTTCATGCAGTTCCAGAAGAAGGTGTGGTTCCAGACCTGAGCCGCGTTGTTGTAGACACCACCCGAAGACTTCTTGACGATGTCTTCCAGGCTCAGTGACTCGAACTCGGTGCCCTTCTGCAGGTTGTTCAGGTTGACCACATAGGCGTTGTGATGCTTGCCGTGGTGGTATTCGAGCGTTTCCTGGCTCAGGTGAGGTGCCAAGGCACCAATCGCGTAGGGAAGTGCAGGCAGGGTGTGTTCCATGTTCGTCCTTTGGGTGAGGTTCAGGCAGTTGAAAAACGCTTCGCAATGATTGTAGGCAGCGGCCGCAATCAGTCGCGCTTGACGACACTGGTGACATGGGCTTCAACCTGTCCATCGGCCAGAACCGCACGCACAGTCTGCCCAACGGTCAGTTGCTGTGTCGAGGTCAGCGGCCTGGCTTCGGCGTCGGTGAGCCACGCGTAGCCACGCCGCAGCACGACCTCGGGGTCCAGGCCGCCGAGCCGCGCGCCGATTCGGTCGAGCCGGTGCGATGCCCTTTGCAGCGAATTCATGCGGGCGCGCTGCAGCCCTGTTGCACGGCCTTGAAGGTTCTGGCGGGCTGTATTCAGCACGCGCTGCGCGGCCGTCGCCAGCCGATGCGCGTGCATGTCGAGCACCCCCGTCTGCCTGCGCAGGGCCTCGGCAGGTCTCAGCAACTTCACGGCCACCCTGTCGGCGCGTTGGGTCTGGGTGTCGATCGCTTGGTGCACACGCCTGCGCATGGCCACCGCAGCGAGGGTCAGATCGGCCTGGGCGTCTCGCGTGGAGCGAGCGCACAGTTCGGCAGCCGCCGTCGGCGTGGGTGCGCGCAGGTCTGCAGCAAAGTCCACCAGCGTCACGTCGGTCTCGTGCCCGACCCCGCTGATCACCGGAATGGGCGAAGCGACCACGGCGCGCACGACGCGCTCGTCGTTGAAGGCCCAGAGGTCTTGCATCGACCCGCCGCCCCGGCAGACCAGCAGCGTGTCCACCTCGCGCCGCTGGCCCGCTCTGGCGATGGCCGCGACCAGCGCCTCGGGCGCCTGATCGCCCTGAACGAGCGACGCATAGATGATCAACTCCAGATGAGGCACCCGGCGCGCGAACGTCGACACCACGTCGTGCAAGGCTGCGGCGTCCAGCGAAGTGACCACACCGACTCGCCGCGGCCAAGGCGTGATCGGGCGTTTGCGAGCGCTGTCGAAAAGCCCCTGCTGTTCGAGCCTTTGCTTGAGCTTCAGGAATTGCTCGTAAAGCGCGCCCTCGCCGCTCAGTTGCATGGACTCGACGATGAACTGCAACTCGCCACGCGGCTCGTAGACCGCGAGCCGGCCGCGCAACTGGACCTGCTGGCCGTCGGCGGGAAGGAACTGCAGCAAGCTGCCAGCGCGCTTGAACATCGCGCAGCGCAGCGATGCCGACTGGCCGTCAGCGTCCTTGAGCGTGAAGTAGCAGTGACCGCTCGCCGCTCGCGCAAAGCCTGAAAGTTCGCCCGCCACCGTGCAAGCCGAAAAGCGCGCGCTGAGCGCATCGCTGACCGCGTGCACCAGGCCTGCGACGCTCCAGATCACGCGCTGCGGCGGGGACTCCAGACGATCAATCAAACGCCAGCCCAGCATCCACGCGGCTCGACAACTCCACAGCCGCGTCAGATAACGCGAAGCACGCCTCGCTCGGCGTCACCAATTTGACAAAAACGTTCAAGCTGTTGATTCGCATGGTGTTATTCCTGCCACCGGATTGGGCAATTTGTCGTGCGCCCTTTGAAATCGCCGCTTCGGGGCCGTCACGATGGACTTGCCCACAAAGTTATCAACAGAAAATGTGAATATCTGAAAGGGCACGATGTGCCTGGTCGGCGTCAATTGAAGCGGGCCATAATCGTTGCGAAATCGGCCCCCACTGACAACGCCACGGCACGGAAAATCACCACGTGTTTTCGATCATACAAGCCGCTGGCTGGCCGATCTGGCCCTTGATTTTCTGCTCGGTGGTAGCGCTCACGCTGATCATCGAGCGCTTGTCCAGCCTGCGAACATCGAAGGTCGCTCCGCCGCAGTTGCTCGAAGAGGTGGTGTCGGTGACACGGGCGCGGCTGCCGTCTGCCGACGTGGTCAACAAACTGGCCGACAACTCGGTGCTCGGATCGGTGCTGGCCAGCGGGCTGCGGGCGGTGATCGCCGAGCCGCAGATCAGCGAAGCAGGACTTCGCGACGTGTTCGAGTCGGCCGGTCGCGCCGCGGTCCATCGGCTCGAGAAATACCTCAACGCACTGGGCACCATCGCCTCGACGGCGCCGCTGCTCGGGCTGCTGGGCACGGTGATCGGGATGATCGACATTTTCGGCTCGCAAGCACCTTCTGGCGGCAGCAACCCGGCACTGCTGGCGCACGGCATCTCGATGGCGCTCTACAACACGGCCTTCGGCTTGATGGTGGCCATCCCTTCGCTGATGACCTATCGACACTTCAGGGGGCGCGTCGACGGCTACACCCTTGACATGGAGCAGGCTTGCGAGCGCCTCACTCCGCACCTGATGCGATTTGCCGTACCCCGCTCTGCCGGTTGAGCTTGCAATGGCGATGAACTTTCGCAAGGCTCGCCCCGAAGAGCCCGAGATCAACCTGATCCCGTTCATCGACGTGCTGCTGGTGGTGCTGATTTTCCTGATGCTGTCGACCACCTACACGAAGTTCACCGAACTGCAGGTGACACTGCCGACCGCCGACGCAGACCCCAGCCGTGAGCGTCCGCGCGAGATCACGGTCGCCGTGTCCGCTGAAGGTCGCTATTCGGTCAATGGAGAGCCCGTCGATGGCCGCAGCGTCGAGCTGCTCACCATGGCGCTGAGCCGGGCGGCTGATGGTCAACATGACCTGCCGATCATCGTTTCGGCCGATGCCACCTCGGCCCATCAGAGCGTGATCAACGTGATGGATGCAGCCCGACGGGCGGGGATGGCGCGCATCACCTTCGCGGCTCAGCGCGCGGCGCCCGGTGGCGCCCGGTGATCCGGCCAGCTGACCGGCTCCCGCCAGCGTTGCCCGCGCGACGCATGCTCGCGAGTGTCTCGAGCACCGGGCGCTGAGACCCGCGCACAGACGAGCGGACATGAGAGACCAAGTGCAACGGGCCTGGCTGAGTCGCGGGCCCTTGGCCATCGCCTTGTGGCCCCTGGCCTGCGTGTTCGCCGCGGTGATCGGCGTGCGCCGGTTTCTTTATCTTCACCAGGTGCTCAGGCCGAAGAACTTGCCGGTACCGGTGGTCGTGGTCGGCAACCTGATCGCTGGCGGTGCCGGCAAGACACCCACGGTGATGGCGGTGGCGCGCTGGCTGCAGGCCGAGGGCTGGACGCCGGCCATCATTTCGCGCGGCTATGGCAGATCCGAGCAGGCGCCATCCCCCATGGAAGTCCAGCCAGACAGCACCGCCGCTCAGGCAGGCGACGAGCCCCTGTTGCTGCGCCTGCGCACAGGTCTGCCGGTTTTTGTCGGAGCCAATCGGATTGCGGTGGCCATGCAAGCGCTGGCCGCTCATCCGCGCACGAACATCATCATCAGCGACGACGGCCTGCAACACCTGCGACTGCCGCGCGCGGCGCAGGTCATCGTGTTCGACGAGCGCGGTCAAGGCAACGGGTGGTTGCTGCCGGCCGGCCCGCTGCGCGAGCCTCGGGCTCGGCAGCCGCCCGCGCGCAGCGTCGTGCTCTACAACGCGCCGGCCGCCTCAACGCCGTGGCCGGGTCACCTTGCCAGACGCCAGCTGAGAGGTCTGGTCGACCTGGCCAGCTGGTGGGCAGGTCGCAGCGCGACGATGGGCACGCTGCACGCGCTGGCCGCCAGCGGCGCGGCGCTGACGGCAGCGGCCGGTCTGGCACACCCGCAACGCTTTTTCGACATGCTGAGCGCCGCCGGACTGCGCTTCACGCCGCTGCCTCTGAGCGACCACCACGACTTCGCGACGCCACCTTGGCCCGCTCAGACGGAGCATGTGATCGTCACCGAGAAAGACGCAGTCAAGCTCAGACCCGAACTCTGGGCTCAGGCAGACAGCCAGACCCGCATCTGGGTGGCACCGCTAGACTTTGAATGCGACGCCCCATTCCATGCAGCGCTGCGCTTGCTGCTGCCCCCTCCCCCTTCGATCAGGATTGCCGATGGACACCCGACTGCTTAACCTGCTGGTATGCCCGATTTGCAAGGGTCCGCTCGAGCACTGGCGACCTCCGGTGCAAGAACGCCATGAACTGGTCTGCCACGCCGACCGACTGGCCTTTCCGGTGCGCGACGGCATCCCCCTGATGCTGGAGACCGAGGCTCGCGCCATCAGCGGCGAAGCGCCCTCGCCGCCGGCCTTCAGCGATCTGCGACACGGCGATCCGGCCGATCCGGCGTGAGCTTCTCGGTCCTGATACCGGCGCGGCTCGCCTCGAGCCGATTGCCACGCAAGCCGCTGGCCGACATCGCGGGTTTGCCCATGGTCGTGCGGGTGGCCCGTCAGGCGCAGATGTCGCTTGCCAGCCAGGTGGTGGTGGCGGCCGACGACGCCGAAATCCTCCAAGCCTGCGCCGCCCACGGGGTGGCTGCCGTGCTCACCCGGGTCGATCACGCCACCGGCAGCGATCGCCTCGCCGAAGCCTGTGAACTGCTCGGACTCGATGGCGACGATGTGGTGGTCAATGTGCAAGGCGATGAGCCGCTGATCGAACCTGCGCTGATTGATGCGGTGGCTGGCTTGCTGATCGCGCGCGCCGACTGCGTGGTGGCCACGGCCGCGCATGCGGTGTCCGACGCCGCCGAACTGGCCAACCCGAATGTGGTCAAGGTGGTTTGCGACCGCGAGGACCGAGCGCTTTATTTTTCGCGCGCGCCAATACCGTGGTGGCGAGATGGCAGCACGGCCGCATCACCCGGCATTGGCAGCGTCGCACCGCTGCGGCACATCGGCATCTATGCATTCCGGGCGGGCTTCCTGCGGCGCTTTCCCTCTCTCGAGGTCAGTCCGCTGGAGGCGGTTGAATCGCTCGAGCAGTTGCGCGTGCTGTGGCACGGCGAGCGCATCGCGGTGCATCGCAGCCAGACACCTTCGGGCATCGGCGTCGACACCGCAGAAGACCTGGCGCGGGTGCGTCAGATGCTGGTTTAGGAGGTCGCTCCAGCCCGAAAGGCCATGCTATTCTGGACGACCCCCCGCGGAGCGCAATCCGCACATCAACAACGAGACACAGAAAGACACCGATGAGACTGATCCTGTTGGGAGCACCTGGCGCGGGCAAAGGCACCCAAGCCTCATTCATCTGCCAGAAGTTCGGCATTCCCCAGATTTCCACCGGCGACATGCTGCGCGCTGCGGTCAAGGCTGGAACGCCGCTGGGCATCGCCGCCAAGAAGGTGATGGACTCGGGCGGTCTGGTCGGCGACGACATCATCATCGGACTGGTCAAGGAGCGTCTGGCCCAACCCGATTGCGTCAACGGCTTCCTGTTCGATGGCTTCCCACGCACCATCGTGCAGGCCGATGCCATGAAGGCTGCCGG
>Ga0114963_10001669_pt1 | contig 15229 bp, 14 predicted proteins | sample C_131016_EF_Meta_FD_87019 | JGI IMG/M metagenome (GOLD analysis project Ga0114963, IMG submission 87019) | Freshwater microbial communities from Lake Croche, Canada to study carbon cycling - C_131016_EF_MetaG | ecosystem: Environmental > Aquatic > Freshwater > Lake | place: Lake Croche, Canada...
ACGCCGGAGCAGTTCAGAGACTTCACTCACTCCGAACTGGCAAAATGGAAAAAGATGTCGGACGAGTTTGGCATCAAGGCCGACCAGTAAGACATCGTCGATCAGCTGAGTGTCTGGACCACATTGGCGAGAAACGGATCTCGCAGCAACATTCGTTGCCGATAGGCTTCCAGCGCGGGCAGCGCCGGACGCGTCATCGGCAACGAACTCCATCGCTGCACGAAGGCTGCAGCCGGCATATCGGCGACGGTGAAACGGCCGGCACTCAGGTAATCACGCGAGTCCAGATGCTGATCGAGCAGGCGCATGCAACGCTCGGCGTCGATCGTGGCCTGCTCAAGTACCCGCCCATCGCGCTTGTCCGACGGCGTGCGGATGAGTTGCCAGAAGAGCGGTGTCATGCCGACGGTCAGGCTGGCGGTCGCCCAGTCCATCCAGCGCTCGATGTCGGCCCGCGCCTTCGCCTCACGCGGCAACAGATCATCGCGCTCATGCCGGGCGGCGAGATACCGGACGATGGCATTCGATTCCCAGAGCACAAAGCCGTCGTCGTCGATGGTCGGTACCCGTCCGTTGGGGTTCATCTGCCGGTATTCTGGCGTATCGACCACGCCATGCTGCAGGCCGGCGTCGATGCGTCGATAGGCAATTCCGATCTCGTCGCAGGCCCACAGTACCTTCATGACATTGATCGAATTGTTTCGTCCCCAAATCGTCAGCATCGCCTCGATCCTTTCGTTGATGGCAGGACCGTCTGCATTCGGTCGTGCCTTGCATTAGCGGGCTGCTCAGCGTCGTGCGGCCTCAGCCTGCCTGATCTGCGCGAGTCGGACGGTACAGTCACCCGGCACGGTCGTACACAGCGAATCGTCGCTAATGCCGAGCGATTTCTGCTCGCGACGGAAGATCGGCAAAAAGCGGCCGGCAGCCGCTTCGGCACCGGGCAAGCCGACTCGCGCCGAGTTCATCGCACCGACCCAGCCGAAGTAACTGATGCCGAGCCGCTTGGCGCGGCTCTGCCCCGCCGCGCGGATGAGCATGCCGATACACGCTTCATACTCATCGGCGTCGTGATGCATCAGACGATGGCATTGCTGCTGGGCGTCTCGGGCGGATGCGCTCACGGTATCGAGTGTCGGGGCCGCGAGAACGCGGGTCGTGATGCCCATGCTTGCGAGCGACAAGGCGAGGACTGTGCCTGTTCGCAGCATCCGCATCCACGTCTGAGCCTGTCCGAAGGGCGTCGATTGGCCCGTCCTGCACGCACGGTCCTCGCGGCCTCGATGTCCGGCTGTCATGTGACTGACATTCATTAGATTTTCACCAGAGAGTCATTTTGCTAAGCGATCTTACGGCGGACTTATTTCCTCAATTCGATCATTGAAGGCAAACCAATGGCTGCGCACCGTGACTCGACCACCGTTGGTCGCAATGATTCAGACACGCTCTTCTCGGGGAGCCGACTCAGTCGCGTCAGGCGAAGCTCCTTCGCGCTGAGCATCGGTGTCGCGGCACTGCTTGCCGCTTGCGGCGGCAATGATTCAAGCAGTTCGAGCGATCAGGTCCGGATCAGCGGCACTGCCGCGACGGGCGCCGCAATCGCGAATGCACCGGTGACGGCCAAATGCACCGGCGGAACCAGTACCGGCTCGGCGACCACGACCTCAAGCGGCACCTTCATGGTGTTCGCCCCCGGGGCGCTTCCCTGCGTGGTCGGGGTTGATAACGGCAAGCGGATGATCTATTCGGTTGCAGCCGGCACCGGTAACGTCGTCAACAATCTTAATGTCACGCCGCTGACCGACAACATGATTGGGCAGATCAACGCCGACACGACCGACTACTTCGCCAAATTTGACAGCAAGGCGGCTGCCGCGCTGACCCCGGCTGCGCTCGCGACCGCGCAAGGCACTGTCGTCGCGGCGCTCGGCAAGGCAGGTTTGTCTTTGCCGGCTGGCGTGACCGATCTGCTGACCTCGCCTCTGGCGGTCGGCGACGCTCACGACAAGCTGCTGGATTCGCTTGCCACGGTCTCGGTGCCGGTCAAGCTGATCGCGCTGAACGACTTTCACGGAAACATCGAATCTCCGGCTTCGACCAACGGTGGGCAGGTCACGATTCCTGATCCGAGCAATCCCGCCGGAACCAAGGTCAGCGTCGGCGGTGCGGCCTATCTCGCGACGATGATTAAGTCCCTCAAGGCCAAGAACGCCAACAACATCGTTGTCGGTGCTGGCGATCTGGTCGGCGCCGCCCCCTTCACCTCGACGGTGTTGAACCACGAATCCACCGTGGATGTGCTCAACACCCTCGGGCTGGAGGTCACCGCGGTCGGCAACCACGAGTTCGATGCCGGAAAAACCGAACTGCTTCGCCTCCAGAACGGCGGCTGCTTTCCCGGTCGCACGCCCGGGACAGACACCTGCCTGCAAAACAACGCCTTTTCTGGCGCAAAGTTCAAATGGCTGGCCGCAAACGTCGCGACCGATCAAGCCGGCACGACGCTGCTGCCTGCGACCTTCATCAAGGACTTCGGCATTGTCAGGATCGGATTCATCGGTCTGACCCTGAAGGACACGCCAACCGCAGTCAGTGCGAGCGGTGTGGTCGGCCTGACCTTCCTCGAGGAGTCTGCGGTCATCAACACGCGCGCTGCCGAACTCAAGCGCAAAGGCGTGGATGCGGTCGTCGTACTGATTCATCAGGGCGGGCAAACCACCGCCAGCACACTGAACGACAAGACCTGCCCGGGCTTGTCGGGCGACATCCTTGCGGTATTGGATAAGACCGGCGCTGATGTGGATGTCGTGGTCAGCGGCCATTCGCACCAGGAATACAACTGCAGCTACAAAGGCAAACTGCTGACGCAGGCTGCCTTCTACGGCGCGGTCGCGACAGACATCGATCTGACAGTGATCCCGTCCAAAGGCGTGAAGACCAAGACCGCCGAGAATCGGGCGGTGATCCAGGACACCACGACGGCTGCGCTGCCGGCAGGTTTCACCAAGCTGACCAAGGATGCCGACATGGATGCGCTGGTGACCAAATACGTCACGCTCACCGCGCCGCTCAAGAACAAGGTCGTCGGCAGCATCACGGCCGACATCAAGCGTTGCCTGCTGAACAACAACCCGGTGCTGGGCCGGGATGAAACCTGCGAAGGCGCGATGGGCGATGTGCTGGCCGATGCGTATCTGGCAGGCAGCCCGGCGGCGGACTTTGCGATGACCAATCCCGGCGGTGTCCGGGCTGACCTTCTCTTCGCCACGGCGGCAGGCAAGGTCACCTATGGCAATCTTCTGGACGTCAATCCCTTCGCCAACACGCTTTGCACGGTCGACATGAGCGGACAGCAGGTGATCCGTCTTCTCGAGCAGCAGTGGGAAACCCCGAACTCGACCGCCAAGACCGGCATCAACGGCGGTGGTCGACTGCTTCAGATCTCCAAGGAACTGACCTACACCTGGGATGCGTCCAAGCCGCTTGGCGCGGCGCCCGGGCAAGGTGCTCGCGTCGTCGTCTCGTCGGTCAAGGTCAACGGCCAGGCCCTGGACCTTGCGAAGACCTATCGCATCGCGACGCTCAGCTTCCTGACAACCGGCGGCGACAACTTCACGGTGTTCGCCCAGGGCAAGACGGTCTGCAGCGGCACGATCGACATCGATGCGCTGGTGACCTATTTCGGCGCAAAATCGCCGGTCGCGCCGCCTGCACTCAGGACGACCCGGTTGAATTGATGCTCAGTGTCTGACCGACGATCCACGTCGGTCCAGACTGAAACGCCCCCGCAAGGCGAAGTCGTCTTTCGGGGGCGTTTCTTATCTTGCGCAGCGATGCCTGTGAGGCAGCGATGCGCTGACCGCTCGCGGGCTAAACCCTGCGATACCAGGCGATGCCTGCGTCATCGAGCTCGCGAACGGCTTCGCCGCGCGCAATCAGATAATTCAAATGTGCAATCGCCTCGCCGGTTGCCAGGCCCAGCACCTGATTGCCATTGATCGGTCGCGCAAAGAGCGAACCGAACACATCGATTACCCGACGCGGTTCGGCGAGCCGGTCACGCAGTCGATCGAGACCGCGCTCGTGGCCGCCGGCCAAGCGATCAAGTCGGGCATGCAAACCGTAGAAGGGCTCGTTATGGGCCGGCAGTACCAGCACATCGTCGGGAATCTCGCGCTTGAGCATGGCGATGGAGTCGAGCCATTCACCCAGCGGATCGCCGTCGGGTTCGGTGGGGAACACCGACACATTCGATGAGATCCGGGGCAGCACCTGGTCGCCTGAAATCAGCAGTTTGGCCTGCGCGCTGTAGAGGCAGGCATGCTCGGGCGAGTGGCCGCGACCGACGATCACCTGCCATTCGTTCGAACCGAGCTTCAGCACCTGTCGGTCGCGCAGTCGCTTGTAATGCTCCGGCAGCGCCGAGACACCTTTTCCGAATCCACCGAAACGGGCGCGGTAATACCCGATCGCCTCCTCAGTCCAGCCGGCTGCCCGATAAAAGCTGACGCCGTCTTCAGGCGCACTGCGTCCGGTATCGGCCACCAGTACCCGGCAGGTGAGGTATTCGAGGCGGGACATCATCAGCTCGATGTCGAACTCGCGCGACAGCCACCCGGCCATGCCAACATGGTCGGGATGCATATGCGTGACGACAATGCGTTTGGGCTTGTTCGGTGCCAGGTCTTCTGCCAGCACTCGGGTCCAGGCCGCGATGGTTTCGGGGTTGTGGACGCCGGTATCGACAAGCGTCCAGCCGCCCTCCTCCGCGATGGCCCACAGGTTGATGTGGTTGAGCGAGAACGGCAACGGCATGCGGATCCAGCGCACGCCGGGCGCCACCTCGCAGGACTGGCCGTCGTCAAGCGCCGGCAGCGGGTAGCTCAGCCCGTAGCGATCGACTTCACGGCCGTCCTGACGCTCAAGCGCCTCAGTGTCGGTTGAGAGCAGTGAGGCATCGGGGACGCCAGTCGGAGCGCTTGCAGCGACGCGGTGTGAATCCGTTTGACGTTCCATCGGAGGAGGCCCGGAAAGCGGGGCCCCTCAGATCGGGTCCCAGTTGAAGACATCGCCCGAGCGTACCAGAGGATAGAAGCTCGCCTCCATGGAGGGCATGGCATGCGCGGCAATGCTTTCGGGGGTCCAGCCTTCGCTGCGATGCACCGAGCGTTGCGGCCTGCTCTGGCTCATCAGGAAAATCTCATTGGCACGCACCGCGAAGATCTGACCGCTGACCGCTTTGGCCTGTTCGCTGCACAGATAGACCGCCAGAGGCGCAATCTTGGCGGTTTCCATGACCTGCATGCGGGCCAGGCGGGCCTGCTGCTCAGGCGTGTCCGATGGAATCGTGCCGATCAGCCGGCTCCAGGCAAAGGGCGAGATGCAGTTGGAGCGCACGTTGTAGCGCTGCATGTCGAGTGCGATCGACTTGGACAGGCCGACGATACCGAGTTTGGCGGCGGCATAGTTGGCCTGACCGAAGTTGCCGATCAGCCCCGAGGTTGAGGTCATGTGCACGAAGGCACCGCGCTCTTCGCTCTTGAAGATCGCCGCCACCGACTTGGCCATGTAGAAGGAGCCGTTGAGGTGCACGTCGATGACTGCCTTCCACTCTTCGACCGACATGTTGTGAAAGATGCGATCGCGCAGGATGCCGGCATTGTTGACCACCGCATGCACCGTGCCGAAGGCATCGATCGCCGTCTTGACGATGCGATTGGCCGATTCCCATTCAGCCACGCTGTCGGTGTTGGCCACCGCTGTGCCGCCGGCTTTGCGGATTTCTTCGACCACCAGAGCGGCCGGGCCGTCATCGTGACCCAGGCCATCGGCGCCGACGCCCGGATCATTGACCACCACCTTGGCGCCTGCGGCAGCCATGGCCAGCGCGATATCACGCCCGATGCCCCGGCCCGAGCCGGTCACGATCACAACCTTGTCTTTCATCATGCTCATGGTGCGGTGTCTCCTGATGTTGATAGACTTACTCTACCTGAAGAATGCCATTCTCCAGAAAAAATAGCCCACCCAAAGCCGGCCACGCACCGGCAAAAACAATGCCGTCAAATCGGGGTCAGATGACAATTATCTCGACACCCCTCACGCCGGGACCGACAAGGAAGACGCCATGAATTCTGCAAACGCGACCGCAACCCAGACGCCCGCCGGTGCGCTCTATGGGCCCGATCATGTCCAGCTTCAGGACGCGCTGAAAAAGTTCATCGACGCCGAGGTTAATCCGCATGTCGATGAATGGGAGAAGGCCGAAATTTTTCCGGCCCATGAGCTCTTTCGAAAAATGGGCAAACTCGGCTTTCTCGGTGTCAACAAGCCGGTCGCTCACGGTGGCATGGGGCTCGACTATTCGTATGCTGCCGCCTTTGCCGAAGGGCTCTCGCACATTCAGTGCGGTGCAGTCCCGATGGCGATCGGCGTGCAGACCGACATGGCCACGCCGGCACTCGCCAAGCATGGCTCGGACGAGGTCAAGCGCGAGTTTCTCGAACCATCAATCAGCGGCGAGTATGTGGCTTGCCTGGGCGTCTCCGAAGTCGGCGCGGGGTCGGATGTGGCATCGATCAGGACGATCGCCCGCAAGGACGGCGACGACTACATCATCGACGGCGGCAAGATGTGGACCACCAATGGCACCCAAGCTGACTGGATCTGCCTGCTGGCCAATACCTCGGAAGGCTCGCATCACCGCAACAAGACCCTGATCTGCGTGCCGATGAAGAGCAAGGGGGTTGAAGTGGCCCGCAAGCTCAAGAAAGCCGGCATGAATGCGTCGGATACCGCACAGCTGCATTTTGACGGCGTGCGGGTGCCGCAGCGATATCGCATCGGTGAGGAAGGGATGGGCTTTGCCTACCAGATGCAGCAGTTCCAGGAGGAGCGGCTGTGGGCCGGCGCAGGCTGGCAAAAAAGCCAGTTCATCATCCAGGAAACCATCGACTACCTGCGCGAACGCAAGGCCTTCGGCAAGCCCCTGCTCGACAATCAGTACATCTACTACAAACTTGCGGAACTGCAGACCGAGGTCGAGTCGGTGGCCGCCCTGTTTCACAAGGCGGTCGGTCTGTATGTCGCCGGCAATGATGTCACCCAACTCGCCTCGATGGTCAAACTCAAGGGCGCACGCGTCGCGCGCGAGGTGGCCGACTGGTGCGTGCAGTTCTGGGGCGGCATGGGCTATATCGAAGAGACTCGGGTCAACCGTTTCTGGCGCGATACCCGGCTGGGCTCGATCGGTGGCGGCGCCGATGAGGTGATGATGGGCATCATCGCCAAGACGATGGGCATCATGCCAAGGCAGAGCTGAGCCGCGACGCGTGCCGGATCGCGTCAATCACCATTACAAGGAGACCCCCTCATGAGTGAAGCAGCTGTCCTGTCGGGCATTGCCGACGGGATCATGACCATCACCCTCAATCGGCCGACGGTTCTCAATGCCATGAACGCCGATCTGCTTGCGCAGCTTGGCGCAGCGTTTGCCGCGGCAAAACACGACGACGCGGTGCGCGCCGTGCTGCTGACCGGCGCCGGCCGGGGGTTTTGCGCCGGCGCCGATCTGACGACCAATTCGATGCGCACCGGCAGCGATGTGCAGGAAATGATGCGCGGCCGCTATCACCCGATCATTCTGATGATGCGACAGTTTCCCAAGCCGATCGTGGGTGCGATCAATGGCACGGCAGCCGGCGGCGGCATGAGCCTGGCGCTGGCCTGCGACATTGTGCTGGCCGCCGAATCGGCCACCTTCCTGCAAGCCTTCACGAAAATCGGTCTGGTGCCTGACTGCGGCAGCACCTGGTTCCTGCCGCGCATGGTGGGCGATGTGCGGGCGCGCGCACTCATCATGATGGCCGACAAGATCACGGCTCGCGACGCCCTGCAATATGGGCTGGTCTGGAAGGTGATTGCCGACGACGCGCTGCTCAGCGAGGCGCGCGCGTGTGCGGCCCGCCTGGCCACCATGCCGACGCGCGCCTATGACCTGGTCAAGCAGGCGCTGGCCGCAAGCTCATCGAACGGCTTGGCCGAGCAACTGGAGCTTGAAGCTCGCCTGCAGGGCCAGGCAGTTCGCACCGACGACCACCGTGAAGGGGTCAATGCCTTTCTGGAGAAGCGTCCGCCGGTTTTCAAAGGGCGATAAACCGATGTGCGTTCGAACGAACCCAAGCCCGATGATGCGGATCGATGTCCTGGCGCCAAGCGATCAGTCAACCATCACCTCAAATACCAACATCAAGGAGACATGCCATGTCGGATAAAGCCGTGTTGTTCGCCGTCGATAACGGCGTCATGACGATTACCCTGAACCGCCCTGAGGTTCTGAATTCGCTGAACATGGCGCTGCTGGCCGATCTTCGCGACGCGCTGGCCGCGGCCAAGGCCGATGCCTCGGTACGCGCGGTGTTGCTGACCGGGGCCGGTCGCGGTTTTTGTGCGGGTGCCGATCTCGGTCAGACCGGCACGGAGCGCGGCAAATCCGACGTCGAACAAAGCCTGCGCGAAAAATATCATCCGATCATCCTGGCCATGCGCCAGTTTCCCAAGCCGATCGTAGGCGCCATCAATGGCGTTGCCGCGGGTGCCGGCATGAGCATCGCGCTGGCCTGCGACATCGTGCTGGCCGGCGAATCGGCCTCATTTTTGCAGGCCTTCACCAAGATCGGCCTGGTGCCCGATTGCGGCAGCACCTGGTTCTTGCCGCGGATGGTGGGCGATGTGCGGGCGCGGGCACTCATCATGATGGCCGACAAGATCAGCGCCGCTGACGCCCTGCAATATGGGCTGGTCTGGAAGGTTCATGCCGATGCCGCGCTGATGAGCGAAGCCCGCAAGAGCGCGGAATGGCTTGCGAAAATGCCGACCCGCGCCTACGACATGATCAAGCAGGCACTGGCTGCCAGCCAGGGCAATGGATTGGGCGATCAGCTCGAAATCGAGGCGATGCTGCAGGGCCAGGCTGTTCGCACCAAGGATCACCGCGAAGGTGTGACCGCGTTTCTCGAAAAGCGTCCGGCAAAGTTCATCGGGGAGTAGTCGGGTCGGTCTCAGTCGTCGAAAGGCAGGCCGACATAATTCTCGGCCAGCGCGCCGGAGGCGGCGGCCGAGTTCACCAGATAGCTCAGTTCGGCTTCCTGGACCCGCTGACCGAATCCGCCGGTGTCGGGAAAGCGATGCATCAGCGTGGTCATCCACCAGGAAAACCGGACTGCCTTCCAGACGCGCTCGAGGCAGCGGCGGGAGTACTCGTCGATGCCGGTAGTGCTGCCGTGGCGATAGCGTTCGATCAGTCCCCGCGCCAGCAGCCTGACATCGGCCACCGCCAGATTCAGGCCCTTGGCCCCGGTGGGCGGCACGATATGCGCCGCATCGCCCGCCAGAAAGAGCGCGCCGTGGCGCATCGGTTCACAGACAAAACTGCGCAGGGGGGCGATGCTCTTTTCGATCGAAGGGCCGGTGATCAGGCTGGCGGCCGCCTGCGGATCGAGCCGGCTGCGCAGTTCATCGAAGAATCGTTCATCCGGCCAGTCTTCGAGTTTTTCATCGAGATCGCACTGCACGTAATAGCGGCTGCGGGTGACAGACCGCATGCTGCACAGGGCAAAGCCACGCGGATGATTGGCATAGATGAGTTCGTGTGAGACCGGCGGCGTGTCGCACAGCACACCAAGCCAGCCGAAGGGATAGACCCGCTCGAAACTGCGCAGCACCGATGCCGGAATGCTGGCGCGCGACACACCATGAAAGCCATCGCAACCGGCGATGTAGTCGCAGCGCAGCGCACGGGCCTGCCCGTCCCTGACATAGCGCACGATCGGCGCATCACTCTCAAGCCCTTCGAGCCTGACGTCGCTTGCCAGGTAAACCGTCGGCAAGCCTGCCTCCACGCGGGCATCCATCAGATCGCGGGTGACTTCGGTCTGGCCATAGACGGTGACATGCTGACCGGTGAGGGTCTGCAGGTCGATGCGATGGCGCATGCCGTCGAACGCAAGCTCGAAGCCGCTGTGAGCAAGCCCTTCGGCATGCAGCCTTGCGCCGACGCCGGCCTGATCGAGCATTTCGACCGTGCCCGGCTCGAGCACACCGGCACGGATTCGGCTGAGCACATGGTCGGCGCTCTGGCGCTCGAGAATCACTGCGTCAATGCCGGCCCGATACAGCAACTGGCCGAGCAGCAGCCCAGCCGGTCCGCCGCCGATGATGGCGACCTGCGTGCGTTCGACGATCTCAGACATCGAAGAACACGGTTTCGAGATCGCCCTGCATGCGGATGTCGAAGCGATAGGTGACGCCGCCGGCTTCGTCGATGCGCTGTGCGATCAGGGTCTTGCGCCGCTGCGGTGCGACCGACTGAAGCACCGGGTCGCGGGCGTTGGCGGGCGCTTCGTCGCTGAAATAGATCCGAGTGAACACATGGCTGAGCAGACCGCGCATGCTGACGATCACATCGATATGCGGCGCCTGCCCGTCAGCGGTAGCGCCCGGCTTGACCGTGCGAAATTCGTAGGCCTTGCCGGGCAAGGTGCCGGTTCCGCAGCGCCCGAAACCGGTAAAGCCGGTGGCCTGCACCTCGGCCGGACTTGCCGGATAAGCGCCCTGCGAATCAGCCTGTCGGATCTCGATCAGCGCATCGCCGATCGGGTCATTGTTGCCATCGAAAATCTGGCCGCTTAGCCGGATCGCCAGACCCGGCGTGTCGGGCCGCGCCAGCGCCGCACCGAAGACGCTCGACAGCTCATAGCCGTATTGCTGCGGCACAAGCCCATAGGCAAAAAAGGGTCCGACGGTCTGGGACGGGGTCTGACCGGCGCGCGTCATGACCGCCCTTCCATCGGGGTGGCTCGTGCACCGCGCAGCACGATATCGAAGGCATAGCCCAGCGCGGTACCGGGCTCGGTGTGATCGAGCGAGAAATCGGCAACCAGGCGGTTGCGAACGCCTTCGTGGGTGCATTGATAGATCGGGTCGAGATCGAGCAGCGGGTCGCCGGGAAAATACATCTGCGTCACCAGCCGGCTGGCGAAGTGCGATCCGAAGAGCGAGAAGTGAATATGGTTCGGTCGCCAGGCATTGGGATGATTGCCCCAGGGATAGGCGCCCGGCTTGATGGTGACGAAGCGATAGCGGCCCTGCGAATCGGTCAGGGTGCGGCCTGCCCCCAGGAAGTTCGGGTCGAGTGGCGCATCGTGCTGGTCGGTGCGATGCACATAACGGCCTGCGGCATTGGCCTGCCAGATCTCGACCAGCGTGTCGCGCACCGGGCGGCCGGCATCGTCTAGCACCCGTCCGGTCACGATGATGCGCTCGCCGATCGGCGCACCGTTTTTCAGGGCATTGCGGGTGAGGTCGTGATCGATGTCGGCCACCGAATCGTGTCCGTAGACCGGTTGGGTGAGCTCGCCCAGCGAGGCTTTCAGCGGCACGAGGGCATGGCGCGGTGCGCGGGCGACGCTCGATTGATAGGGCGGATGCAGATAAGGCGGCTGGCTCTCCCAATCTCGGGGGCTCAATTCGAGTGGCGTTGTGTCAGGCAGGGTCATCAGTCGGTTCCCGGGGATTGCGGGTTTTCGTGTGGCATGACGTGTGATCGCACGGGCGGGGCTAAGGCATGAGATCGACGGTGCCGCTCACGCTCACCACGACCTCGGACTCGCCGCCATCGGTCGGCACCGGTGGTGGCGCTGAAGCCGGCATCGGCATGGCGTCGGCGCTGCGACCCATATAGACCGGCCGTGGCTGAAAATTGCCGCCGGGTCGCAGCGACAGTTCGCGGATCTGATACGACTTGAAGCCGAAGGCGGTCGACGCCTGGGCTGCCTTGTTCTGGAAGCTCTTTGCGGCCTCCGCCAACAGACGGTCTTCCTCCGCGCGCCGGCGCTCTGAGGACAGTCGAAACGCCACACTCGCAAGCTGCATTTTTTCGGACAATCGACCGGTGAGCTGCGAGAGCTGCGGCAGATTGCGAGACTCGAGCACGAGTTCGCCGCGCACTCGCCACCCGTTGGGCTTGCCTTCGCGAGTGACGTTGGGATAGGTCGACAGCGACCCGAGACGCGCGCGCACGCCATCAACCCGTCGGGCCTCGGCGATAGCCGCGTTGAGCTGCGACACCACCGCCTCGTTGATCGGGGCAAGTTGCTGTCCATCGCGATCGATCGCGAGCACGACCACCATCTCGTCATTGGCAATCGTGGCACTGGCCATGGCATCGAGCTGCAGCGTCGGCGTCGACGTGGGGGTAGAAGCGGCCACGGCCGCTTGCGTGCCCATCAGGCCCAGTATCAGACTGGCGGCACACGCGGCGGCGGCGCGAACAGCCAGGCCTGCAAGGTGTCGGTTCGGATTCATCGCGAAGCTCCATTGGAATGAAAGTCGGACCAGGAAGGAATCGGCTCGATTCCGGGCGAGGAAATGCCGGTGGCGGCCTTGATGCCCCGCAACACTGCGGTGGCGGTGACTGCAGCGGCGGCGGTCGCCAGGACCACCGGATGCAGGGTGTTGCCGGTGCGTCCGGTCGACAGGGCAAAGAGGGTATCGCCATCGAATGCGGTATGCACCGGGTCGATGGTTCGGGCCAGGCCATCGTGGGCACATTGCGCCAGTTTGCGGCATTCGGCCTTGGTCAGCATGGCGTCGGTTGCCACGCAGCCGATCGTGGTGGCACCGCCCGGCATCAGTCGCTGCGGCAAGTCGCCGGCAAGCAGACTCGCGGTCGTGTTGCGAAGGCGCATGCCGTCGGCGGTGCGGGCCCCTGCAATCGGCAGCGCAGTCTGTGGATCGATGATGTCGCCGATGGCATTGACCGCCACGAGTGCTGCCACGGTGACACCCGATATCCGTAACGAGGCCGATCCGATGCCGCCGCGCATCGCTCGGCCAAGGCCCCAGAGTTTGCCCACGGTGGCTCCCGCACCGGCACCCACCGAGCCTTCGGCCGGTGGTCGGGTCGAGGCGGCCTCGCAGGCCAGGCGCCCCGCCCTGGCGTCCGGGCGAATGGACGGATCGCCGATCAGCAGATCGAACAGGATTGCTGCCGGCACGATCGGTACGCGGACCGGCCCGACCGCCAGACCCACGCCGCGCGCTTCGAGCCAGGCCACCACGCCGCTTGCGGCGTCGAGTCCGAAGGCGCTGCCACCCGAGAGCACCAGCGCATGAATGCGCTCGACGGCATTGACCGGATCGAGCAGGTCGGTCTCACGGGTGCCGGGTGCTGCGCCCCGAACGTCGACGCTTGCCACCGCGCCGTCAGGCGTCAGAATGACGGTGCAGCCGGTGGGGCGGCGCGGATCGGTGTAATGACCGACCGACAGGCCGGCCACGTCGACGATGCTGTCACGCGGCAAGGCGGCATCGGCGACGGTGCCAGGGTTCGAAGCGTTGGATGCCATCCCTCGACTGTACGCAATCCCCGCGGCTCAGGCATCCTGCATGGCGCAATCCGCAGGTCATTTCACCCATCAAAGCACGGCCCGATTCCTGGCAGGCAGACGACTTTGCTCGAATTTTCGATTTTCGGACTCACCCTGCTCGGCGTGGCCGTGCTGCACAGACATTCGCTGTGGGTGGCGGTGAGCGGGCTGGTCGTCGTGACGATACTCAAGACCGCCTGGCTCGGTTTCGGACCCGTAAGGGGGTTCGAAGGCCTGCTGGCGCATCTTGCTCACGAGTCGGTGTCGGTGTCGAACCTGCTGGGGCTGCTGCTTGGGTTTGCGATTCTGTCGAGACACTTCGAGCAAAGCGGTATTCCAAAGCGTCTGCCGCATTTTCTGCCTGACGACTGGAAAGGCGGCTTTGCGCTGCTGGTGCTGGTCTTCGTGTTGTCGGCATTTCTGGACAACATCGCTGCGGCCATCATTGGCGGAACGATTGCGGCCTCGGTCTTTCGGGGCAAGGTTCATGTGGGCTATCTGGCCGGCATTGTCGCCGCCTCGAACGCTGGCGGCAGCGGCAGCGTGGTCGGCGACACCACCACCACGATGATGTGGATTGCCGGCGCGTCGCCGCTGGCGGTGTTGCATGCCTATACCGCGGCCCTGACCGCCCTGCTGATCAGCGCATGGTTTGCTGCGCGCCAGCAGCAGGCTTATTCGCCGATCATCGTGGATGCTCCGACGCACAGCCCGATCGATCGTGCCCGGGTGATGGTTGTCGCAATCATGCTGGGCGCCGTGATGAGCGCCAACATTCTTGCCAATACCCGGTTCGCCGGGGCAGCCGATCGGTTTCCGGTGCTTGCGACGGCGTTATGGACCGCGATTCTGGTGTGTACGCCCTGGCGCAAACCCGACTGGTCGGTGCTGCCGGGTGCGGCGCGCGGCGCGCTGTTTTTGCTGTCGCTGGTGCTGCTGGCCTCGATGATGCCGGTGCAGACCATGCCGCAGCCGTCCTGGATGTCAGTGCTCGGGCTGGGTTTTGTCTCCGCCGTCTTCGACAATATTCCGCTGACCGCGCTGGCGATCAGGCAGGACGGCTACGACTGGGGAATGCTCGCCTATGCCGTCGGATTCGGTGGCTCGATGGTGTGGTTCGGGTCGTCAGCGGGCGTGGCACTCACCGGACAGTTCGAACATGCCCGATCGGTCGGTCCCTGGCTGCGCCATGGCTGGCATGTGCTGCTGGCCTATCTCGCGGGTTTCGGTGTGATGCTGCTGGTGCACGGCTGGCATCCGTCGATGCTGCGACCGGGTTGACACCGTTTACTCGACCATAGCGCCAGATCATGTTGTGCTGCCGCGATTGCCTGGTCTGGCCCGACCTGTCTGGTGACGAATGGCCTTGTCGGTACGAACATCAAGGGCGCGGGGCCTGTGCAACGCGCCCACCTCGCGAGTGACTCCGATTGCACAATGAACCGTTCCTGAAGGGTTCGCGCCGGATCGCGCATCTCGATATGGATGCCTTCTATGCGTCGGTCGAATTATTGAGCCGCCCTGATTTACGCGGCCGCCCGGTGGCCATCGGCGGGCGGGGCGATCCGACCCGTCGCGGCGTGGTCACGACCGCCACCTACGAAGCGCGCGCTTTCGGCATCCATTCGGGGATGGCGCTCTCGGTGGCGGCGCGAAAATGTCCGGAATGCGTCTTTCTGCCGGTTGATTTCGAGCGCTACCGGGCGGTGTCGCGCGCGTTCAAGGCGGCGATCGCGGTCGTGACCGATGAGATCGAGGACCGCGGTATCGATGAGGTCTACCTCGATCTGACCCCGCTTGCG
>Ga0114963_10001673_pt1 | contig 15205 bp, 14 predicted proteins | sample C_131016_EF_Meta_FD_87019 | JGI IMG/M metagenome (GOLD analysis project Ga0114963, IMG submission 87019) | Freshwater microbial communities from Lake Croche, Canada to study carbon cycling - C_131016_EF_MetaG | ecosystem: Environmental > Aquatic > Freshwater > Lake | place: Lake Croche, Canada...
CTCTGGCGGTACTCTCAATTGCCAAATCAGTAGATACACCAGTAATCAAAATATTTTCAACTTTATTGCATTTAAGATACATTTCCAAAGGAGTGGAATAAAAAGCACTAATTCGATGTTTTTCTATAACAATATCTTGACCCTGTTTATCCAATTTATCATGAAACTTAGTTCCCCAAGTATTTAATTGAAGAGCATTTTGCTTTTTTACGTGTTGAAAAACAGGTGATACTGGTGAGCATACCCTATAAAGTGAATCAAATACAACTCTGACAAAAATAATTAAAAGTTGATTTTTTCTGGCGTAATTAATCACCGTATTGTTTTTTTCTATTACATGATTTTCGCTTATAAATAAGGAAGGAGATGAAATTTTACCATCTGGATGTACAATATCATTAATTAAATCAATTACTACTAATGCGGTATTCTTCATTTTTCTTCCTCTCTACTAAATTAAGGCCAAAATATATAGATCCAAAACAACCAATAATTATAAGTATCATGCCAATAATAGAATTTATATCAGGTACAATACCAAATAATAATAAATCAAATATTGCCCCGCATATAACAGACATAAACATTAAAGAAGATAATATTCGAACAGGGCCATAAGAATATGCTAAAACTATAGATATTTGATACAAGGTGCTTGATACACCAACCCATAATAATTGCCACCAGGTAGAAGTTAAGGGTGTTTGCCAAACGAAAGGTATTATAACTCCTGACACTAATGTACCAGTTAAAAAATAATAAAACAAAATTTGTTGGGTAGAATTAACTTTTGATAACTGTCTTATTTGCACTAAAGTAAACCCGCCTATAATCCCTGATATTAAACCTACCAAGGAAGCTAGCTCTAAAAATTTTTTATCAGGATTAAGAATAAATATTACTCCTATAAATCCTAAAATAATTGATAACCATATTTTTATAGAAGTTTTGGCCTTGAGCATCACGAATGCTGCAATTGGGACAAATAAAGCACTAGTGTTATTAAGCAACAATCCGTCTGCTAGAGAAATATATTTAAGCGCATAAAACATACATGATAAAGAAATTATAGAACATATACTCCTATAAAAAATTCTTCTAGGATTAGAAATTTTAAAGAGTTGAGTATCTTTTAGGAGCCACGGTAATAAAATGATTAGGCTAAACCCAAATCTTACAAATACTATCATAATAGTTGATACATTATTTCCGATAAATTTCACGAATAATCCAGCTACTGCATACATTATAGATGCAAGAATCATTAAGCAAACGGCTAATTTAAGGTTGGGCTTTTTTTGAATCATTACATTCTCGTAATTTATTAAAATCTCAATATTTTATAAATCTTGCTAAGAGTATCTTCTTTATCAATATTCAACAATTTTTCTTTAAGGAAATATATTTCCTTATCCTTTAATATATCACATATATTACTTTCAAACTTAATTACCAATTCTTCACTTGTTAAAGGTAATTCCTTACTACCTCTATTCATAAATATCTCCTTTTTTAAAACCTTTCCATCTTTTAATTCAACTGTAAGGATAGCAGGAGCATGCTGAGGAAATATTTTATTACATTGCTCATTACTGCTAACTTTTATTTTCTTCATTAATAACTTTCTTTGGGGTTCTAAACATAATTCATCGGTAAAATCTTCGTTACCTAATCCTAACCCAGCACCTCCTATTAAAGCTGATGCTATAGTATATGGAGCACTAAACTTACTTTCATAAGCATTTCTAGGGTTTTGCTTACGCTCTAATGGCTCTCCTATTGCTCTTAACATAGGATCAGCTACTATAAGATCTATTAATTTAATATCTTCACTTTTAATACCATAATTGCGTAATTTCAAGGCACCGTCTATTCCGGGATGCGTATAATAATTTGAAGGATAAGGTTTAAATCGCATATCTGAACAAAGCCATTCAGATCCTAAATTTTCTATAATTGCTGAAGGATTAAATTTCCCATCTAGGAAAGCTGAATAAAGTCCATATCTTCCTTCTAAAGACTGTTCTGGGCCTCTTATACCTTTTTCAGATAAAAAGGCAGCATTAACAGCTGATTGCGCCGCCCAACCAGATTGAAATTTTTTTATTTCACCACCTGTTCTATTACCCTCTAATAATCCACTTGCAAAGCTAACAGAAATATTAATAGCTTGTTCAATTTTAACCAGGTCTTTATTAAGTAATTTTGCTGCAATTGCAGCAGAAGCAATTAGCCCGCAAATAGCTGAAGAATCCAAACCTTTTTCTAAGAAATGAGATTTGAAATCCGAATCAATACCTGCTCTTGATAATCTTATACATATCTCAAGTCCTATAGAAATTGCATTAATAATGTCTTTACCAGTTTTTTTGTAAATTCAGCAACAGAAAGTAAGGTAGGGATTATTACTCCACTTGGATGCAAATCTGGCATGCACATGTCATCAAATTCTAAAGATCGTGCTAAAGTTCCATTTATAAATGCTGCTTGGGAAATTGAAACTAATTTATCTACTCCTATAGCTGAAGCTTGACAGTTACCTCCTTCAAATAAAACATATTCAACTAACTTTTTACTACTTTCATAAGGAGTAGCAGCTATACAACATCCCACAGTGTCCAATAAATGGTATTTAGCAATTATCCTTATGTTCTCTGGTATATCCTCAAAAGAAGTGGAGAAAACAAAATTTGCTAGTTTTGATGATAATGTTTTAGAAAGCATAGTGCCCATTACTGTCAGATAATTTAGGAGCCTTTAAACCTGACATTACATTCTTACATATCATATCTGTTAACAGCATTTAGACCATCTCCATAAAATATTCTTCTTTATCCCTTAAATTTTTTGGACTTGGAAAGATTTTTTATGACATTAAGTAAAGATAATATAACCAGGAGAACAAGTCAAATTTTAGTGCATGATAAATGCCCTACCCGAGAGAAAGTATGCAGAAAATACCGGAGACATAGTATACATTTTAATCATTTGAGAGGTGATCAAATGACATGGAATGAGTGTAACTTTTATGCATTATGATTTAGGATATTTTGATGAGACAAGTTGTAGATTAGAATCAATTAATAACCCGTTCGCCTATAAACTGTTTACCATGTCTCCAGAATAATCTGTATACCATATATCAAGAATGGACCAAAATGTGGCTGGCGGAGGGAGAGGGATTCGAACCCTCGGTACAACTTTCGCCGTACTACGGTTTAGCAAACCGGTGCCTTCGGCCACTCGGCCATCCCTCCGAAACTCATGCTGCCAATTTATACTATAGACCATGCTATATCAACTGATTTTTATATCACTTAGCAAACTTTATTGCCAAGCATCTAATAATACCCGCCAAATCACATATTTTCTCTATAACCATAAAATTATGACTTTGAAAAATTTTAGTTACTGATTCAGCCTGATTTACACCAATTTCAAATAGAGCAATGCCATCTGGATTTAATAATTCTGGCAGCTGTGCAGCTATATCACGATAACAATTCATACCATCATCACCGCCATCAAGAGCCAATCTAGGTTCAAAATTTTGTACATCAGGTTGTAATGTAAAAATTATATCACTATCAATATAAGGAGGATTTGATATAACACAGTCATATTTTTTAACTAGACCATTGCCCCAATTTTGTACTAAGAATTCAATTGAATTTTTTAACTCAAGTCTCTGATAATTTTGTTTAGTCACTGCAATCGCACCAGCAGATATATCAACAGCAGTTGCACCTATTTTAGACGGTAAATAAGACAATACACTAAGCAATAGACAACCAGACCCTACACCAAATTCTAAAATATTCTTGAAATCATATTGCTTTACATATTTGATCGCTGCTTCAACTAAACATTCACTATCTGGTCTTGGGATTAGCACATTTTCATTGATAATAAAATCCAAACCATAAAATTCTTTATATCCAATAATATAAGCAATTGGTTTAAATCTCAGTCTTTGATCAATCAATTCTTGATAATGTTTAATTTGCTGCTCAGATAGCTCTAAACTTTGATTAACGAGTAATTTTTCTGTTGAAAACCCGGTAACGAATTCAAGCAAAATTCTTGCATCTAAATTTGCTGTATCAATGCCGATATTAAGAAATTGTTGAGTGGCATGTCGTAAATATTCTTGAATAGAAAAGGCCAATTAAATGTCACCCATACAATAATATTTAAGTTTAAGAAATTCATCTAACGCATGTTTTGACCCTTCTATACCAAAACCTGAATGCTTAACTCCACCGAAAGGTATAATCTCATTACTAATTATTGACTCATTGATTCCAACCATGCCAAATTCTAATTTATCAGCAACACTCCAAACTCTGCTCTTATCACTCGTATAAAAATAACTAGCAAGACCATAATTAGTACTATTTGCTTTTTCTATAACTTCGTCATCAGAAGCAAATTCATATAAAGCAATTACTGGGCCAAAAATCTCTTCCCTACAAATTTCCAATTCGACATTGGGCACAGAAATTACCGTTACAGGATAAAAATAACCTTTGCTAATTAATAGCTCACTTTGATATAAAATCTTAGCACCATTTTTTACCGCATCTTCAACAAGTCGTGTAACTTTCTCAACTGACTTTTTATTTATTAATGGCCCTTGGTCAGAATTAGAATCAAAACCATTGCCAACCTTTAATGCGCTAATTTTTTTAACCAATTTATCAGCAAATATTCTAACTATATTTTTATGTACAAAAACTCTGTTCGCAGATGTACAAGCTTGGCCAGTGTTACGAGTTTTAACCGCCATCAATCCATCTACAGCTAAATCAATATTAGCATCATCAAACACTATAAATGGAGCATTTCCTCCAAGCTCTAAAGAAAGTTTTTTCACGCTATCAGAACATTCTTTATATAGCAATTTTCCAATCTGAGTTGAACCGGTGAAACTAAGTTTTTTTACAATATTATTCTCAGTCATTTCCTTACCAATTGCTTGAGGATAACCAGTAACGATGTTTAATACACCTTCTGGCATGCCTGCTTCTTCAGCTAATTTTGCAAGCGCTAGCGCACAAAGAGGAGTCTCTTCTGATGGCTTGAGCACAATGGTACATCCTGCAGCTATAGCAGGAGGCGCTTTTCTAGTAATCATTGCGTAAGGAAAATTCCATGGAGTAATAGCAGCTACAACACCAAAAGGCTCCTTCACTCCTAAATAACGATGATGAGCACGATCCACAGGATAAATATCCCCATATATCCTTTTTGCCTCCTCTGCAAACCACTCAACAAAAGATGCAGCATATTTGAACTCTCCTAACGCATCTTTAACAGGCTTTCCATTTTCAGCTACTAGTATATTTACTAAATCTTGTTGATTTAAAATCATTAAATCATACCAACGACGCAGAATACTCGCTTTATCCTTTGGCAAAACCATTTTCCAAATCTTGAAAGCCTTGCTTGCAGCATCAATAGCTCTTTTAGTTTCCGCAGCACCCATGTCAGGAATAGTAGCAATAACTTCATCGCTCGATGGATCAAATATATTAACCACTGATCCAGAATCAGAATCACACCACTTACCACCAATATATGCTTTATCAGAAAGTAATTTTTTATTTTTAACTTTGGATAACAGAAAATCACTTAACATAATAACCTCTAAGATGTAAGTTTTTTCAAATGAGCAAGTAAGTCTTGATGATTAGCAAAAAGAATTTTTGGTCGACAATGAGCATATCGCTCACCCTCATGATCATCTGAACCAAAAAATACCGGTATACAATTAGTATTATAAGCTGTTTCCATATCTGTAACTGAATCGCCAACAAACCAGACGGGATGATGATCTGGAATAATATCAGTGCTTTCTAAAGCGGCCTGTACAGTAATAGGATGTGGCTTATCCTGGCTTAAATCTTCAGATCCAATAACTTTGCCAAAATAATCATGCAAATTTAATCTCGTAAGCTCATCGCGAAGAATGTCACCCCTTTTATTACTAATAAGCGCTGTATATATACCACGTTCTTTTAAGAGCTCTAGAACTTCTACCGCAACTGGAAATGGTTTCAAATCAATATTGATTTCTAAATAATGATTTCTGAATGCTTTAACCACTTCTGCCCAATTTTTAGGAAATAAAGTAGGGAAATGATCACGAAAAGACTGATGTATTTTTATTTTTGTATCTTCGATAGACCAAGGGGAAGAATTGTATTTAACCAGAGTGTGATTAAGTGCCGCATGTACTAAAGGCAAACTATCTACCAAAGTACTGTCCCAATCAAATAACACTGCTTTTGGAATCTTGTTAAGTTGTAGTTTATTCATAATTATGCCGAAATAAATGAAGAATCAAGCTTTTTATCATTAAAATCTTTATCATTTAGATCATCAGAGCAATTTAGCGCAAGAGCTTTTAACTTGCGATGTAAAGCCGATCTTTCCATTCCAACGAATGAAGAGGTTTTAGAAATATTTTGGTTAAATCTTGCCATCTGGGCTATTAAATATTTTCTTTCAAAAATCTCTCTAGCTTCTCTTAATGGCAATACAAGCATATCAAGCTTTATTTCTGTTCTATTAGCATTACTCTCATCTTGAGAAATAACATCAGATGGTAAAGCACTAGCTCCAATTACTGAATTATAGTTTTTTGAGCTCATTATAAGCATCCATTCTATGGTATTTTTTAACTGCCTTATGTTACCAGGCCAATGATATTTTTGCATAGCAACTATTGCATCAGTTCCTATGAACTTTTTTGTAAAACCAAGAGTTTTTTCAAAATATTTTAGAAAATACTCACATAATAAAGGAATGTCTTCAACTCGACTTCTTAATGTAGGAATTTCGATTCCAATGACATTCAAACGATAATAAAGTTCTTGTAAAAAATTACCCTCTTTAATTTCTTGACTTAAATCTTTACTGGTTGATGCAATAATTCTAACGTCTAATTTTTCATTCTGGTTAGAATCATCAACAGCTTGCTTTTTTAGAAATTTAAGAATCTTTTTCTGAATAGTAATTGGAATATCAGCAACTTCATCAATAAATAATGTGCCTTTCTTAGCTAGCTCGAAAACGCCAAGACCATGTTTTGAGCTTCCTCCATTCTTATGCTCACCAAATAATTCTGCGTTTACATTTTCATCACTCAACAATGATGCATTAATAGTCACAAATGGGTTTGAATTTCTTTTAGATTTTTTATGAATCATACGCGCAACTAACTCTTTACCTACACCGGATTCACCGAAGACTAATACACGTCCAGATGTTTGTGCAACTTTATCTATAATAGATTTAAGAGCCACAATTTTCTCTGAATTACCTATAAATTCTAATTTACTTACAATCTTTTTTCTTAATTCTGAGTTCTCTTTTTTTAATTTAAGAGTCTCATATGCATGCTTCACGGTAATAACCAACTTCTCAGAAGAAAATGGCTTCTCCAAATAATCATATGCGCCCATTTTTATAGAGCTCACCGCAGTCTCGATATTACCATGGCCACTAATCATAATAACTGGTAGATTTACATATCGCTGCTTCAGAATCTCAAGTATGCCCAAACCATCCATTTCGCTGCCCTGCAACCAAATATCTAGTAAAACTATGCTCGGCATTTTTTTATTAATAGCTTCAAAAGCACTCAAACTATTTGATACTGCGATACAGTCAAAACCTTCCTCTGAGAGAATGTCAAAAGTCAAATCTCTTATATCAGCTTCATCGTCTATTATTAAAATAGTATTATTAACCATACGCACTATTAGATCTAGGTTACGTTTCCAGTATACACCCCTTTAGCTTACCTATTCAATGGTAAATTTATTTTTATATGGGCACAGCCATCATCGTCATTAGATAATACCAGTTTACCCTGATGATCATCAACTATTTTTTTCACTATCGCCAAACCAAGACCAGTACCTTTAGATCTAGTAGTAAAGTAAGGTTCGGTTATTCTATCAAGATTATCCTGGTCAAAACCCCTACCATTATCAATAACATCGATTATAACATCTTCATCATTCTTATTAACATAAACCCTAATCAATCCAAATCCATCCTTTGCACGGTTTGTTGATTCTATCGATTCTTGAGCATTTTTTAAAATATTAGTGAATACTTGATTTAACTGGGTTTGGTCACATCTAACACTTATCTCATCATAATCTGAAATAAACTTATATTTAATTTCAGTCGAAATATAATGCCTTGAAAATACTATATCTTTAATCAATTGGCATATATTCAGATTAACAGCAACTTGAGCGGGCATGCGGGCAAAATTTGAAAACTCTTCTATAATCTTACCAATATCATTAGCGTGTCTAATAATCGTATTGGTATATTTTTCAAATGTTACCTGATCTTTAACTTCATTCTTATATTTCTTTAAAAGCCTTTCGGCACCTAGATGAATTGGGGTTAGTGGATTTTTTACTTCATGAGCAATTCTTCTTGCCACATCAGACCATGCAGCATTACGCTGAGCTTTCACCAACTCCGTCATATCATCAAAAGTAATAATAAATCCTTTGATTTTATTATTATCAAACTCTACAGCAACCCTAATTAATAATATTAATTTCTTACCGGCTGCTTTTACCTGAATTTGTCCAGCAATAGATTTATCATTTGCTAGATCTTGAGCCTCTTCAAGTAAAGGAGCAGATTCTGGTAAAATTTTTAAAATATTTTTACCAATAATACTTGAGTCATCTATATTAAGTAGAGCAAGAGCTGAGCTATTAATTAAGGTTATCTTCTTTGATTGAGACAATGCTATAACACCAGCAGAAACACCAGATAGAACGGCTTCGCTAAATTCTCTTTTTGAATCTATTTCATGATAAGCGTCAATAAGCTTCTTTCTTTGACTATCTATTTGCTCAGTCATTAAGTTAAAAGCTCTTGTTAAAATTGCAATTTCATCATCTGATTTTCCTTCATCAACTCGAGTATTGAAATCACCAGATTTAACCCTTTCGGTCGCATATACCAATTTCCTAATCGGCTTAACTATATAACCTGCAAAAGTAATACCCAGCCATATTGCCGCAAGGAGCAATAGTAAGGAAACAATAAAAAATATTATAGAGAATTTAACTTGTGAATTTGCTATGGTATTCTTCAAATTCCTATATTGCTTTGCTGCACCTTGTGATTGATGCATATGTTCAATCACATTGCTATCTATTAACTTACCTATAACCAAATAACCATTTGGTACACTACGCAATGCGCTAATAACTCTAATCTTATTAGGATCACTTTTAATAATAACAGTCTCGCCAAGAGCGGCTTTTTCATAAGTATTTTGAGATATATTTTCAAAGGACAAAGATAATCCAAATCTAGTACGAACCAAAGGCTTATTATTCTGAAAAACTACAGCTTCAGAAACAGAATTTAACTCTGCTAAAGATGATAATATTTCAACAAATAAGGGTATATTATCAAGCAAATTGTAATGTATGACGTTATTATCTATTTCCATAGCCATAGCCTTGGAACGAACTTTTAATACCTCGCGATGTTCTTTTAGATATGATTCAGCAACCACCACCGATTCATCTAAAGCTGTGCTAACTGTTTTATCAAACCAAGATTCAATACCATAATGAAAGAATATAGTTGAGAATATCGCAACAATAATAGTTGGTATAGTAGCAACAACGCTAAACATTACTAGAACTCTGTTTTGCAACCTAGTTCCATGCTCTCCATTTCTTTTAAAACGTAAACTAAATATCTTACGTATAATTAATGTAGTCAGAGCAAGAAATAAAATTAAATCAAATAATGCAAGAACTGTAACTAATACTGAATTAGTTCCTAAAGGACTAGATATACTAGTAATTGTGATATAAGTAGTAATTGCAGAGATCGTTGCCAAAATTACTAAGTACAAAGTAAGTTTACGTGTTAGATGTTTATCAAACTTAAAAAATGCTAAAATCTTATTGATCGGCATTTTAAACCTTTATACTTAACTCTTGAATCTTTTTACGCAAAGTATTACGATTTAAACCTAATATCTTTGCTGCTTTAGATTGATTATACGTAGAGGCTTTTAGTGTATTACTAATCAATAAATATTCTACTTCTGAAATAATTCTTTTATGTAGCCCTGATTCTGGAAAATCACCATGATGATCCTCAAAAAATTTATTAAGATGCTTATCTAAAACTGATAAAAAAGACTTTTCTTTACTATCCATAAAACTACTAATGAAGAAAAGGTTTATAAAATTCGTATAAGAGCTCCTTAGCATGGTTAGCATCAGATACTTGATTAAAAGCATGCCTAAATTCAGCCGAATTCTTTAATCCAGATGTATACCAACCAATATGCTTTCTGGCCATCCTTATTCCTAAATCATTGCCATAATGAATAAGCATATCATCATAATGCTCCAAAATAGTAGCAAATTGTTCATCTAACTCTGGTTGAGGAATTATTTTTCCAGTCTTAAGATAATGCATTACCTGATTTATTATCCATGGTTTACCATATGCTCCTCGGCCAATCATAATACCATCAGCCCCAGACTGCTCAAGACACAATACAGCATCTTCAATCGTCTTAATATCACCATTAGCAATTACTGGTATCCTAACGTTATCCTTAACTTTTTTAATAAAATTCCAGTCTGCAGTACCATTATAAAGCTGACATCTAGTTCTGCCATGTACTGTAAGCATCTTAATTCCACAATCTTCAGCAATTTTTGCCAATTTTGGAGCATTTCTATTATTATCATCCCATCCTGTGCGCATTTTAAGTGTAACCGGTATATTTACAGCATTAACAGTAGCTTTTAAAATTTCGGTGGCCAATGGTTCATCTTTCATTAATGCTGAGCCAGCGTTTCCTCCAACAACTTTTTTAACAGGGCAGCCAAAATTTATATCTATAATCTTAGCGCCTAAATCTTCATTTAATTTTGCTGCTTCAGCCATCACTTCTGGATCGCACCCAGCTAATTGTACAGAGGTAACACCTTCAACATCTGAAACCGCACATTTTTGTAGAGACTGTCTGGTCTGCAAAATCATCGCTCTGCTAGCAATCATTTCAGATACAACCAATCCTGCACCAAATTTCTTTACTAATTTACGAAATGGCATATCCGTTACCCCAGACATAGGTGCAAGAATTACGGGGTTAGGAATGTTTATTGAATCAATTTGAATTGCCATAATTTTTACTAGTATTTTTTATCTATAAATTACATAATTAAGCTTTACAAAGCAAGTTAAGAGTTATTATTCTTAAGCTATATACCCCCTAAAGAGATCAGATAGTATATACTAATGACAGAATATTTAGAACAAAAAATAAAACAATATGGCTATTCTGGGCAACAAGCCTATATAGAACATCTACAAACATTTTATAAAAGTCTACAAGATTTCTTATCTTATCCTTATACACCCTATAGTTCCGAAAAAAAAGTTTTGTGGCACAATGGATCAACAAAATTGATAGATTTTGGATTGCCAGAAAAAAAATATGAAAAAATTATATTATTCCTCCCATCTTTCATTAACAAATCATATATTTTAGATCTGACCAAAGAACGAAGTTTGCTAAGATACTGTGCTAATTCTAATGCCAGGCCAATCTTGCTTGATTGGGGAAATCCAGATGAAAATGAAGAAAACTATGACTTTGCTTCATATATTGATAAAAAAGTAAAACCAGCGCTTAAATATTTACACTCTCTTGAAAAACAAATAGTAATTTGTGGTTATTGTCTAGGAGGACTAGTTGCAATAGCGACAGCTCAAATAATACCGAAAAATATAATTGGATTAATTTTATTAGCAACACCGTGGGATTTTTCTCATTTCCAGGAAAAGTCTAAAGCATTTGAGCATAGCATTAATTTAATTTTATCCAACAATACAAAAATCTCCTCATCTTACTTACGCTATTTTTTCTACTCTCTAATGCCAACCTCTAAGATGTTTGATAAGTTTATAGAGTTTTCTAGAAATATCGACAATAAACAAAAAACTGAATTATTTGTGTCTGTAGAAAGATGGGCAATGGACGATATGATAATAGCAAATGGGGTATTTAAAGAATGTGCCAATGATTTTATAAAAGAAAATAAACCCATGCAAAATCACTGGACAATAAATAATCAAATCATAGATTTATCTAAAATAAAAGTGAAAACTTTAGTAGCTGTACCAACTAGAGATGTAATTGTACCACATGATTCTGTAACTCCTCTAATTAACTTACTTCCTTACAAAACTCTTATCTTGCCCGATTCAGGTCATGTTGGTATGATTATAGGTGAAAGAGCTAAAAAGCAATTATGGGAACCTATGGTTGCGTGGCTTAATTTATTATAAAGAATTGGAGAATTTTATGACAACTAGCAAAGTGTATATTGTAGATTGTGCCCGTACTGCAATAGGAAGTTTTATGGGAACACTAAAATCCCTACCTGCACAAAAATTAGGAGAAATTGTTTTACGTGCTTTAATTGCCAGAAATAATCTGAACCCTGAACTTATTTCAGAAGTAATACTTGGGCAGGTGTTAAACGCAGGATATGGACAAAACCCAGCTAGACAAGCTTCAATTAACGCTGGGATACCGAAGGAGAAACCTGCCTTTATAGTAAATTTAGTATGTGGATCAGGCTTAAAATCAGTGTGTTTAGCAGCTCAAGCAATTGCTTTAGGAGAAAGTTCTATAGTTTTAGCTGGTGGGCAAGAGAGCATGAGCATGTCAAAGCACACAGGATACTTGCGTAGTGGTGCAAGGATGGGAGATGTCAGTCTTAATGATTCTATGATTACCGATGGTTTGACTGATGCATTTCATGATTATCACATGGGGATCACTGCAGAGAATGTTGCCACTAAATACAATATTACACGCAAAGAACAAGATGAATTTGCCTGCCTATCTCAAAACAAAGCAGAAAAAGCTCAAACTTCTGGAGAGTTTGATGCTGAAATTATTCCAGTAGAAATCAAAAACAAAAAAGAAGATATTATTTTTTCTAAAGATGAATTCGTTAGACCAGGTACAACTATTGAGAAATTAGAAAACCTAAAACCATCATTTAAAGAAAATGGTACTGTAACTGCTGGCAATGCATCTGGTGTAAATGATGGAGCAGCAGCTATATTATTGGTTGGAGAAGAAATGCTCAAAAAGCTTGATCTTAAACCTATGGCAAAAATTATTTCTTATAATGTGTCTGGCGTAGATCCTGAGATAATGGGAACTGGCCCAATTAGCGCTGTAGAAGGTGCATTAAAAAAAGCTAATTGGTCTAAAAATGATCTTGAACTAATAGAAGCAAATGAAGCTTTTGCGGCACAGGCAATTGCTGTTAATAAAGAACTAAAATGGGACATTTCAAAAGTAAATGTTAATGGCGGTGCAATAGCACTAGGTCATCCGATTGGAGCTTCAGGAGCTCGTATACTTACCACACTAATACACGCTATGAAAAAAAGGAAAGCTAGAAAAGGCCTAGCAACTCTTTGTATAGGCGGTGGAATGGGGATAGCAATCTGCATTGAAAATTGTGAGTAATAGACTATGGAGAATAAGGGGATTTTTAATCGTATTGGAAACTACCTAAGTTATCTAGGTAAGAGATTTGATGACTTTCTTGATAGACGCCCTAGATTAAAAAAAGCATATGAAGTACTTACACATCCTACCAGTCTTAGGATAATAGCGTTAGCATTCTCAGTTACAGTCACGGTACTAACTGGAGGCACTATTCCTATTATTATATTAGTGCTCACATCACTTGGAAGTATGGTATCAATATTTACTCAAGCTAGACAACTTTATAATGCAGAAAAAGTTAGCCAAGAAAAACTAATAGCTACAAAAATCAAAAAAAATGAGCTGAAATATAAAAATATCGTCGATAGTTTATCAGCAGAAGATAAAGTAAAATTTTACCAAAACTCTATCAATTCTAAATTAGAACATAAAAAAACTCATAAAATAAAAAGTCCTGATTCAGGTGGCTTATTTAAAGGAATTGGGAAAACGCTCAGGGATAAAGGCGCGGAAAACATTATACCTCTAATACCATTCCTAATAGCAGCAAATGTCCTGGGAATTGTTGTTTATGCTGCATTTCTGTTATATATCGGCAGAAAAGAGATAAAATCTCGAGTATCCTCAAGTGAGAAAAAATATGAGACACAAAAACAAATTAATGAGTTATGCGATCATTATCAAATAAAAGAATATGAAAATACAAAAGACTTATTCATTTATCACCTTGAAAAAAAATCAGACTTTCAAGCTCTTGAACAAACCTTAAAGGAATGTTCAAAATTTGATGAGAACGTATTTAAAAAACACAAAGATAGCATATTTAGCAATTTACTACACACAGAACTAGCCGCGTTCGAAAACAAAGGACATCAATTAAATAAAGTCGCTGATCTACAAAAACCTTCTTTGTGGCGTTGCTTTCTTTTGACCATAAATCCTTGGAATAATGTCGATGCTCATACAATATATAGTGAATATCAAACCGTTATGCCCTCAACCAATATCAAACCTAAGGATGTTCCAAATAAAGACATGTCACATATAACGCCATCTGCAACCCCTGACTCTCATCATACAAAACAAGGGCAAAATACTTCTCGATGATAATTTTAAAATAGTACGCAAACTACTGCTTGGCATGCCACACCTTCTTTGCGGCCAGTAAATCCCATTTTTTCTGTAGTAGTACCCTTTATATTGACATCTTTTGTATTTAGCCCCAAAATCTCGGCAACTCTTTCCTGCATCTGATCACGAAATGGAGAAAGTCTAGGTGATTCACAAATAACAGTCAGATCAACATTGCTTATAACACCTTTCTCCTTCTTGATTAACTCATTAGCAAAAATTATAAATTTTGCAGAGTCTTCATTGCGCCATTTAGAATCGGTTGGAGGAAAATGTAACCCTATATCTCCAGCTCCAATAGCACCTAATAATGCATCTGTTAACGCATGCAATAAAACATCTCCATCAGAATGGGCTAATAATCTATATTGATGTGGAATTTTTATACCACCCAGCATAATAAAATTCTGATCACTTGCCTCAGAGTCAAATCTATGAGCATCAAAGCCACTTCCAACTTTAACATTATTCAACATATCGTCCTCCTGTCAAAAATTTAGCTAATAAAAAATCTTC
>Ga0114963_10001674_pt1 | contig 15203 bp, 15 predicted proteins | sample C_131016_EF_Meta_FD_87019 | JGI IMG/M metagenome (GOLD analysis project Ga0114963, IMG submission 87019) | Freshwater microbial communities from Lake Croche, Canada to study carbon cycling - C_131016_EF_MetaG | ecosystem: Environmental > Aquatic > Freshwater > Lake | place: Lake Croche, Canada...
CACGGCTAATAGTGACAATTGGGTGATTAAATTCATAGCCTCACTGAGCTTTAATTAGTAATGTCGTTTTAAACGACATCACCGATACAAGGATGTCTGCTTGGTTTGTCCTTTTAAAGGACAAACCATTTTTACTATGTCAGCCATCACAACAATCAAGTAATTGTTATTTCAATTAAAGACAGTCAAAACCCCCGATTTTGAATCAAACGACTGAATTAATTGGGCGGTCAAAAATCAAGTGGGGTTGGGAAAAAGTAGTTAAGGCTCAATTTTTTGGGTGCTTAGCTTTTTTATCGTAGCTTGAGCTTTTTGTATCTGTTGCGCTTTGCGCTCTGAGTCTACTGCTTGTTTGGCAATCTCGGCACTTCGCTTCAGTGAATTAATGCGAGACTGTTGCGGCGTTAATGGTTTGTTAGGTTTGAATTCATAAAAGTGCATATCTATATTTATCTAGACGCCCCTCGGGGCCTTTAAATCAAGTCGCATTCGGCTCTTTGCCAGCTGGCTCGCCTCTGCGATGGGGGCTTCAGCCCACCCATCTTTTCCAAAACGTGCACCACGTGGTGCTGGAAAATGATGGTCGTCTCTGTCCTAAAGTGCACCAGCTGGTGCAGGACATTCGTCTTAGGCTTCGCTGGGTCGGTGGCGACAGCTATCGCCACCTATGGGGCTACCTTGCGGTGCGCCCCATATATAAATGTCCTTTTAAAGGACAAAGCATCAACGGCCAAAGCCCGCACGTACAGCCCCACTTGCAGCTTCGATTTGACTATCAAGCTCACCAGCTTCTACAGCAGTCTTAATAATCTCTAATGCCTTAATCAGATCATCTGCTGAATTCACTTCAACCGCAGTCTTGCCTTTTGCAAATTCAATAATCTTTGCACCATAACGAATGTTAAGACATACCTTGCCGTCAGCAGCAACGAACCACCACTGGCGAATGCGCTTTTCATGTTCAATGTTTTTACGTGCGCCAGTAACGTCTTTAACTGTTTTGAATTTCTTCACCGTAAATGTACCGCCCTCTTTACTGGCTTTTGCTAACTGGATTTGTTCCCAAACTTTGGTAGCTAATTTATTACGACGATGCAGTACTGGCGGTATTGCTGTGGGCTTTTTTGAATTAACCATTTTCAAACTGTTTAATGTGCTCATTGTTTTCTCCTATAAGTTAATGGGCACACTTAATTTATTGTCAGAGTTTTTGGCTGGACAACCTCTTTTTGCCATAATCCACAAAGATCTAATATTCTTTGCCACTTTTATTCTTCTTTTATTAGGTTTCGCTAAATAACTCTGACAGCAGATACTTTCTGTATGCCATTTACCACTACTGATATGAGCAGCGATACTCAACTGTTTTGTCGCCCTAAACCTGGACATTGGTGTTCGCAGGGATGGAAATTCTGAAGCAGTAGCAGAGACTTGCAGTCACTATCCTTTACAGGACGCCATTAGAGTTGCTTACTAATTGACACAAGAATATTTCAGCACAAAGATCGTAGTTAACACTACGGATCACGAGCAAGCTCTGCCCACACAGCATACTTGCAAGCGGTACAAAGGTAGCCACTTATTGCTTTTGTACATGTTGCGTTTTACGGCCGCACATAAAAGGAGATAGCGAAACCGCCCTTACCCAATCGGGTTGTGCTCATAAGTGGTGTAGTAAAGAACTCAGCGAAAGTCCTTTCCTATTACTGAGCCTGTTGCTTAAGGCTCAGTGTAGGTTGAATCTAGCGAAAATCAATCAAACTACTTTCAAAAGAAGAAAAAGGTGATGAGCGACAAGCGAAATCACAGACGAATGTAATTCGTCACTTCAATATGAGTCTTTAATATTCTTTGTATATTTGTATTCTGATTTCATTTCAACTAATGCTAATTTCTTCTGATCATTCAGCAAACCCCATAAGTCCTCCCACCATATGACCTTACTATCATCCTCTCCCTGATCTCTTAATTCTTCTTTGGTTGAATCAACATCATCCTCCATGACAACCGTATATTCATCTGTATCTAGTTCATTATGAAACTCTACAATTTCACCTTTATCAAGTAAAACGTATCTAGCTCCAACAAAATTTGGCATCTCATCATCATAATCAAGACGCACAACAACTTTAGGATCTATTTTTGCAATACATTTCAACAAATGATCTTGAAATGCAATGGCTGGGCGCCAACCTGTTACAAAAACAAACTCATCATCATCGCCATCCTGAGTCGCATAAATCCACTTACCCCCAATATTATTGTCAGACCACTCAATATCATTATGATCTTGACCATAAAAAATTCTTTCAACCAAAGACAAATCTTGCGTTTTATTTGTTCTGCTAATGTCTTCTTTAATTCTTTTTTTTATTTCAAGCACCAAATCATCAAGCTGCTGATTTCCAAAAAACTTTATTCGATTAGTAACAAAATTTGCCATGTGTTTTCCTTACCGTTTCCTATTAGAAGATTTTTAATACTTTATAAATAAATCATAATTCTTTGTGGCATAAATGCCACTAAAAACATAATATTTTTACGAAACTATTATGTTTCTAGCTAAGTCATTGATTCTTGGGAAGATCTTTATTGGCTGATTTCGGTTGCTCAAACCGAATCTAAGAAAACATACTGTAACTCTGTATTTATTACATTTCAGGGAGAACGTATGTCACAAGCTAGAGTTTTAAATCCACAAGAACTACGTAGAGTTTTAGATCACGTAGCTACACGTAGGCACAGCGCACGTAATCGCACTATGCTGCTGTTAACGCACTTCGCGGGTATGCGAGTAGGTGAAGTAGCTGCCCTACGCATAAACGACGTTTTAAACGGCGACAGCACAATTAAGGATGAAGTACGCTTGATGCCCGAGCAAACCAAGGGTAAGCATGCCCGTACGGTTTACTTAAATGAACGGATGCAAAAGGAGATTGGCCAGTACTTGCGTGTGCTTCGAATTAAGGATCCCACTAAGCCGTTGTTCTATACCCAAAAGCAAGCGGGATTCTCCGCTAACTCCTTAACTCAATACTTCTTTTATCTATATCGTGCAGTTGGTTTAGATGGCGCCAGTAGCCATAGCGGCAGAAGAAGCTTTTTAACTGGATTGGCTAATAAAGGTACTGCGATACATATATTGAAGAGTTTGGCAGGCCATAGAAATATCAGCACCACAGCTTCCTATCTGTATAGCAATCCGAGTCAACTTAAAGCCGCCGTTGAATTGATCTAACTATTTGGAGAAGTCAGTAAACACTTCTCCAGTGTAGCTGTCATTAACTCGAGCTTTCTTTAGATTGATTGTAAAAGCCAATCCTCTTGTGGCAAGTCTGTGACCAAACCATTTACACAGCACCTCAACTCTGGTGGATTTGTTTTTGCCATCAAGAATAAGCACTTGGTCGCCAAGCAAAAAGGTACCGCTAAATGTTGACCCTCTGTACTTGGCATCAGTAACTTCTATTACCCGAGCATTCTTGACCTTTAGAGGCTTGATTGGCTTTGCTAACTTGGTTGTATTGGGGCAGTCGTTTTGCTGCTCCCATACTGGTGCTTTGCGATAAAAGTCCATATAACCCTCATATTTGCTTATAAGTTGTTACTAGGATATCAAAAATGTCCTTTAAAAGGACGATCAAGTCTTAGGGAACTTACCTAATGCTGCATTAGCGATGATCTTCTCTGCATTAGTAATGTATCGCTTTACGCTTGCACCCATTACGTTTCTAAATACTTGCCTCTCGTTCACTGTCATTTTGTCAGTGGTCATTGCGCTAGGCACTAGGCGCAACTGCTCTCCGAGCTTCCACAAGGGCACTTTGGGCTTTTGATCTTTATGCTCAATATATAAGTCATAGACCTGAAGTGTCTTGCGTAGATTCTCGATTGTGTAATTACGCTCCAGTGGATAAGCTGCATTACTTTTTTCTAATAGCTTTTTAGTGCGCCCGCGCTTTGCTGTATGTCTTACTTTTAGGATGCTGGCAAATCTACTTTGCAAATACCTTTTACTAGAGGTAAGTGGTACAGCAATAACAAGCACCTCGTCTTGAGTCCATGACTCATCCCACTGCTCTTTGTCATCTAATAAAGTCAGCTTCATAGCACTGGTAGTTTCTGCAAAAAGCTCACTACCACGCTCACCCTCTGTCCACCACTTCTTAAAGTTATCTTCTCTTACGTCCCCAAAATCTTTATAGAGCTTGCCAAACTTTCCTTTGCCGCCCTTTTCACAACAAGCCAAATAGTCTTTATTGCGTCTTAAGTAAGCCCACCACCAGTAGTACGGGCTTTGCTGTTGATAGGACAACGTACGTGGCTTGTTCTTTGTACCGAAAGTGGGGTGCTGTGCGAGAAATCTTCTAAGCATTTTCTTAACATTCAAATTACATCAATTGAATTGTACATCGAAAAAATAGGCTAAATCTTGATAATAGATGTATGGCAAAGCGGTTAAATTTCTTAACAAGCAGTCATATTTCCAATATCGAAAGTGAGTTAAAAATGAACACATTATTAAACGCATCACCTGTTACAACAAACGTCCTTTTAAAGGACAGCGCACAAGCTGTTAGTGCAACTACTGGGCCCGTTAAGGCTCTAGCCAACATGGAAAGTAGCCGTATTACGTGGGAGCAAGGCGCCTATAGAACCAGCAATCAGTCTTTATACGCAGTATTAGCTGAATGCTTGGCATTTTGTAGCGAACTAACAATCTCAGAAGCCAAGCAACGTAGCGCAGCTTTAGAGAGTTTTTATAAAGAGCGTGGCTACACTTATAAGCAAGATCTGCCTTTGGTTACTCGCGTAGTACGTGCAGTATTTGGAGCGCGAGATCGTCGTCGCATCAGCACCTACTCCCTAGTGCTTCGCCAAGCTCAAAAGGAAGACATTATGGCTATCAATCTAGCGGCTTGGATTGAAGAGCGTGGCGGCGTGCAAGAAATCACGCTTGCTCGTAGTGCCAATTATGTGAGTCCAAAAGATAAAGCTGTTATTGCCAAAAGCAGCTTGGTAGGTAAGTCGCCGATTGGCTTTGCGAGATCAGAATTGCTCTCGCATGTTGCTGATGCCAATTTTGTTGGTGAGTCTTGTGTCTTATTAGCAGAGCAGCAAGCTGATGGCAGCTTTGGTATTTACGCAGTGCTACGTCAGGGCGGCCTTGTGAAATCGGCTTTAGCTGCGCTGTATGCCGTTGAACGTGAAATAACTGCTAAAGCCAAAGCAGAAGTTAATGCAGCAAATGATGCTGACGGCGCTGTTGCCCAACAAGCCTAATAAACCATAGGGGGTGTTATGAGCACCCCCACAAATAAGAAAGGAAACATCATGTTAATTAGAAAGGATTCTAAATATGAGCCCAAAACAATTAATGACATCATCTGGGGTAATGCTGAGAGTCGCCTGCGAATCGAAGATATTGTCAGTGGTGCCGAAGCATTACCTTATTGCGGCAAATCAGCCATTCTTTTATACGGCGTCTTTGGCACAGGTAAAACCACACTGGCAAACCTGCTACCTAACGCAATTGAAAAAGGTCGATCCAATAAAGACTTAGCTATTGAAGCTGATTTCATAGCCTGTCAACAAGGATTTAATGGTCCGCAAGTAATGTCGCTGATTGAAAGAGTGCTTAGTAAGACTTCTTTTAATGCCAGTGGCTTGCACTACTTTGTTTTAGATGAAGTAGATAACTTAACCAAGTTGGCGCAGCAAAGCCTCAAGTCGGCACTCAATACTAATAGGGGCATTTTTATACTTACCACCAACAACATCTCTGAGCTTGATAAGGGCTTGAAGGATCGCTGCGTATTGGTAGAAATGAATGCGGCACCAGTTAGTGATTATCTGCCATTAGCCAAAAACTTAGTCAGCGATATGGGCGTTGTTATGAGCGACGATGATTTATTACCCACTATTTGTGCTGCTAAAGGCTCTTTGCGAAATTTGATTCATAACGTGGAAAGGCTTGCTAGACGTAGTAATCCTCCACCACCCAATATTATTTTTTAAGGAGGCGACATGAAAACTTTTAAAGTTTGCTATCAATTTCATAATCGAGGATCACTTCTAGTAAAAGCCAATACTAAGGAGGATGTGCTAAATGAGCTAGACAAGTATTCATTAGATGACATGCTAAATGCTTGTGATGAAGGTGATGGTCCATTCATTTGCCAAGATTGCGATATTGAAGAAGTCAAAAACATTATGTAGTCCATCAAGCCCACTTTCGAGTGGGCTTTTTTATTTGTCCTTTAAAAGGACAGTTCATGATCAAGCCAACCTATCCGCCGCCATTGTTGCCGTCAACTTGCTGTAATGACGATCAATCATGGCGGCACTATTTCCCATCTGCTTAGATAGCGTATGAATATCTGTCTTGTTCTCTAGTAGCTCTAAAGTAGCATAGGTATGCCTTAGTGAATATAGTGTTCGCATCTGTCCATCATGGCTTAACCCCAAACCACTATCTCGCATCAATCGCTTAAATGCGCCATCAATACGCATGGGCTGATGACCACTTGCAAAGACAAAGATCCGCTCTGGACAACGCGTCTCAAACAAACGATCAAATGGAATATCCCACACAGCTCGTTGCCTACTGTGCAATCGTTTAAGAACATCTACTGCCTTATGTTTGGCAATGAGCCAGCGTCCACCAGTCTTGCCATCAACCCAAATACGCAGGTATTTCTTATCGCCTTGTGTGTGCCACTCGATATTGTTCCAACAGATATTGAGTGCCTCAGTTCCATGGCGCATGCCTGTGTACAAAAGCATTTCTACATAATCGCGTAGCAAAGGGCGAGTCTCTTGTTCAATAGCCAATCGGCCTTGCTTGATCCAAGGCTCCATAAACTCAAATAAGCGATCAATCTCTTCTCGGGTAAAGGCCGGACGAGTTTTACCTTTCTGTCCACGACTGGTCAATTTGGGAATGGCCACTCGTTCACTGATCCAACCTTTACTAATCGCTACCAGTTGTAACTTAGTCCACGCACTGGCAAAGTTCATTAAGGTACTTGCACGAGGTACCTTGTTCATTTGCCTATTACGCCAAACCTCAAACTCATGCACGTCGGTGTAGGTTATTTCCTCTAATCGCTTATCACCAAAGTAGGGTAGAAAGTATTTCTCAATACAGGTGATGTAGCTACTGTACACACTCTTGCCTATACCAATATCCAAATCCTGCCGCATTGAGTAGAGAGTGGCGTGTGCAATTTCTGCAAACGTAGGTGACTTTTGTGCAAGCCCCAGTCTTTGGCGAAATCTGGTTTCATCGTAAAGATCGCAAGCCATTCGTACTGCGTGTTCAATGCTGGCTTGGCGGGTGGTCTGACGATGCCATGAGCCATCTTGCAATCTAAAGCGGCAATGCCAAAGTGGACTTCCGGGTCTGCGGTGAATAACTACTTCACCATCACGCAGATAAAGCTCTGTGGGCTCTGCGTACTTTAGTTGGCTTAAGGCTGTGGGCTGGGATTCAGGCTGGGGTGAGGAGATTACTTCTAGGTGACTTTCAGGTACTTTGATTACCTTAGTCACTTTGTGGCTGGATTGCTGTTGTCATACAGCTATTTTATTTTCAGGCTTTTAGTTGGACAACCTGAATAAGAAACGTCCTTTTAAAGGACGTTTCAATGAGCGTCGCTTAAATCGACACTAACTTTGCCTGCTTTGGATCATAAACATAAGATGTAATTGATCCATCTCGAATCCGATCTACCACCTCTTCAATAATGTTGAGTGGTACTACAAACCACTCTTTAGGCTTCACTGGCTTTCCAAAACGATCGTTTATTACTATATCTAGTTGTGCGGGTGCAAAGATACGATGGAATAAGTTTTCTAGCTTTACTCTATTGATTCCAGCCAACTTAAATGTAGCAACTACTTTTACCTCTGCCAAAAGGTAAGTTGCTTCATTTTCGGCATTAGCAATTCGTGTTTCAACTTTTCCACCGGTGACGCCTATCTTATGGAGAACGTCTCTATGCTCCGTTACATATGGGTGATCTGACTTACTACGTAATACGTAGATTGTTCCAGATTCAATATCATCTTCGCCTATTGCGTCAGCGAAAAGTGGGCCAGCATCAGGCTCAGTAATCCTTCTTCCAGCCTCATCTTTATATAAGGCCTTTTGAAATGAACGGAGCAGAATGTTACTCTCAGTTCCATTATCAAAAATAATTCGCAATCTACCATCCCACTTGCCAAAACTATCTTCGGTCAATTCTCCAACTTGATCAATATATGCAATCTGACCGCTAAGAATGAAATACTCGCCCTGATTAATGCTGGTATCTTCCTTAAAACGAAAACTTTGGCGCTCGCCGCTTTTAAGTTCCTCTTTGATTTTGACAAATAGTGATTTGAATTTATCAAAGTCTGGACATAGAGATCTGTGACCGATTTCTTCTGCGGCCTTCTTTTCAGCAGTGCTTTTTACATGCGTCAGGTTTGTTAAATCATCAGCACTTTTTATATCTACGCCAAGCTCAGCTAAAAGCTCGTCATCGTCAATTTCTACATTAAGCTCTTTTGCTATAACTTTGGCATTTGCTAACAAGCCATGCTTATCAAGTCCAGATAGAACATTGACACATTCTTGCGAAGCTAAGATGGCATCGAGTCGAGTAGCATAAATTCTCTCAAAAATATCTTTATCTTCGCCATGCTGAGGCACACGCTTATTCTTTTCAAAAAACGATTCAATCTCTTCAAACCCAGCAATGATTCTTGCCTCTCGTGGAGAGTGAGCGCCCTTCGTTTCAACCTCAACTTCAATACCAAGCTCTGCTAAAAGCTCATCATCTTCTTCTGTAAACGTCTTCTTAACCATTAGCGGCCTTCATCCTAGCTAAATACGCCACTCCTTCTGCCATTCTCTTCTCCCATGGGTCTGGAGAAGTAATTGAAGGCAATCTACCGCGCTCTTGCTTAAACTTTAAAGCACGCTTAGCCAGCTCTCGAGCCTCATCAAGAGACATGCTGACCTTTTTGCCCGAAATAATTGCATGAACTTGCTTAAGACTCTCCTCATTCATAGCCTTAGACAAAATAGCGTATGCCTCGCTAAATGGATTAATACGATCAATTAAGTCAATATCAAGCTCACGAACATCCATCGCAAACTTTCTAACACCCTCAATAAATGCATTACTACCTATTTGTTCATTATTGGCAAATTCACTTGCTACCTTTTTGGCCTGCTGTGTCATATTCATTGCCGCAATGGCATGTTGTCTGACTGCCTCTTGATCTTCTAAATCTAATTCTGGATATCTATCTTTAACGATCTTGCCCATTTGGACTTGTGTAAGCTCTTCTGGAACAAGCTCATTATCAAAAAGACCACGCTCAATAATAGTTTTGTCTTGAACAAAAGCAGTAATTACTTCATTTAAGTCTTCCTTACAAATTCTTTGGGCATCAGGGCTTTTTGGTTCAGCCAAGCCCTTTACTTCAATATGAAATTGCCCAGTCTCTTTGTTAAAGCCAACATTACTAGACTCAGGCTTATATCCACCATCGCCATAGTCAAAGCCTTCTAACGCCATTGATTGTGGATTCTTTGGAGTGAAGTTGAACTTAGGAGTTAGTACTTGCTCCATCAAAAGGCTGGCGGCAATAGCCTTTAATGTGTCATTCACTGCATCCGTTACCTTCTCTTCAGATGCATCTGGTTCTGCAATAAGATTAGTGAACCTTGCGCTCAACTTGCCCTTGGCATCGCGAGTTGCGCGGCCAATAATCTGAATAATTTCGGTAAGACTTGAGCGATAGCCAATCGTTAGGGCATGCTCACACCAGATCCAGTCAAAACCTTCTTTAGCCATACCAAGAGCAATGATTACATCAACATGATCTCTGTTTTCTTTTTGCTTAGGATCTTTAAGAGCATTCAATACTTTTGAGTGTCGCTCTGGGCCATCATCTACTAAATCAGCAACTTTGAGAATTCTTCCATCTTTAGCTTTAACTAAATCAAAGCCTGTGACTGGATCTTTACCTTGCCACTCACCCATTACTTCTAAAATCTCACTAACCTCAGTGGTTTTGCCGCGCTGAGTACTCTCACGTGAATTGACATTAGGAATATGAACAATAGTCTTTAGGTTGGTATCGAGGACATTATGAATTTCCTCTAGGTATGAGCCTGAATAAAAGTAATAACCTATCTCTAAATTCTTTAGGTACGTATAGCCATTGAGTTGTTCGTAGTAGGTGTAAGTAACCGTTTCGAACTTAGCCTCATCTTCAGGGGAAAGCACGGGTTCAGAGTCACCCCTAAAGTAAGAGCCCGTCATAGCAACAATATGTGCCTTACCTCGAACAATTATTTCCTTAAGATGAAAACCTAGTTTGTTATCTGGATTGGAGCTGACATGATGGAATTCATCTACAGCTATTAAACAGTCATCAAATGCCTGAATTCCCAATTGGTCAACAGCAAATCTAAAAGTGGCATGAGTGCATACGAGAATGCTTGATTCACTCTTTAAGAAAGACTTAACAGATGTAACTTTACTTCCATCCTCTCCAGGGGCATCGCAAAGATTCCATTGCGGCTCAACTTCCCAATCCCAATAAAAACCATATTTTGTTAAAGGCTCATTATTAAAGCTGGATCCAATAGATTTTTCGGGTACAACGATTAACGCTTTTTTAATGCCTTGGTTATGTATCTTATCTAAGGCAATAAACATCAATGCACGACTCTTACCTGAAGCGGGCGGGGATTTAATAAGTAAGTATTGCTCACCACGCTTTTCGTAAGCCCTTTCCTGCATGACACGCATACCAAGCTCATTAGGACTCGTGGACTTACCGTTAGAAGAGTAATTAACTGATACGGAAGGTATTGGCATGATTGCTGTCATTTATTAATTCTCATTTTTGCATAAAGCTCAAATAGCTTCTCAAGTCGCTCAGTGTCATTCTTAAAACGTCGTCCTATATAAATTCTCTCTAAAACCTCGTCATTAAGCTCATGAGCATCCTTCAAGTCAGACGGCATAGAATCTGGGTCATAAAGATCGGCAACTGTTGCTGGAAAATATTTCTCACGTGTCAGTAATATTTTCTCAGCACAGCTTGTAAGATCTATTTTGTTTTTTTCTGTTAATTCTGGTGCTGGAAACGTATTCCATGCAAGGGTATTCGAATAACGATACCGCGTTTCCAACTTTCCACTAACAGTTGCGAGCCATACTAGATGAATCCGCGAAGTCAGTAAAGCTAAGTTCCAAAGTGGCGCATCGGCCAACAGAAATGCGGCGTTTGAAACAACTGTTCCCGCAGGTAAAAGACCGGCTGGATACCAATATCTTCTTTCTGAGCTCACTATAGGGACTATGACAACATGTTTTTCTGGTATTGCACCACGATGCTGAAATCGATGTGGAGTGATTGCTAATAATTCTCTAGTTTCTTTTTTCTTACTCTTTGATCTGAGTAACGCTACTGTATCCAGACGTCTCTTTATTTCAGGCACTGAAGAGGCTAATGGAACGTCTTTATCATCTATTACAAGGCAATATCTATTACCGCCATTTATATAATCTTCCGAGCCAAAAAAACCATGTATAAATTTTTCTGTGAAGTCAAAAGAACCCGCTAATTCTTGCATCTCTTCAAGATTAAGGATTAAATTACCAGCATCATTAGGAACGCTTCCCGTTAACATTGGGGAGAACTTTTTAGATAGGGGTGTTGGTCTAGCAATCACAAACAGCTGATTGCCCTCTATTAAGTAGGAGTTTATGGCGGAAACTTTTCGAGCAAATCCATCGCCCTCTATTACCTTATTTGTTCTTACGCCAATGGGTGAAATTGCGACGATTACGCATGTTACGCCTGCATTATGTGACGCATTATTTGACCATCTGAAAGAGTGATGGGCATAAAATATTTCAATGTCAGCACCCAGAACCAGAGGCCATAACTGAGGTAATTGACTGCCTTGGCATACAGAATTAGTAGCGACCAATGCCGCAGAAGCATTAGTTTTCCTACAATAATCAGCGGCTAAGACAAACCAACATCCAACATAGTCTATGTAGCCGTATTTTGTTGTACGCCCCTCAAATACATGGGCCATATCTGCAATATGGCTTTCTTCTTTCTTTCCTTTTCCCAAATAAGGGGGGTTCCCACATATGTACGTCTCACCACCTTCATTCTCAAACTCTATTTGCGTTTGATCGAAAGCCTCTTCAAAGAGGTCTTGAGTTAATACTCGACCCACAGCGCCTGTAGGCGGACACAAACTAAGCCAGTCAATTTGTAGCGCATTTCCACATGTAATCCAATTTTGTGACTCCAAAGGAAGAAAGTCGTCAATTGCTTCTTTTTGTCCACGATACAAAAGATCACACTGATACTCTGCAATAATTAATGCAAGCCTTGCAATCTCCGCTGGAAAATCACGTAACTCAATGCCACGAAAATTGGTCAAGGGAATACCACTTTTATAGCCAGCCTCCCCGCGTAAAACATTAATCTCGTTCTCAATTTCTCTCATTTGCTTATAAGCAATCACAAGAAAATTCCCAGATCCACACGCCGGATCAAATACACGTATCTTGGCTATACGCTTCCTTAAATTCAAAAGCATTCTGGTGTTATCACCAGCATTTTCAAGCTGAGTCCTAAGATCATCAAGGAATAGCGGATTAAGAACTTTTAATATATTTGGGACGCTGGTGTAATGCATCCCTATTGAGCCGCGCTCCTCATCATCTGCAACCGCTTGAATCATGGAGCCAAAGATGTCGGGATTAATCTTTGTCCAATCCAAACTTCCGATATGAAGCAGGTAAGAACGGGCAATTTTGCTAAAGCGAGGAACATCAACATTCCCTGCAAATAGCCCTCCATTCACATAAGGGAATGATTCAGTCCAGCGGGGGAGTTTTGCACTCACACGATCGCTGGTTTTGGTATTTAATGCCTTAAATATTTCACTGATTACTTGATTGGTATTCGAAGAATCCCTATCGCTCATCTGCTCAATGGTGGTGGTGAATAAGCGATTGCCTCTAATAATGTCCGTATCTTCTGCAAAGAAACAAAATATCAACCGCGCCATAAAGTGATTCATTTCATGGCGATTCTCAGAAGTTCCCCAATCGGGATTATCTTTTAGTAGCTCAACATATAGCCTATTAAGCCGACTGGTTGCGCGAATATCAAACGAGCTATCCCTTATTTGCTTGACTGTTTCAATGCCGGCAAGCGGCAAGAAGTAACCAAAATGATTTGGAAAGTCCGCATACTCGCAAACCAAAGGCGCTTCACCGCTTAAATCTTCTGCCTCAACGGTACTACCGTCAGTGACTAATATGAACTTAACTTTATTTTTTGTCGTTGTAGGGCTTGCCTTAAGTTGATTAAAGACTGAGCTAACTTGACCTTCTGGACATACTTTTAAGTGGATGTTGTTACGAAGCAAGACCGCGCCATCAACATCAGAAAGACTTGCGGCGCTTTGCAACCTTTTTATTGTCGTAGTCTTGTTGCCGAACGCCTCCAGAAACTCGGCTGGGAAAGTTTCAGGTTCACATGGTTTGTCGAATAAAGCACTTATTGCTTCTTCAATTTCTATGGCGTTCATTTTTTAATCATTACTTTAATAAACATCATTTTGACACTTTTTAATGAAATTTCTGCATTTAGTGACATAACCGTCGATTTAAGCGACGCTCACTCCCGAGATTGATGAAATTGCTTAAACCTGCGAAGATCATTAAAACTTAACTGTAAATAGGGCGTTATGGAAAAACCATTTATCTTCAATTTTGACGAGCTATTAGAACTTGATCAAATCTATATACCGGAAGAGTATTTTTATCAGCCCTTTTATAACTTTGACTCAAGAATCAACTCTTTGTATAGATACTTTTACATAAACCAAAAGACTACCAATCAATTTCTGATTGAGTCCAAGGCATCCTATGTAATTAATAGAGCAAAGGTGTCTGATGCAGTTTTAGATATCGCTCATTCCGACATCACTCTTCCAGACGTTGAGTACCATTTAAATTTTCTTTATTCATCGGTCTTAACTCAACTTTTCTCAATATTTGAAAACGTCTTAATTGAAGCAATTGACCTAATGCGTGAAGACTTAAAAATCGCAGATGAAATACCCAAAGAAGGTGGGCCTATAGCAAATAGGTATTTGAAATGGCTTGATAGGTCTGCTGGCTGTGAAGTTACATTTGATAAAAACACTTGGGCAACATTGGATGTTTTGAGAGAAATTAGAAATTCCTTTGTTCATGCAAATATCAAACGAACACCTGTTCAAATGCTCAACAAACTGAAAGAAATTAAAGATAAAAGCCTAAAACAGGGATATGAGGAACAAGAGGGATATGTCTTGGAAGCATTTAACGTAATTAGTAATGCTGTGAAAGTGGTAGAAGTGGGCGTTATACAAAGGCTTCAACAAGCGTCGATTTAAGCGACACTTACTCAGTTGGTCTGTGCTACCTTAGGGTGAATAACCCAAATTGGAATAATTATGAAAATCTTCATTCATTTCCTTGCTGTTAGCTTTTCACTGCTCTTTGCAGTCTTATGCTCAGCACAGGCTATCTACGATGCCAATGGGGCATATAAAGGTTATTCACAAACAAGCCCAAGTGGCGTCACAAATATCTATAACGCTCAAGGTCAAAATACTCAGTCGTTTCAAACAGATAATGGGCAGACTAATTTCTATAGTCCGCAGGGCGCCTATCAAGGAACAAGTACAGCGCCAATTCAGACACAACCAAATACAACGATTAATGCACCGCGACAAGTGCCACAAGCACCAAGCGTTAAGGGTTGGTAAATGAAGTGTCCTTTTAAAGGACATTATATGAAAAGGGTACCCCGATCAATGCCACTTGAATAGCAGAAACGGTAGGACAGGATTAAGCATCCTGATCATTAGATTAGAAGCTCTGAGTCAAGACATAAGACGCTAGGACTAAGGTGGGCACACCATTGCTTAACTTAGAGACAAATAGCTAGGGTAGAAATGAAAAAAGAGAGCTAGAAGCTCTCTTTTTGAATCTTGGTGGCCCGGGGCGGAATCGAACCACCGACACAAGGATGCTTGATCCTTAGCCTCTAAACATAAAGTAGACAGCGCCTAAGAGACATAGGCCAGCCCAAATATAATCCGTCTTAAATGG
>Ga0114963_10001675_pt1 | contig 15199 bp, 18 predicted proteins | sample C_131016_EF_Meta_FD_87019 | JGI IMG/M metagenome (GOLD analysis project Ga0114963, IMG submission 87019) | Freshwater microbial communities from Lake Croche, Canada to study carbon cycling - C_131016_EF_MetaG | ecosystem: Environmental > Aquatic > Freshwater > Lake | place: Lake Croche, Canada...
ATGTGAAATGAAACATAAGAAACTCCTAAAGGTTGATAACTTGTCCTCGAAATTCAACCTGAGTATCGCTCCACTTGTGAACTAACTCAGGCCACAAAAGCTTACCACCCTTGAATGTCAGTACGCAAAACCCAGACCTGTGGTTTAATGGGTTGTCTTCTCCGTATTCAAATTGTCGCCCATAGGGTTCTGCAAGAGTACCAGTATCTACACCATAACGATTACCCGTGTAATCAGCAAATGGAGTTACTTTAAGGCTATGCAAATGGCCTGTGACAATGCTTATGCCAGCGTTTACGGTATTGTTATGGGCTGCATGAACGCCGCTTTTATAACGGTGCTTAATAACGCAATTAGGCGTAGGCCATACAGACCAAGCAAACTCCCAGGCCGGTAAATGGTCTTCTAATTTAAACCCATGCACCTCACGATATTGCGGGGCTTGTACTGCTAATTTGTTAGCAAAGCGGGTGTCGTGATTGCCCCATGTGAACAACAGTTTACAGTTGTGTCTAGCGGCTTTGGCTGTTTCTTCTATCTCACCAAGATGCGCCTGAACCGCTTTTAGCTCTTCAATTACGGAAGGGGTTTTGGACCAGCCTAATGGGTCATGTCTGCTGATAGATGCGCCATCAAATGCATCACCGTTACTGATAACGGCATGAGGCTTTAACTCTTTGATAGCCCATAACAGCCCTTTGTAGGCAGTTGTGTATTCACCGGGCCAAAAGTGGGAGTCAGAAAAAACTATGATTGTTTGATCAAGTATGCCAAGCTCAACGCGATTAAGAGATGTTTTGATGGGCTGCATGTGGGCATACGGCCTAGCCGCCTCATGGAAATTAACAAGCGGCTGATTGGTTTCCGTTTCCAATCTTCTTCTTCGCCGATGAACAGCGCGTTCGTCCATTTCTAAAAATTCTGCTACTTTTGAAGCAGAACCTAGTTGATTCCATGCATGTATAAATTCACTATTAGAAACTTTAGCTTGCATAAGTGACCCCGCAAAGTTGCGCGGAATCTAACACATATCTATTGCATCATCATGCAATCTTTGCGCCAGCTTGAAGTTGGGCCATTGTCAAGCCGCTTGTGTATTGGAAATGCGGGTATTCTTTGAACGTCTTCCAATCACCAGCCCACTCTAACCCGCAGGACTTGCCGATCTCACCCACTTGTTTCCAAATGGTTTGATCGTCCCATACGGCCTTACCGTTGACCAATGGGACAACATCTAAGGCGCATCGATAGTTGTGCCATGACTGTCCTGCTTGGGCTCTGGTCACTATGTTTCCAGGGGTGGTGCGTCCTTGAGCATAGAGCGCGTTCTGGCTCTCGCTATCGCGGTAGGTAGAGGTAATCAATAGGTCAATGCCCTTAGCCTTAGCCGCCTCAACAAAGGCTTGTGCGCGTTGTTTAACAGGCGGTGCTAGGTCATCAAGGCTGCGGGAGTTAATCATATGGATTCCCTGCGTTTAGGTTTTACATCGTTTTCCATCACTTTGGCAGGTGCAGCAATGCAAGTAACCTCTACCGTAACTCCATTTATTTTTGAATATTTTTCTGCTTGTGCAAGTACCACTTGTTTGCATTCCTCTTCATCAGGATAAACAGCAAGCTGTTGCAGAAACTCACAATGCCCGTTCAAGCATATGTATAGAACGGGAATGAACAGGTTCACTTTGCTGCAACGCCGTTAATTTTCTCAGCGGTACGCATACCGGATAGACCAAGCATTCCCAACATCAAAGGCATCATGGTTCCCATGTCCATCTGAGGAAACTTCACAGGATGACCGTAAATGGCGCTACCCCACTCAGCAAGAGGGCCAACAACAAACTGCACGGCAAAGCCTGCACCACAGACCCATCCAATGCCTGGACGCCAGCCACTGACAAACACTGAAGGATTGGCGGCTTCTGCTTTGTTGATGTCCAACTGTCCAGCAATAATTGACAGTTCGCCAGATTGTTGAAGTTTGAACAATTCCATTTTGGCAGCAGCAGCTTGCACCGGATCAGGCCACAGCCTGTCCATGACTTTGCCACCAATGTCGAGAAGTGCGGATACAGGATCAAGTGCCATTTGAAGGTCCTTTATTAGTACGAATGTCTACAATCTTTTCAGCGGTCTTACCCGCAAAGATGGCAGTAATAACAATAATCATGGCTTGTCCCAACAAGTCCACATATGCTCCCCGAGTCTCTAAGTTAAAAACTGATAGCAGGGCAAAAAAGAAATAAGAAAACAACAAGAAAGCCACCGTCACCGGCTGAATGTTTCTTGCTAACCAGGATTCATTTTGCCCGTTCATACAGCTTTTCTATTTTTGTTCTGATACGCATGGTGTCTGATACGCCTAAGACTTGCGCCAGATTTGTGTAAATGAGTCCCAGCTGCTCTTTAGTGCAGACTTGGCCCGAGTCATCCAGCCATTCAACAATTCGATCATGTCTTTCCTTTGGGTTGTTGTTGCTGTAAGCAATGTTTACAAAGTCGCTGACACTACATTCTCGCTTTTGTGAAGCGCCATACACCAAACTGGCACACACAAAAAGAAGTAACCAGCGCATCTCATTTGTCAGCTTTGTTTTCTAGCCGGTCAAACAAGCGTTCTAAGGTGGCATCTATTTTGTCAAACCGGCTTTCAATGTCTTTCTTGCTGACATAGTTTTTAGGCAGGTCAATTTCAATGGCTTTAAGGTCTGCTTTCAAAGCTTTAACTGAATCCCAGATTTCTTTACACCACCAGCCAATGGCGACAAGAAGTGCGCCACCGACAAAGTTGAACATTGCTTGAAATTCCATGATTACCTCACAGGGGGAGCTACACCAATTAGTCTTCGTGGATCATAACCTTGAGCCACACCTCTACCGGCACGTTCTGCATAGTTTCTCATACGCAATTGACGGGCTTCTTCTTCAGCGCTTAAACCAGCATTTGTCCCCATTAAAGCTTGTGCAGCAGTAGCTACAGCAGGGCCTCCAAGTCCCGTACCAACATTAAATGCTGTTTCTAACAATCGCCCTGTATCACCTCTTTGAGCAGCATTGACAAGATCAGCGCCAGCAAACAAAGTTCCAGCTATGCCAGCCACTTTTGCCGCTTTGCCAAATCCACCTTTACCGCCATAAACACCAAAGTCTGAAGGCACGTTTTGTAGTTTGCGAGCATCACGGCCCAAAATAGTTTCAGGTATTTCGGATTGCAAACGCTGAAAGTATTGATTGGTCAATTTAGAAACATCAGCATTTACATCTGCCGATTGACCAAACATTTTTCCGCCAGTTAAAAATTCTTTGGCTTGTTGACGATGTTCTGGTCCAAGAATGTTGTACATGGAACGATCCAAATTACCAACATCAGGTCTAAATACAAAGCCTTCAGGAATTTCTGCCGCAGTTTTAAACGTAGTCTTTTTGGGATATGTAACGGCTGGCGTTGCGGTAGAAGCCAATGCTTCAGGTGGCGTTGGCACTACAGGTCTACTAGGCATGGCAGCACTAGTCTCAGCAGGTGTAGGTGCTATAGGCTTAGGCGCTTCAACCATTGCAGGGGCAACAGCTTCAGGCACAACAGGTGTAGCAGCAGGTGTTACCCCAGCCATACGAGCTTGCGCCTCTTGAATGGTCAGGTTGCGGCTAGGAGCGGCAACAGGAGCAGCGGGCGTAGCAGGCGCAGTACCATCACCCAAAAAATTACCAAAAGAAGGATCACTATGAATGTCCCAATTTTGAATTGGTGATGCTGCTGGTGTAACTACTGGTGCTAGTGGTGTTACGCGAGGGCCAGAGCCGCCTACAAATGGCTGGGGTTGCGGTGGTGCCGCATTAGCGGACATCTTGGAGCCAAGGTTATCAAACAAGCCTAATTTGTTTGCCCCATATGCCAATGGAATAGCAGCCAATGCACCAGTTAATTCTGGGTTGTTAGCAACCGCATTACGAGCGTAATCTAATGAATCTTGAATAGCATTGCCACCAGCGTTAGCTACATTGACTCCAACATTTCCAACACGTTGTTCAGGTGTCAAGCCCATTCCAGTAGGACTGACTGCGCCTGAAGCTATGTCCGCTGGAGTGGTTCCTGCGGGCGCTGTTGGAACAGACAAAATAGATTGCTTTTTAGCAGCAGGGGCAGCAGCAGGACTAGCAGCCACGGCTGGACTTGAATCCGCAACAGGTGGTGCTTCCACCTTGGTGGAGTTAAGGATTGATCTGCGCTCTTCTGCTTTGGCATCTTTTTGTGCCGACAATACTTCTGCCTCTATTTCGGCATCTGAAAAAAGACCAGAATCTTTTAAATGCGACCTAAGCTTGTCTGTATCTAAAGCCATGATTTATCCTTTAACGAGTTGCGGCTTCTCTTGCGGCTTTGGCTGCTGCTGCTTTTCGAGCGGCTAAATCAGGAGCAGGTGGGGCAGCAGCACCAGTTGGTGCTTTAGGCGCTTCTTTACTGGCAGGAAATTGGCTTGCTAAAGGAGCGGCTACGGGAGCAGGCACTGCTATTGATTCAACTCCTGCCGCAGGCAAAGTTGTATTTGTCAAAAACTCTCTAGGTTCACGCAAAATAGCGTCAGCTTTTTGTTTGTATTCTTTTAGCAAATTTTTGTATTGTGGACTTGCTGCAAATCCCGCTTGCAAATCACCCGGACGAGGAGGGCTACCTGCCGCACTTTTATCCGCAATGTCTTTTACATATTCACCATAAGCAGCATTTGCTTGTTGAGTAAAAATACCCTGCTCGGCTTGAATTCTGGCACGATGAAATTCATCTGTTACACCAAATCCAACGGTGGGAATAGCAAAAGGCATAGAAGGCAAAGCAGCTTCTTTTTGAGCCAAAGATTTAGCTAATGCCAATGCTTGCGTAAATTTTAATTGCAATTGACCTGTTGGATCTTTTTGTGCAAGACCACTAGCAAGTGCGTATTTGGCAAAATCATCTTGCGATTGAGTAAAGCTTTTTTCAATGTCTGAATTAACACCAGATGTACTTGTGTTATTTTCCAAATCTTGAAGCGTATATGATTTGCCATTGGCAGAAACAGTTTTGCCATCTGCACCAAATTTTGCGCCGGGTATGTTTAATGCGGCAGCAATAGCGGCTGAAACGTCATCATTTTCTTTGGCATTACCAGATGACATATTTTGCTTTAAACGCTCCAATGCTTGCCGTCTAGATTGGCTTAGTCCCAATGTGTTGTTTGTGTATTTAAAAACTAAAGCAAGTGCGTCTGGAGGCAAACCTGAATTTTTTAAATCATTGGTCATTTGACCTAATTGTTCATATCCAGTTTGCATGCTTGGCGCAGCAGCAGCAACCGTACCGGCTGTTTTGTAATCTTCATTGGCTTGTTTAGCCCAAGCAGAAGCATTTTCTTTTTCAACAATATATTTTTTGGATTGTTCCAATGTGCCTAATTTGCCTACCACCTTACTAAAGTCATCAGGTGACAATTGTTGACCAGTAGTTTCATTTCTTGCCCAATGGTAGTCGCCATTTTGGTCAACGCCATATTTAATCAAATCACCATTGTCGGTATTAATTTGAGTTTTTTCATTAATAGCACCGCCGCTTAACAATTTTTTAGCAGCGTTTACATTGCCAATTGCATATTGAACAAAAGCTTGTCCATACTGTGGAGCGTTATCAGCGTTTTGCCATAAATTAGCATAGGCCAATCTTCCATTTGAAGTAGCCATTCCACCAGCCGCCGTCACCTTATCAATAGTTTGTTTGGCTACTTCTTTTCCTTGTTCAGAATTTTGATAACGAAGCATGGCTGCTTTAGTTAAGTCTGGATCAAATTTAACTAAATTAGCGATTCCAACATAATCTTCTGGTTTAGAAGCGGTTTGCAAACGTGAATTAGCTTCAGCAATTGCGGTATCTTTTGGAGTCGTTAGTTGAACTGAAGCGATAGAAATAGGGCTTGCAACAACAACCGGTGCAGCGGGCGCAATAGAAGCAGCTTCAGGGGCTACAGCACCTTGAACAGGGCGTGTGCCATCATCCACAGAAATATTTTTAGCTAAAATTCCTTTGTCAGTCAAGAAATTGGTAATTTTGTCCAAAAATGATGGTTCAACGGGAGCAGTTGGTTCAGCCATAAAAATCCTTTAACTTTTATTGGTAAAGATCAGTTTTTGCCGACAACTCTGCTTCAGGATGTAATGAGTTTAATTGAACGCCTTGGTCAAACGGCTTGGTATTAATTGTAGTCATGTTGGGAGGAATGGCTGGAGCATTGGCAACAGAAGCGGGAGGGGCCATGCCTAATTTATTAGCAACCCATTCAACAGCAGGTTTTCCATATTCCTTTGCCAAATAGTTAGCAGGTACGTCAATAATACCTTGAAGTAAACCAGGCATTTTGTCCGGACCGGGTTCGCCAAAGTATTTTTTTTCATCGCCCAAATACCCTAATCCCAAACCAGAAAAGCCAGCCATAATTTATACCCCTACTGAAACAGATGGCTTAAATCCAAAACCAGAACTCTTACTGTTGCCAGTTTGAGTGCCGCCTTGAGTTCCAGCGTAGTTAGGAGTAGTAGCTGCTTGAGGCGTTCCAAAGACTACAGAAGCATATTTTTGGTAGATGTCTTGGGGTACGCCAGCATAGCCCACTTGAGCGCCAGCAGCTTGATTTGCGGCAGTAAGGCCAGAACTACCAATTTGCGCCAATTGTTGGGCAGCAGCGGCTTTGTTTGCTTGCACTTGGGCTTGCGCTCCAGCAGCAGCAGTAGCTTGTCGTTGTGCTTGCAGACCAGCAAGGTTTTCTGATGCCAAAGCAGCACGAGCAGAACCTAGTCCACCAGCACCGCCGTAATCTGCTACTTGCTTGTTGACTAGTTCGCGTCCAGATTCCCGCCCAGCTTGCAATGCAGCGTTTACTTGATTTTTTTCGTAATTTGGATCAAATAAAGACTGCAATCCTTGCACACCTGATGTAAGCGCACCAGCCCCTGTGATACCTTGGAGCGCCCCTGTTTTGCCAGCAATATTACTGGCATTACCAGCCGCTGCGGTAGCAGTTGGAGCAACTTGGTTATAAACATCTTTAGCGCCGGTAACAGTGTTTTCATAAGCAGGAAGAAAAGTATTCTTAAGTGCTTGATTTTGGATGCGTATGGTTTCCTGCTGTTCAGGAGTCATTTGCACCGTAGTAGTTTGAGTTCCTCTTGCCCTTCTGCTTCCACCCATGATTACGCTCCTTTACCTTTTCCGCTCACAGCAGGTTGAGTTGACATCCCAGTGGGGGGATTATCCCATGAACTAATAGTATTGGGGTATGGATTAGGTTGCCCCATTGCCGGTTGACCACCTTGCCCAGGAAAAGTCACCGCACCTTGCGTACCTTGCATTGGCGGGGTAAGCGTTGATCCACCCATCTTTCCTGATGTCTGAGAAGACTGAGGTGATTGGATTTGAGCGGTTGGAGTACCCATAATTAATCCTTAACGCAATTCAGCCCAGTTAAATACAGACCAAGCAGTGCTTCCTGCGCTCACAATGTAAGTAGACCCGTTAGGCACTATTGCGGTAAGCGTACCTATACCAGACGCATTTGTTGTTTCGGTTCTTGCAATAAGAACACTGTCAACATACAAAATACCGCTACGATTTGCACCAGCCGAACCATAGACGCTAATCATAATTGGCTTACCAGTAGAATTGGTGTAAGTGACATCCGCAGTTCTAGAGGATGTCATGTTTTGCCATGTTTGGCCTACGCCAATTGCCAAATTAGTGCTACTAGCCCAAGTGGTTCCATTGCTAGTCAAAACATTGGTAGAAGCTCCGGGTGCAACTGTTTGTAAAGCGCTTGTACCATTGCCAAGCAAAACATTGTTGACAGTAGCTGTAGCAAGGCCAGTACCTCCATTGGCTACGGGCAATGTGCCTGTTACGGCAGACGTTAACGGTAATCCGGTTACATTGGTCATCACGCCTGATGCAGGAGTTCCCAAAGCGGCTGTAGTCAATGTAGGGCTAGATAACACTCCATTATTAATTGTGGGTGAAGTTAACGTAGGGCTAGTAGCCAAAACAATGTTGCCGCTACCAGTAGAGGCTGACGCTCCACTACCACCTTTGGAAACAGGCACAGGCGCGTTTAAAACTGTAGGCGCTACTTGCCCCGATGAATCCAAATAATTGGAAAAATTAGCAAGATTCATTGCTTGAGTCATTTGAAACCTTTCAATTGCTTAATTTGCTTTTTGAGCAAGTTAATTTGCTTTTGCATATTTTTAAACATGTCGTTAATAGTTGGCTCTTGTTCTATGACAACAGGGTAATCCATACCCAAAACGGCAGCAGAACTAAGCGAAGATGCTGAAGCTTCTCCAGCACTGTTAAACGACAAGTATTGACTAGGTTGACCGCTAAAGCTTAATGCGCCAATGATGGTGTAATTGTATGTCAATGCGGATGAACCCGGCATTGTGTAATCGGTTCCTGGACGTAACAATGCGCCGTTAAACCACAACAAATGAGAATTACGATAAAACGGTGTAGAAAACACTACGTTAGTAGAACCCGAACTGGTTTCTGTGTAGTTTTCAGCAAAAATTAAAGTGCTGGCATTGTTAAATGCAAAAACCACAATGTCCAAATTGCCGCCAACAGAAGGATTATTCAGAACATACCCTTGATTGGTTCCAACATACGAATAATCTGTATCTACTAACAAAACGCCGTTTAAAAACAAAAATTCAGAACCATCTGTATAACTAGTAGATATAACAGTTTGACCATTTGTCAATGTTTGGTTATATACAACAAAAGGCACTTTGTCGGCAGAAGTGCTGCCATCAATCAATCGAATGTAATAAATAGCTACTACATCATTGAGCGCACATGCAGAAGCAAATGTAACGGTAGTAGTTGTTCTGGTGAAATCAGTTCCAGGCTTAAGAAAGCTACCATTGCGAAACACCAAAATTTGATTGGCTTGTGCATTGGAAAAAGTAAAAGCAGTCTGACCAGCTGTAGCATGGGTCAACATGGAGCTGAACCGCACTTGGTCAGCAGCACCAGTTTGAACCACCCTGCCAAATGAATCTACCGTGATAGACGAGGTGGCGGCTGGGTTAATGCTAAATCCACCAGTATTTTTGCCTTGCCCATAAGTGTCAAGGTTGATGCTAATGATGCCATTGACACTAGATGAAGAATAGGCCAATCGTCCATCTGTAGGACTAGAAATGTTGGTAACCACTTGTCCTGATCGTGCATACACATCAATGTATGGGTCAAGCACATCGGTCTGCAAAGTGACGTTTTGCCAACCAGAAGAATCTGGCGCATCTTGTGTAAAGCTAAATTGAACCGTGTTGCCACTTGCAGTTCTAGCCCACAAATTAATAACAGTCAAAAACGTAGCGCCAGCATCAAACCATAGGTAATCTGCTGGGTTGTTGTCCAATGTCAAAACGTCAGATGCTTGCAAACCAAAAAATTGTTTACCAGTAGGGCTAGACGTAATTCCTGTGCCAATTAGGTCATTAGCATAACGAACTAAAAAGTAACGATATGGCGACTGAACAATGAGCGGGGTTTGGGAAATAATGCCAACAGCTTCTGTTGTGCCAAGTGTAAAAACATCAAGGTTTAAAACATCACCTTTGTATTCGATAAACCCAATTGGCTGATAGGTGGAAGGCAATACATCAATGTTCCTTGCACCATAGCACCGGTAATATAGCTTGTATGTACTATCAAACGCAAAAGGCGACCATTCGTAATCTAATGGATTGGTGGATACGCTGCCATCAGTGCTGGTGTAAATACCATAAAACAACTTGCTTGTAGGAGAGGAACTAAACCCTGTACCTACAGAATCATCGGCGTACTTGAACACCAAGTATTGGTTAAAAACCGCAAAAGGATTATCAAGGTCAATAGACCGAACAGGAACGACACGCCAATTTTGATTATTGTCAGGTGCTTCTTGTGATACAGCAAACGCTGCATGTCTGCCACCAGATGTGGTAACCCATAGAACTTTTGTAATCCCAAAGCCACCTGTTACTTGTACCCAAGTGTAATCAGCAGGGCTAGTGCTTTCTGTGGCAGTATCGTCATTGCGAATGCCAAAATACAACCGCCCATATGGGTTGTCAGAAAAATTTAAACCAGCAGTGTTGTCGGCATATTTAATGTCCAAATACCTGTATTGGTATTGGATGATGTCTCCCATGCTGTTAGAAATAAATCCCGTTGTGGGATTATTGGAAACAGTATATGAAGTGGGAGGCGTACCATTATTTAAATTAGCAAGCAAATAGTTAATTGCTCCCGATATTTCGGAAGCACTAGGATCGCCGTCTAAAGCAAAAGACATTAGAACGCATCCTCAACCACTGTAGCTTGCCAATTCAACGCGGTTAAATTCCAAGTGTCGGTAGCATCATTAGATGCTACTTTAATCGATATGGTGCGTACATTGTTTTGTTGAGTGGTCACCCAAGGTGTATCTGTAGCAATAGACACTACACCAGTTTGTCCATAGGTAGGCGCTTGAGCGGTAGAGTTAGCACCGCCTACAGTAATGTTCATGGTTCCGCTACCAGACACTTCAGGCAACAAACGATGGGTGTAGACCTTAGAACTGTACGGAACTGGACCTTTGTCAGTTTGTAAAACAATGTTGTCCCGTTGGAACAAGCAATTTATTGCACCACTATTGATGAACGAATTGCCTATGCCGGTCTGAATGATCTTTTGGTTAGTAGCCCCGCCAGTAAGGTAGGAAACCGTCCTAGAGGCGTATTTAAAGGCTCCGCTGACGTACTTGGGCGCTTCACAAGCATTGCAAGCATTAGCTACATCTTTAGGGGCATTCCACACTTGCAGGTCATAGCGCCAAGACAGCATCTTGTTGCACCAGCCTGTAGAGGTCAAGTCTGGGTAGTAAATTTCAATCTGGTTCTTTTGCGTATTGTTGACCATGAAAACACGATCCGAATATGCCGTGCTCAAATTGGTAAAAAAGTAATCACGAACTTTTTGGTTGCCCAATGGATTGAAATTGGAGCCATCAAAAATCCAAATGTCTCGGCTATCTACGCCATACACATTGGCATCGGTGTTAGACCAGCAGTTGTTGTTGAGCAATCCACGGCCTTGGTTAAACAACCGAACTCCAAAAATGGGAGCCGTGCTGTTTTGGTAAGACAAAGGAGCAAAGATTACGGTATCCCAATAAGAGCAAACATAGAAGTTGGCTCCTAAAAAAAACCCATCAACAATAGGGCCACGCAAAGGAATTTCTTGTTCGTTGGCAATGTTGGTCAGGGTAGGTTGCCAAGTAGCCGGTACACCTGTGTTTGCAAAGGACTGCGACCACCGCACCGTAGTGGGATAGTTCACAGTAGTGCCGCTAGAGATAAAATCTTTGGTCAAGTTGCCAGCAATCAAAATGTTGCCTACATTAGGAGAACAAAAGTTGCGTACAAATTCAGCCCGTACTGCACTTACATTGGATTCGTAATTCCAAACATAGTTATCAGGGGCAGCGCCATACAAGTAGATTTCTGTTGCTGTAGGCAAAAAATACATGGGTGGACGAAGAGCGTCATTGATGAAGAACACACTACCCACCCAAGAGGTGGTGATGTTGACATCATCAGAATAGCCGCTTAAAGCTACGTTGGGATTGGCTCCAACGCCTGGGGTAATGTTGGTGATTCCAGAAGCAGTAATTGCATACCACTTACCGGCATTGGTGGCAACAATGTAAGTCCAAATGGTTCCACGAAAGCCACCGTCTATAAATACAGGGTTGCCGGGTACTTGGCTAAGAATAGCTTCTTCACCAGAAATTTTTTTGATACCCCGTACATCGGCTTCTACGTTTAACCCATTGTTGTACTCATTTGCCCCAAGTGCGTTTGACGGCACATCGGGTGTAAACGACATGTTTAAAAATGGAGTGCGAAGACGGGCGTAATCAGCCATGATTTATCCTTGATCAACCCAAGAAATAGTTGATTCATCCCATGAATAACTTTTGTCAACATCAGGCTTTGCAAATGGTGGAACCCATTGGCAAGTGTCTTCTACCAATGTCCAACTTGGAAATGGTTGCGGAGCGATAAAAGCATCCCGCTGCAAGTCGTAATTGAACCCAATTCCAGCATAGTTTTTGCGGATAGACGCGCTGTAGCTTGTTTGCTTCCAATCACCACCAAACAAATTTTTACAAAAACCAGCACCAATGTATTCTTTTTCGTTTCCATTAGCATCAGCAGTATCTGCATTAGCAATCACAACCACTTGTGTGACTATGCCGTTTTCAATTTTTGCAAAATGTGCCATTACGTTTCTTCTAAAATTTTAGTTGTCCAAATGGTAGGTATTGAATCTTCAAAAGCTTTTATTTTTGCCATTGTGTCATCAATTTCTTCCCATGTTGGGCAAGGTCTATCATCTTCCCAAACAGTAATAGCACGATTATTAATTTCCCATTTGGCATTAGGCCGTAACAAATGCATTGCTACGTTAATTCCATAGAGTTGGTAAACTTTTTTCATGTCAATTCAATTTCAAAATAACAATACCAGAACCACCATTACCACCTGCGGCACTAGTTGTGTCAGCACCAGCACCACCACCACCACCACCTGTGTTAGCGGTTCCTGAAGTAGCGGCTGGAGAATTTGCTCTATTGCCACCATTGCCACCACCACCAGCACCGCCAGTGCCAATAGTGCCAGTAAATGTATCCCCTCCACCGCCTCCAGCATAAGTAACGCTAGCACCGCTGATGGTGCTAGCTGTGCCTGCTCCACCACCGCCAGCGACTACAGTGACTGCACTTCCACCTACTGCTCCAGCACCACCACCACCTCCAGCAGCAGATGCAGTACCTTGTCCACCGTTGTTGCCTTGTGATGGTGAAGTGCTTGGCGTATTACCAGCACCACCATTAACACCAGGCGCTTGTCCAGCAGAACCTGCACCACCGCCACCACCAGAACCGCCTGTGGCTCCAGCAATTCCAGTATCTACACCTGGAGATCCACCACCACCACCAGCTGAACTAATAGTGGTAAATCCCGATCCTGCAATAGAAGAAGCACCGCCATTTGTGCCGATATTTCCATATGTTCCGCTTGGTGAGCCAGTTTTTGCTACGCCACCAGCGCCACCGGCTCCTACGGTAATTGTGTAAGTGACTCCAGCCGTTACTGATACCGATGTACCAGTACGAAATCCACCAGCACCACCGCCACCAGCGCCACCAGCACCAACGCCTGTACCTCCACCACCGCCTCCTCCACCAACTACTAAATAATTAATACTAGTAATACCAGCAGGGCAAGTCCATGATCCGCTACTAGTAAAAGATAAAATCGTAATGTATTGAGGCCATGCAGATGCAGATAAACCTTGCATTACATCATTAGACCGCCAAATTCCAATAGCATCAGATGTTGTATTTGTCGCCGCAGTTGACGACATTATCGAACCCTTATATCTATCAGACATTAGGTAATCGCCTCATACGATGCGGTTAATTCAATTGCTGATGCTGTACCTACAGTCACCACAATAGATTGTGCTTCGCCAAGATAAAACGCTGTGCTTTTGTCAACAACCACAATTGACGCATTAACAGGCACAGGCACTTGGTAGACAAGTCGGTAATTTGTTCCCGCACCCGCAGCAGCACTGTTAATTGCTACAGTCACAGTAGCAACAGAACCAGTAGCATTAGAAGCAACAATGTTGTCTATTTTGTTAACTGTGCCTGATGCTGGTGTCAATGCAGTCCAAGTAGTAGCCGATGTAGTAGAAGGAATTAAATACGATGTACTTCCATATATAGAAGTTACATTGACGATGTTGGGGTTTGCCATATTGCTTCCTTAATAACCAAAAATCATCGCCATTGCGATAGCTTTACCAGTTGTAATTCCACTTCCACCACCCGTAGACGCAATTGTAATTGCTCCACTTGTGTTTGTGATTGTGATGTTTGATCCTGCTGTCAATGTTGACAATGTGTAGTTTGTACCATTACCAATCAACAATTGCCCATTGGTTGGCGTTGTTGTCAACGCTGTGCCGCCATTGGCAATCGGCAATGCCGTTCCCGAATACGAAATTGCCAAAGTTCCCGCAGTAGTAATGGGACTGCCACTAATTGACAAAAATGATGGAACAGTAGCCGCAACCGATGTAACGGTTCCTAGTCCAGCAGCAGTAGCCCAAGTAAATCCTGTCCCGTTGTATTGCAGATAAGTGCTGCTAAGAGTTGGCGCGGTAATAAACGATGTAGCACCAGAACCCGTGTTGTACGGGATTTGAAGATTTGTGCCGCCAGCAATGTTAGTAGCCGTTGTTGCTGTTGTAGCAGAAGCGGCACTTCCGGTGGTGTTCTGATTAAGAGTTGGAACATCAGCAGCTTGGATGCTAGACATCACCACATTTGTGCCGTTGCCACGCAGATATGAGCCGCTAGTTACTGCTCCAGCAAAAGCGTTCATAGCTGCTTGTGCTGTGGTGGCTCCAGAACCGCCGTTAGCAATTGGCAAAGCTGTTCCGGAATAACTGATAGCCAAAGTACCCGATGTTGTGATAGGGCTTCCTGCTATTGACAAGAATGCAGGAACAGTAGCGGCAACGCTGGTAACAGACCCAGTGCCGTATCCAGAAGGATTAGACGCAGGGTAAGCGCCTAAGTTTGTTAAGGCCGCAGCAGCCGTTGTAGCGCCCGTTCCACCATTTGCTATGGCTACTGTGCCGGTGACGTTAGAAGCCGTTCCTGTGGTGTTTTGGTTCCATGTAGGCACAACTCCTGACAATTGAGAGTACGGCAGGCTTAAACTGCTCAACGTGGTCAACGTACTATTGCTTGTCGCTGTAATGTTTGCAGCAGTTCCTGTGGTGTTCTGATTGAGCGTAGGAATGTCAGCAGCAACAATAGCCCTAAATGTCGGTACACCAGCAGTGCCATTCGGCGCAGCTAAAACGTAGTTGGCGGTTTTGGATGCATATGGATTTTGAGTGTCACCATAACTAGCAGCAAGGCTGATAGCAGGAGTTGCACCGCCGCTAGACACAACAGGAGATGTGCCAGTTACAGAGGTAACAGTCCCAGCAGAAGCCGCAGTCCAAGACGCTGTTGTGCCATTAGATGTTAAAACATAACCATTAGTACCAATAGCCAAACGAGTTGCGCTG
>Ga0114963_10001677_pt1 | contig 15189 bp, 6 predicted proteins | sample C_131016_EF_Meta_FD_87019 | JGI IMG/M metagenome (GOLD analysis project Ga0114963, IMG submission 87019) | Freshwater microbial communities from Lake Croche, Canada to study carbon cycling - C_131016_EF_MetaG | ecosystem: Environmental > Aquatic > Freshwater > Lake | place: Lake Croche, Canada...
GGTGGCGGAGGTGGCGGAGAAATAACCGCCGCAGGGCTGTTAGACACCGCCACAACTGACCTAAAGAACTATGGCACCGGACTGCTGACCAGTGCAGAAGCCAAGGTGAAATCTTTTGCGGCCGGCCAAGTGAACGGTGCCACAGCATCGGCTCAGGCCGCATTTGATGCATTCGATATTGGTGGACCACCACCTACCATTGCACCCTTTGGTGTTCCGCCCACATTTGTGCCCGGTGGGGGAGGCTTGCCAGGAGTCAACGCCTTTCTGGATGCTCGTCTCACTCCCAATGGTGCAGAGATTCGCACTCCGGCATCCGATACTGAAGCAGGTAGATTGCTGGCTCAACGACAAGAAACACTGGCAAATCAAAAAAGACTGATCAATGACACCGGCGACTGGCGTGTTCGCATCAGTCTTGCCGAAGGATCAACATATCTATACAATGCTCCTCAAATGGAACAAGGCATCCTGGCTCCACTCAACGACACATTTGGTGTGATTTTTCCGTATACTCCCAAGATTGACATTGGGTACCGAGCCACTTATAGTCAGGCAGATCTCACACATTCCAATTACAAAAATTATTTCTATACAAGCAGCTCAGTCGACAATATCCGAATTTCGGGAGCATTCACCGCACAGGACACAGTGGAAGCGCAGTATCTCTTGGCCGTGATACATTTTTTCCGCTCCGCAACCAAGATGTTCTACGGCCGAGATACCGAACGAGGCGCGCCACCGCCATTGTTGTTCATCTCGGGTCTAGGGGAATATCAATTCAACAATCATCCCTGTGTGCTCACCGGCTTTGAATATAGCCTGCCCGCAGATGTTGACTATATACGTGCAGGTAGCCCCAACGACAACGGAACTGACTTGCTAAAAAGAAGAACATCCACGCGCAACAATTTGCCCACCAATGCCATATCGGGTGCATTGGGTCGGTTAACTCAATTGTTTTCGGGACAAGGAATAAACAAGGGTGGCATAGTGTATCAAAATGCTCCGTCCAATCTCAGTAAAAATTCTCCCACCTATGTGCCTACCAAGATAGAGATATCACTGAATCTAAGTCCAGTGATCACACGCAGACAGGCCAGTAGTCAGTTCAGTCTCAAACAGTATGCCAATGGTGATCTAATAAAACAAGGATTCTGGTAATGGCTAATTACGACAGCACCAGTGCGTATTATCTCACTCCCTATAGACAGTTCTACCTGGATGTGATGACCAATCGGTCTTTCCCCAGAGAAAGTGACGATCAGATCTTGGTGATCACACAGACCTATCAGTATAGACCTGACATGCTGGCGTTTGACCTGTATGACAATGCCGGTCTTTGGTGGGTGTTCTATCAACGCAATCCCAACACACTTACCAAACCGCCCTTGGATTTCAAAGTAAATGTGCAGATCTACATACCCAAGATAACCACACTACGTAACGCACTGGGATTCTAATCATGGCATTAAATGACCGGCAAGGACTTGAGGCAGCACTCGCAGACATTAACGATCTGATTCGCCAGGTTCTGAGTCAAATCGCATCCACAGAAAATTCACGCAATTTCACTGCTGCCGAGAAAGCGCCACGACTGGCTGCTCTCAGAGCAGAATTGGCAGGATACCGCGCCCAACAGGCAGCTTTGACCCAGGCCTTGAATCAGCTGAGTCTCAACAACCAACGCAATACTGCCAGCGCAGGTGACATCACAGCGCAGGGCCAAGTGGCACGAGATGATGGTGCCAACCCAAAAGCACCTGCGCCACCGGCTCAAACAGTAACAGGGGCAGATGGAAGAGTGGTGGCAAAGGGATTTGTTGCTCCTACCAATGCCACAAAACCTGCAACCGCCGACACAGGAGATGTTGACCGCGGCACCAATGCAGAATTACGCACTGTGGAGCAGACCCAGTCATCAACCAGTTCTGCTTCTGCAACCGGTGCTGCTTTGGCAAACGGCACTGCCTTTGCAGCTGGTTCTAATGCGGCTCAACGTCCATCTCCATCATCAGCAGCAGCGATCCCTCAATATGATATCAACAATCCACCCAGAGTTGAAGTCAATGGAGTGGGATCCAGAGGAGATGATGCTGCCCGACCCGCAGAGCCTGCCAACACAGTGGTCAATCGTCTAGATGAATTGTACGGCGGTCCGCAGAACGCCATAGTTAGTCAAGACAATATACTGGATCAATTTGCCAGTTATACCTACAGTCTCAGTTGGTACCTGTTGGACAATGCCACGTACAACAGCCTGGCTGCCAGTGACACTAAATTTATCAGCAGTTATTATTTGTTGATGCAAAGCGGCGGGGCGCCAGCAACAACCGCAGATGCCAAGGGTGCCGAAACCGGGCGCAGTCCATTCTTTAGCCTGGACTATTACATGGATAATTTTGTGATTGAAAGTTCTGTGAGTGGAACCCCAGGAGCCCGAGGCGCAGCAAAACTCACCAGCATGAGCTTCACAGTTTCTGAGCCCAATGGCATAAGTCTCCAGCCCAATCTCATAAGAGCAGTCAACAATCTATATGAGAAAAACGGATATGTCAAACCGGGTACCGCAGTAAACTACGTTGAAGCAAACTATGTCATGGTGGTGAGATTTTATGGGTATGATTCTGCAGGCAATCTGGTCATGCCCATTGATAAGAGAACAGGAGCCACCGACCAACGAGCAGCCATTGAAAAATTCATACCTTTTAGGATCACCGATATACAATTCAAAGTGGCCAACAAACTGGTAGAATACAACATCACTGGTGTGCCCACAGACGAGCTCACTGCATTCAGCACAGACTGTGGCAGCATACCACAGAACTTTCAATTCCAAGGTAAGACTGTGAGTGATATTTTGGTAGGAACTCAACAACAGGTATCTGCCGAGCGACTGGCACAGGAAAATCTGCGGGTATCACTGGGATTTGATGCCAGAGCCGATGCCGAAGCCCGACAGGTCACTGGAGGAGCCAATGCCACCTCGGCACCTCCACCCAAGATATCAGCGGCTCCCAACAGGGTGGGCAACATAGAGGCCACTGGATTGTGTGCAGCTCTAAATTTGTTTTACGCCGAAGAAGCCAGAAAGCGCGGTGGCATAGCTGACATATACGAATTGCAGTTTCTTGATCCAATCTTGACCAACGCAAGTGTAGTTCCACCTGGCGGAGTTGACAAGGCATTTGCAGGAGGAAATCCCAATGCCAATGCTGCTTCCAATAAAGATCCCAAGAGACAAAGTTTCAACCCAGCCATAAGAGTTAGATCTACCACGGCTGGTCAACAGATAGTTCAATTCATAGATGAAGTCATGCGTAGCAGCAGTTACATTTCTGATCAACAAAGAGCCACATGGCAAATAGATCCAAAAACTGGAAAATATGACTGGATGTTTCGAGGCAAGACCGCACAGAGTTTTGCATGGTTTAATATCAGTTGTGAAGCACAGGTCATAGGGTATGATACAAATGCTCGTCGCAATGCGTATCGCCTGATCTACAAAGTGAGTCCGTACCAGACCACAATGGTGGCCACCAGCGAATACTTTAATCCCAGTGCATATCGCGGAGTTCACAAGGTGTACAACTACTGGTTCACTGGACAGAACACACAGGTATTACAACACGAGCAAAGTTTCAATAACCTATGGCGACAAACAATATCTTCTAATTCCTCCAAACTGACTTCACCATCAACCGCAGAAATTATCAGAAACAATGTCAACAGCAGAATCACATGGTCAAAAAGATTCCAGCCGGCCAGTAACCAAACCAGAGAAGGTGCTGACGGCAATGTGTACGAAGCAGCAGCCAATGCGGCCGACATGTTGTACACCACCGACTTGGCCAACATAACTTTACAAGTGATTGGAGATCCTGCTTGGATAGCATCTCCCAGGCGTCCGCAACCGGGCAAGTTTGATTTTGGCCCGTTTTTGTCAGATGGCACCATCAACTACAGTGCCGGTGTTCCATATTTTGAATTTGCGTGGAACCGTCCGGTAGACTACGATCTTGAGACTGGCCTTATGGATGTGGGTAGGAATAATTTTCGAACCAATTTTGTCGACACAACAGGAGGGCTGGCCCAGGAGTCGGTGGTTTACATGGTCACCAATGTAAAAAGCATGTTCAATCGTGGTAAATTCACACAGGAACTCAAGGGCGCCTGGTTGTTTGATGGAATAAAACCCACTATACCAACCTCTGGCCAATTCGCAGCTGATGCCGCTGCCGATGCCGAAGCACGACGTATTACCCAGGGTGGTGGCGTTGATTTCCCCAACAGCACCGATCTTCCTGCCAATGCTGGCGTAGAAAAAACTGCACTGGCCAGCGTGGTCAATCAATATCCGGTCAGTCCATCGGTTCAATTGCTTGGCTCCAACATAACGGCTAACACTATCGCGGGCCCATTGCCAGCGCGTCCACCCGGGGAATCAGCATTGAACTTTATTCCACCGGCTAAATTGCCCAGTGGAGGATTTGGCAGTGGCAGCAACAACCCTAGCCTGGCCCAGGATTCTGTGGCCTTGGCGGTTGCTAATTCTGGTCCTCCGCAACTGATATCAAAAGATGCATAAAGAAAGAAAACACCAATGACCATAAACAATCAACAACTGTCAGGAAGAACCAGCAACTATCGATTTGATCGTGGTGGCAAACCTGCCGAAATGGGGCCTTTTATTGGCACCGTGATGAACAATGTGGATCCTATCAGAACCGGAAGACTACAGGTTCGCATACAGCAGTTTGCGTCCGGGTCCGACGACAATCCTCAGCTGTGGCGCTGGGTCAATTACTTGCCCCCGTTTTATGGTGTTACCGAAAAAAACAGCACCACGGCAGGAGCAGGGACCTATCCAGGAAATCAACAGAGTTATGGCATGTGGTTCACACCACCGGACATTGGCACAGAAGTGCTGTGTTTCTTTGTGGAAGGAGATCCCAGCCAAGGCTACTATGTTGGGTGTGTGATCAACAATGCGTTGAATCACATGATACCGGCCATTGGTGCGGCCAAAAAAGGTCAGTATGTGACACAAAATGTAACCCAGGCCGCATATTTTGCCAATTCTCCTCAGTTGCCTGTGACAGAACTCAATACCGACAATGATCAAATTGATGAAAACACAAGATTTTTTGATCAGAAAAAACCTGTTCATAGTTACCAAGCGGCTGTGTTTTTCCAGCAAGGTCTGGCCAACGATCCTGACCGCGGTCCTATCATTTCCAATGCACAACGAGAAAGCCCCAGCACAGTGTACGGCGTCTCGACCCCAGGCCAGCCAATCTATCAAAATGGATTGAAACCCAGCAATATCCAACAACAACTTGATGCCGGAACAGTGACTCCGGAACAGGTGAGAGTAACTGGTCGACTTGGTGGTCACACCTTGGTCATGGATGACGGAGACCTGGAAAACAACAATGCACTGGTGCGACTAAGAACCTCCAAGGGCCATCAGATCATGATGAATGACAGTGAAAACTTTTTCTACATTGCTCATGCCAATGGCCAGACCTGGATTGAACTGGGACAAGAAGGTACAGTGGACATATATTCCACCAACTCAGTGAATGTGAGAACACAAGGCACCATAAATTTGCATGCAGACAAGGACATAAACATGTTTGCCGGGCGCAACATCAACATGAAATCCGGTGCTGCTACCAACATTGGTGCCACTACCACTCTAAACATGGCCAGTGATGGCGCCATGACTTTGTACAGCCAGGCCACTGTGGGTGTACGCAGTGATGGAAGCCTGGCATTGCAAAGCGTGGGCGGCGGTTCCTGGAACGGTGGCGGAAGCCTGAGGCTCAAAGCAGGTCGAATCGATCTCAATGGTGGCGGTGCAGAATCTGTCGCAAAACCCAGACTGTATCCCAAAACCACAATGGACGATACTACCTTTGACAATTCAACTGGATGGCAAGTGATTCCAAACGGTTTAGAAAGCATCGTGACTCGTGCTCCCACCCATGAACCTTATCCTTATCACAATAAAGGTGTGCCAATAAGTGTGAGTCTTACCAAAGGTACTCCTACTCCCCCGCCAGCAGCAGTGGCAGTTGCTACCAACGTCAGCCTTGTGAGAAAAGCATGAGCCTTTTTACATTCACAGAACCAGATGGCACGACCTTCGAAGTGCAGGCTCCTGAGGGTACCACTTTTGAGCAAGCTCGGGAGATATATAACAAACAACGTGCCACAGGTGGCCTAACCGGAATTCCCGTGGGCGGCCTTGTGAATGCAGTCACACAAGCAGCTGGTGGTGTGCAATCAGCTCTGGCACAGATTGGATCCAAAGCAGTAGCACTCACAAAACAAATAGGCAATGCGATCATTCTACCTATCAAGCCAGGTGCCCCGGTACCCAATGCCATATCCATAAGTGATTTTGTGAACACAAAAATCAGTGCTCAAAACATCGGAACCATAGCATCCACTCAGATACAAGGACTGGTGGCGCAGACCGCTGCATCAGTGAATCAAGCAGTTGATAAAATAACCAATACCAAGGGTGTTGGACAATTTGGATTTGATGCAAACCAATTGCAACTGTCAGGATTGATCAAACCAGGATTGGCCGATCAGATCAACGCCAATCCTGAAAAGTTTACAGAAATTCTGAACAGCCCTACCAGTTGGACTGGTAACTCAGGAGTTACCAATGTTGATACATTGCTGGAAAGCGGTAGTCTACAGACCGCAGTACAACAAGACCTCATGAATACGAATTTTGAACAACTCAAACAGAATGGTACCATTACAGGAACAGAACCTGCTGATCAACTGGGACCATTGTTGAACAATGCTACCAAATTTGGAGCCGACACTGCCACCGCCTGGCTTGACGGAGCCAGCAGTGAAATAACAAATCAGCTGAACAATTTTGCCACATCTGCATTGTTTGGTCAAAAATTTGCCAGTGTGAATTCTTCCGTGGCCGGCGGCGGCAGTCCATTGCAATCAGGCATAGTGGTGGCCAAAGGATACAATAACACAACAAATCGAACCAATCTCAATCAGGCCATCAGGGCCGTAATTGGCAATGATAAAATTACTACTCCGGATTTCACACCGCAAAGAGCTTAGTATTCTCAGGACATAAATATCGTATGTCTACATTCATCGGATTCAATACTCAAAATCAATACAAAAAATTCACCTTGGTGGATACTGAATTGATCAAACGTGATCTGCTCAACGCTTTTAATATCATACAAGGACAGTTGCCCGGACGGCCAGGATACGGCACGATACTATGGAGTTTCTTGTTTGAGAGCCAAGATCAGACCACCATGAGTCGCATAATCAAGGAAGTACAGCGTGTGGCCGGCGGCGACCCCAGGGTCAATCTCATCAACGCATTGATATTTCCCCAGGAAAATGGTGTGTTGATAGAATTAGAGATACAATTTGCTCCCAACACCAACGCCGAACTATTAAGTGTGTTTTTTAATCAACAACAACGCATAGCAACCTTTGCTTTAACTTAGCCGTTTATTTTGTTGGTAAATAACAAAACAATAAAACATTATGGCACGCACTACTAGACAAACAGTTGTATTCGGAGTCGAAGACTGGAAACGCATCTATCAGACTTTTAGAGAAGCGGACTTCCAGAGCTATGACTTTGAAGCTTTGCGAAAAAGTTTCGTAGACTATCTACGCCAATATTATCCTGAAACATTCAATGACTACATTGAATCATCAGAATTTATTGCCATGCTGGATGTGATCGCATTCATGGGTCAGGCCATGAGCTTTCGAAACGATCTCAACACCCGCGAAAATTACATTGACACAGCAGAGCGCAGAGACAGCGTGGTCCGCCTGGCCAATCTTGTGAGCTACACTCCCAAGCGCAATACAGAAGCACAGGGATATCTCAAAGTATTTTCAGTGCAGACCACAGAAAATGTTGTTGACTTTAATGGCAATGATCTTGGTGGTGTCACAGTGAACTGGAATGATCCCACAAATTTCAACTGGGCTGAACAATTTTCTACCATCATCAACTCAGCCTTGGTGAATACTCAACGTGTGGGTCGTCCAGGAAATCGCACCACTATCCTGGGCGTGGACACATCTGAATACAGCATCAACTTGGTTCCAGGATTCTTGCCAGTGTTCCCATACAACGCCACAGTGGACGGAGTGAACATGCCGTTTGAAGCAGTGAATTCTACATCAGTGGGAACACCAGCCACGGCTCCATTCATCTATGAACCACCACCACTGCCCAACGGTATTTTCAATCTGCTGTTCCGCAATGATGCCCTGGGATTTGCCAGCAACAACACCGGATATTTCTTCTACTTCAAACAAGGTGTATTGCAAAATCAAGATTTTAATCTAGCCGAGCGTATCCCCAATCGTACTGTGGATATCAACATTGAAGGTGTGAACAACGAAGATCGTTGGTTATTTCAACTGGACGATGTGGGCAATGTATCTGCTGAATGGAGATACGTAGAATCTGTGTATGCAGCGGCACAAGAACAATTGGCTCCAGATCAACGCAAATTGTTTTCTGTGACCAGTAGATCAAATGATCAGATCACACTGACATTTGGAGATGGTGTTTTCTCCAGTGCGCCGGTGGGATTATTCCGTTGTTATGTTCGCGCCAGTAACGGCCTCACATACATCATCAATCCCGACGAGATGCAGAGTGTGGTCATACCCATCAGTTATGTCAGTAGATCTGGCCAGTTACAGACTCTTACATTTACTTGTGGCATTACCACTCCAGTGAGTAATGCACAGGCACGAGAAACCCTGGACCAGATCAAACAACGAGCGCCGGCCAGATACTACACTCAGAATCGCATGGTGAATGGTGAAGACTACACCAACTTTCCATTCACTGCCTACAACAGCATCATCAAGAGTTATGCGTTGAATCGTGCCAGCATCGGCACCAGTAGATATCTTGACCTGGTGGACAACACAGGAAAGTACAGTAGTACAAACATATTTGCATCGGACGGTGCCATCTGGGAAGAAAATCAACTACCTACGTTTTTGTTCACCTGGATCACAAGAAATGAAGTGGCCAGTGTGATCACCAACCAGATACAGCCGCTGTTGGTCACTAATGCATTCACACAATTCTACTATGCTAATTTTGTCAGGCCAAATCTCTTGGTAAACAATCTCACCTGGCATCAGAGTACCACATTGGCCAACGAAACCTCGGGATACTTTGTGAATTCTCTAGGCAATCCCACTGCTATTGGCACCTATTCCAGCACCAACACCCGATACATACAAGTCAGTAGCTTGGTAAAATTTGCTGCCCCTGCTGGTTATTATTTTGATTCCAACAATCGACTCCGCCTGGGAATCCCCACACTGGCGGCTGAACGTCTTGAATTGTGGGCCAGCCCGGTGAGCATATATCTAGATGGTACCAATCAAGGACGAGGCAATTTCACTACTGGGCGGCTGAATGGGCAAGGACCAGTGGTGTTGAATAATTTTATACCCACAGGTGCTATCCCAGTTCAAGTGATTCCATTGTTGATAACAGACATTCCCACCAGCCTTGAAACCAGCATAGCTGATCAGATCTTGTTGTACAGAAATTTTGGTCTGGGATATGACAATCTCACACAGACCTGGTACTTGATCACATCAAACAATCTTGCTGTGGATGCAGACTTTAGTCTGGCCAACGCACAGAGTACCTCTGGCACTAACCAGGACGCTTCGTGGATGATACAGGCTGTGACTGATGGAGTGAAATACACTGTGACCAGCCGTGCATTGGTGTACAATTTTGGATCAGTACTGCAAACCAGATTCTTTTTTGAAACTGGCAATCGTATCTATGATCCAAGAACCGGTAACACCATCAGTGACTATGTAAATGTGTTACGAACCAATAGTCTGCCTGATTCAAATAGCCCATTGCCCAGTGATATCTATCTCAGCATCATTGGGCAACCTGTGCAATCAGATGGCTTTGTGGATGACTATCAGGTCATAGTCAGCTATCGAGACAGCGACAGTGATGGTGTGGCCGACGATCCGGATTTCTTTAGTGAAATTGTTGGCCCAGTGCCAACCACACCTACTGCTGATTCACCTTGGGTATTCTTTGAAAAGACTGTGGATTTTGACAATCTGCAACGATATCTCTTGGTGGAACCAGTAAGAGTGAACAGTGACTATGCCACCCAGGATGACATTGAATTGGTCAAGACCGAATACATCATTGGGCAGATATTCTATGCATATGGTCAGGAAATCTATACAGGGCCGCTCACAGGACAGATTGGTGCATTTTATGAACTGACGATCACTGGCATTGGTGTACGAACCCTGGTTGATGTGACCATTAACTGGTTGGCCAGGACAGGCCGCCCAAGTCTATATTTCCAATACAGGCACAATGCTCCGCTTACGGATCGTATAGATCCGGGTACCACCAACATCATCGATCTGTATGTGGTCACACAGAGTTATTATACAGCATATCAAAACTGGATCAGAGACAGCACAGGCACAGTGGTCCAGCCAGATGTTCCTACCATCAACGAACTAAGCACTGCCTACCAAGGACTCAACAACTACAAAATGATCTCGGACAATGTGGTAGTAAATTCAGTAACATTCAAGCCCTTGTTTGGGCCCAAGGCTGCGGAAAATCTTCGTGCCACCATCAAGGTGATTCGCGCTGCTAATTCAACTGCCAGTGAAAGTGAAATCAAAACCCTGGTTGTGGCCAATCTTGATCGATACTTCAGCATTGACATCTGGAACTTTGGTGATACCTTTTATTTCTCTGAACTGGCAGCATACATACACCGCAACATGGGCGGCGTCGTGAGTTCGGTGGTATTGGTTCCATTGGACCCACTGAAATATTTCGGTGATCTTTACGAAATACGTTCAGCTCCTAATGAAATCTTTGTAAATGCAGCCGGTGTGAGCAGCGTGGAAGTTATCACTGCACTCACATCAAACAACATAAGGACTGCACCGGGCAGCGGAGTGATCTAATGGCAAGAACCAGAAGCGTAGATTTTCTACCACCAATATTTCAAACCAGCACCAACAAGCAATTCTTGGCAGCCACACTGGACCAACTGGTACAGGAGCCCCAGTTCAAGAAAACACAGGGATTCGTAGGACGCCACGTTGGGCCAGGAGTGAACCCCAACGATTACTATGTGATCGAACCAGATGCCACTCGAGCAAACTATCAGCTTGAACCCGGGGTGATCAGCCTGGTGCCGGACACCAACACTATTTCGGATGTTATCACATACCCCGGTATTACCGATGCTATTGGTCGCCAAGGCGGCATCACCAACAATGCTGCAAGATTGTATACCAGTGAATACTACAGCTGGGATCCTTTTGTAAACTTTGACAAGTTTTCTAACTACAGTCAATACTACTGGTTGCCTGCAGGACCATTGGCAGTGGATGTGAGTGCTACCATCATTCCTACCACTGATACATTTGATGTCACAAGAGCAGATAATTATTATGAGTTTTCGGGCATAGCCGGAGAAAACCCTGTCATCACTCTGCTGCGCGGAGGAAACTATAAATTCTCAGTGAATCAAGCACCCAACCAATTCTGGATACAGGCCGAACCGGGAGTAGATGGTGTGTTGCCCTATGCGCCCAACATCAGTTCAAGAACTGTGCTGGGTGTTGGCAACAACGGTGAAGATTCGGGCATAGTGACATTTGATGTGCCGTACAAAAACGCACAGCAGTTCTACTACGACCTTGAGCTCATACCCACTGTTCCCACAGCAGGACAAGTGGACCTGCTCACCACCACATTGCAATTTGATCAGGTCAACAATGTGTTCTTGAGTACGTTCTTGGAACAATATCCTGATGGCATTGATGGCATCACCAATCTCCAGAATCGCACCATAGTTTTCACCAACACCATAGCTGATCCTGAAGATGGCGGCTGGTTGATCACCACACAATTCGATCCGCTGGCGCAAGCACCTGGCAATAATGGATTGCCGGGCAGTTATGATTATCTCACATTTGATCAGACCACGCCCATCCTGGACGTGAACACCAGATACAGCGTGTGGCTGATACAGTATCAGTACACCACCAGCGGCGAACCAATTCTAAAACTGTCATCGGTTACCGCTTGCCCAAATCTCAGCAAGTTCACTGTGATGTTTGGTGCCGAATGGGCAACCACACAATGGTATCGCAATGCCGAAGGATACTTCCAGCAGATACCTTTGCTGACTGCTGTGAAAGATCTGCTGTGGTATCAAGATGGAACCAACCCAGAAATCTTTGGACAGATCCGACTGATAGACCCAGCTGATTCCGAAACCATCAATGTAGACACTGACATACTGGGCAAGAAAACTTATATTTCTCCCAATGGCGTGGTATTCACCAACAATCTGCAGATCACATTCCGTGGCAGCGTGATTCCCGCCAGTTATCAAGATCAAACATACTATGTGGCCGGTGTGGGCACAGCCATCCAACTGCTACCGGTCAGCAACTACGTCACTCCCGAAACCTATACCGAAAGTGCTACCATACCATTTGATTCCTTGGCATTCGATGTGGGAAACTTTGATGGCAGTTTGAACCAGCCTGTGCAGTTGGATTATATCACCATGGCCTTGGATAGTCCAGATCTCAATGCCTGGAGCAGATCAAATCGTTGGTTCCATATTGATGTGATCACAGCCTCTGCTGCATACAACAATACCACGACTGAATTAGATAATGCACAACGAGCCAAGCGCCCAATCATTGAATTCCGTGGTGGTATCAGATTATACAACATGGGAACTCAGGCCAAGCAACCTATAAACATAATTGATCTAAGAGAAACTGACGCATTATCAAACATCAATGGGCAAATTGGTTATGCTGTTGATGGATATGTTTTCCAACAAGGAACCCGGGTGATCTTTGCAAGAGATTTAGATGCCCAAGTGCGAGACAAAATATATGTGGTCAACTTTATCAGCCCATCTTCTGTGCCATTGCCCGACAGCTCATTGAACGATCAACCTATCATTGATCTTGTGCCTGCTACGGATGCAGAGGCTCTGATTGATCAATGTGTGGTGTGCCTAAGTGGTAGCACATTACAAGGCATAACCTTCCGCTATGACGGAGAACAGTGGATTCGCTCACAAGAAAAAACATCGGTAAATCAAACTCCCATGTTCGATGTATACGATCTCAATGGATACAGTCTGGGCAATCGAGCGGTATATCCCAGCACCACTTTTTCAACAACCAAGAACAATCTTGGCGACACAGTTGGCGGCAGTGCATTGTTCAGTTACGCCATTGGAACCAGTGGAATAGCAGACACAGTTTTGGGTTTTCCTCTGCGTTATCTCAGCCTCAACAATATAGGAGACATTGTTTTTGACAACAATTTGTACACAGATACATTTGTGTATGTCAAGGACAACATCAGCACAACCGAAAACATCAGCATTGGTCATGCGCGCGAATATGCCAACAGAATAGTGTACAAAAAAGAAATCGGCTGGCAAACCGCAGTGGTCAAGAGTAACATCTATCAACAATTCAGTTTTACCTATACCAGCGAGGTTATCACAGGATCTATCACTGGTACCACACTCACAGTCACGGTACCGCCTGCTGATGGAGTATCTTTACAACTGGGACAAACACTCAGCGGCCCGGGCATCACAGCTGGCACAGAGATCACAGAGTTTCTCACTGGTACCGGAGGAGTAGGAACATACACAGTATCGTTCTCGCAGACTGTGTATTCACAAGTGATAGCAGTGACATCACCCTTGGTACTGGATGTGGCTGTGGTGCCAACCGGTGCTGTGCCCAGCATCAAGTTGTATGCTACCAGCATATCCCAGAATTACAGCAGCCTGTTTCAAGATCCGGGCACCTACACATTCACCACCACTAATAATACCACGGTCATAAGATTCAACACCACCACAAAAATAGTGCCCGGTGATATCATAGAAGTGCTGGCACTGAGTGATCAGGTCAGTGCAGTGGGATTCTATCAGGTACCTATCAATCTAGAAAACAATCCGTTGAACGGTAACAGTTCCAGATTCACTCTAGGAACCATACGCACTCACTATGACACTATTGGGCAAAACCTAGTGAACCTGAGTGGCGCAGTAAACGGAGCCAACAATTCAAGAGACCTGGGCAACATTGTTCCTTATGGACTGAGCATACTGCAACAGAGTTCTCCCATGACCTTGGCCGGATATTTCTTCCGCAAACCCGAGTATGATATATTTGCAGCCTTGGAATACAACTCAAGACAGTACCAACAATTCAAAGCGCAATTCTTAAATCAGGCTGTGACCGGTGATTATACTAACATGACCATTCCGGAAATACTCAATGCAGTATTTGCTGAACTTAATTTTGGGCGCACCAGTTCTAGTCCATTCTACTGGTCTGACATGCTGCCCACAGGCACAGTATATACACAGTTACAGACCACGGTGACTCCCATAACTGACGCAGTATTTGATCTCACCCAGGTATTCAATTTTACCTCGGCCAATTATCAAGCCCTATTGGTGTACGTGAATGATCGATTGCTCACAAGAAATGTTGAATATGTGGTTGGTACCGATGCTCCTGTGGTCACGATTCTGGTGCCACTTGCAGTGGGAGATGTGGTGACCATCCAGGAATACGAAACAACCTACGGTAGTTATGTGCCCAACACTCCTACCAAGATGGGATTGTATCCGGCATTTGTGCCGGAAATTTTCCTTGATGAAACCTATGTGGATCCAGTATTTGTGATACGTGGGCACGACGGATCAATCACCAGAGCGTTCAGCGACTTCCGTGATGAATTGTTGTTGGAATATGAAACTAGGATTTACAATAATCTCAAGTTAGACGGCAACCCTGTGCCACTCACAGCCGCAGAAGTCATACCTGGCGAGTTTCGCACCACCGATTACTCTCTTGGGGAGATCCAGGAAATTCTAAATCAGGATTTCCTGACCTGGGTGGGGTGGAACAAGTTGGACTACAAAGCACAAGATTACATACCGACCAACCAGTTCACTTGGAACTATTCCACTGCGTCAAACAAGCTCACCGACAATGAACCATTGGTTGTGGGTGCCTGGCGCGGCATCTACAACTATTTCTATGACACTATCTATCCCAACA
>Ga0114963_10001683_pt1 | contig 15170 bp, 18 predicted proteins | sample C_131016_EF_Meta_FD_87019 | JGI IMG/M metagenome (GOLD analysis project Ga0114963, IMG submission 87019) | Freshwater microbial communities from Lake Croche, Canada to study carbon cycling - C_131016_EF_MetaG | ecosystem: Environmental > Aquatic > Freshwater > Lake | place: Lake Croche, Canada...
AAAGTTGACCATATAGGCTTTGAGCAATTCCGGCGTATCGCGTTCGGGGTCTAGCGTGACAAACAGCGCTTGCAAACGATCGCCATCAGCGCCTAATAGCTTTTTCACCTGCGCCAGCTCGATCATGGTGGCTGGGCATACATCAGGGCATTGGGTGTAGCCAAAGAACATCACGACCACTTTGCCAGCAAAGTCGGTTAGGTGGCGCAGCTGGCCGTTGTGGTCACTTAGTTCAAAACCTTTGCCGTAATCCGCACCGGTCACGTCCACCGAACTAAATGACAGCTTGTTGGGATTGCAAGCGGAAAGTAGCAATGCTGCGGCACCCAGGCCCAAGCGCATCACACTGCGGCGTTGCAATATGCCCGCCGATCCAAGGGCGGCATGGTGCTTCATAAAAGGTAATGGTCCAGTAGCAAGGCCGCGAACAAGGCGCTGAGATGAATCAGCGAAAAGCGAAAAGTAGCGCGCGCCAAAGTATCCGAATAGTTGCGCATCAGGCGCCAGGCATAGACACAAAACCAGATGCTCAAGACTACAGCAGCGGCCAGATAGAGCCAAGAACTCATGCCGTACATAAAGGGCAGCAAACAAGCGGCAAACAGCACCCAGGTATAGAGCAAGATATGCAGCCGTGTGAACTCGCTGCCATGGGTGACGGGCAGCATAGGCAGGCCAGACTTGCGGTAGTCCTCCACCCGGTACAAGGCCAAAGCCCAAAAATGCGGCGGCGTCCACAAGAAAATAATGAGGAACAAAATCAGCGCTTCGGGGCCAACATCACCAGTCATCGCGGCCCAGCCCAGCAACGGCGGCATAGCGCCGGAGGCACCACCAATCACAATGTTTTGCGGCGTCAAAGGTTTGAGGATGACGGTATAAATCACCGCGTAGCCGACAAAGGTGGCGAAAGTCAGCCACATGGTCAGCGGGTTGACCCAGAAATACAAAATCGCCGAGCCGGCACCGCACAGGAGCGCCGAAAAAACCAGGGTTTGGGTGTTGCTCAGCTCGCCGCGCGCCGTCGGTCGCCAGGACGTGCGCTTCATCTTGGCGTCGATTTGTTGCTCTACGATGCAATTGAAAGCAGCAGCAGCGGCCGAGACCAACCAGATGCCCAAGCACGCGATGGCCGCAAGCCGTATTTGCGCCCCATCCGGCGCACCGGGTACGGCGAGCACCATACCGATGAGCGCGCAAAACACAATGAGTTGAATCACGCGCGGCTTAGTCAGGGCGTTGAACTGCCGCACCACGGACATGGTGGGTAGTAAAGAGCTGATGCTGGCCGGTGGGGTCACGTTGCTTGTCTCAAGGTTGTTGGCATAGCCACTGGTAGGTTCACCGGCACACGGCTGATGGTCAGCAGCCACACCATGCAAGCCAGCATGGCCCCGGCGCCGCCGGTATGCAGCACAGCGGCCAGCAGCGGCCAGCCCAGTACCACATTACTTAGACCGGTAAGTAGCTGCAAGGCTAACAGCAATCCCAGTAGCTGCATCGGGCGGCGCAGCGCCGGGTAGGCACGCAATTGCCAAAGCACTAGCCCGATCACCAACACCAAGACGCCTGCCATCCAGCGATGCACCATGTGGATGGCGGTGAGCGCCTCAAAGCTGATCGGCTGGTCATCAGGCAACAAGCCCAAGGGACGCCACAGCGTGAAGCCTTGTGCGAAGTCCATGGCCGGCCAATGGCTGCCTTGGCAGGTCGGGAATTCCATGCAGGCCAGCACTGCGTAATTCGTACTCACCCATGCACCCAGCGCGGCTTGCAGCAGCAGTGCCGCCAAGGCCAGCCACATGCTGATGCGAATGGAGGACGCAATAACCTGGGCATCACGAGCGCCCGATTGCAGCCAAAGCCGCGCGGCTTGCAATGTCAGCAAGCCCAGTAACACATAGCCGCCTAGCAAATGCAAGCTGACAATAGCCGGAAAGAGTTTCATGGTGACCGTCAGCGCGCCAAACGCGCCCTGCAGACCCACCCACACCAAAGTCGCCACAGCCCACGCGGGGTGGATGACTGCGCGCGTTTGCGAAGCCTTGGCGTTGCGATACGCGTACCAAGCGCTCAAGACCATCAGGACAATGAGCATTCCAACGCCCGAAGCCAGGTAGCGGTGCAGCATTTCAATCCAGGCTTTGCCATGCGTGACAGGGCCTTCGGGACTGACCGTCTGCGCCAATTCGATAGCGCCCGCCGCGCCGAGCGGGCTGGCATGGCCATAGCATCCCGGCCAATCCGGGCAACCCAAACCGCTGTCCGTTAGGCGGGTGAATGAGCCGAAAAGGACCAAATCAAAGGTCAGGAACAAGGTCGTCAAGGTCAAGGCGTAGTGCCAACCGCTGGCCTGGCGGTGGCGCCCGCTCCACAGCAGCAATGTCAGGGGAATCGCAGCCACGGCCATGCCGATGAGCACAAGCTGGCCCAGTGGCGACAGATTCCAGAGCGCGGTTTCCATGGTGTTGGTAATGAACGCTTAGCGCCCTGGTGTATCCCAAAACGCGGAAGCACGCAGCAGGCGCTCCATATCGCGTTTGACTTTGGGGGCCTGTTCTACATCCATGCGCGCTGGAAAACGCATCATCCAATTGCCCAGCGGATCGACCACATACAAATGGTCATGCAAAGCGGCTCCCTGCTCGGGCTGCAACCAGGTTTGTAATTGCGCACTAGGCACGCGCAATACCGTAGCGGTGGCCAGCGCGGGCATCAGGCTGGGGGCTACGGCGACGTCATCACTGACCAGCCACACCCAATCGACGCGGTCTTTTTCTTTACCCATACCTTCGCGCAACTGGCGTTGCATGTACAAATGGTGCTGGCATTGCACCTCGCAGGCACCACCGGCCACGCTGATCAAGAGCCATTGGCCTTTGAGGGCGCGCACACTGGTTTGCTTACCCGCCATGTCCACGGCCTGCATATCCGGTAAAGGGCGCTGCGGATCAATGAGAGTGCCGAAATTTTGGCGCGCCTGCGGGCGGATCAGGTAATAGGTCACATAGGAGGCCACCACGGGCGCAGCGCACACCAGTAAGACCATCAACATCTTCCAGCGCCCCATGCGGGTACTTACAGCGGGGTCTAAGTCTTGCGGCGCGGGCATGGAGTGCACGGTCAATGCCAGAGGCTGGTCGCTTGAACTATCAGTGGGGACCATGGTTTGCAATACCTCGGGAAGTGGCCGCAGGGCGGCGAAAAAACTGAAACCACAAGTACAAACCTGCAATCAGCACTGACAGCGCAAACCACTGGAATGCGTAGCCGTAGTGCTTTTCAATACCAAAGTTGATCACTGACCATTGCCTGCGCAAGCCCTGGCTAGGCGGGCCTGACTCGCGCACCGTAAACGACTCCAGCGGCAACCCAGTTTGGCTTCGGAATTGATCCAAATCGAGATTTTGCCGTATTGGCCCCTCTCCCGGCGCGCCGGGAGCATAGAGCTTGGAAGGGGCAAGGGCAATGTCACCCTCTAGCATCACCACCCCTTCGGGCGTTTGCAGCTCGGGTAGTTGCTCACGGTGCTCAAAATTGCGCGGCAACCAACCGCGTTGCACCATCAGAACCTGGCCTTGTGGCTCCAAGCGCAAGGGCGTCAGCACGAAAAAGCCGACCTTTGCATCCATCTGCCTGTTGTCCAAATACACCGTATTTGCAGGCAACCACCTACCAGTAAGGCGTACCGGGTGGTAGAGCACACCGCTATCTTGCATATGGCCTTGCGCCGAAAGTGCCATCAGTTGCGCGTTATCCAAAGGCGTTTTGCCCGCTTGTGCATGCATTGCTGCCTGCAAGGCTTCTTTTTGTGCGGCGCGGTCCAACTGCCAAAACCCCAGCACCAGCCCAAGCAGACTGAAAAAAATAGCCGCTGCCGTTACACGATAGAACTTCGGATCGCGATTCAAAAGATAATCCTGTGCATGAGTTATTTTGTTGCCTTGGGCTTTTTAGCCGTCATCGCCTGTTTGGCCACCGCCTTATTTTTCATGTTGCGCGGCGGAAACGCAGGGCCTGCCAAATCGCGTCGCATGGCCAGGGCCTTGGCCTTGCGGGTGGGCTTTTCTATTTTGCTCTTCGTGTGTATCCTTTTGTCCTGGCAAGCCGGCTGGATTCAGCCTACCGGCATACCGCCAGGCGCTTAAGCTGCGCGAATAGCATCCAAACAAAAAGGCACCATGCGGTGCCTTTTGCGTATGCGAAAGTCCTTACAACCAATACACCAGGATATACAAACCGAGCCAGACCACATCCACAAAGTGCCAATACCAGGCAGCGCCCTCAAAACCGAAATGGCGATCCGGACTGAAATGGCCTTTTTGCAAGCGCAAAGTGATGAACAAAAGCATCAACATGCCAACGAACACGTGAAAACCATGAAAGCCGGTGAGCATGAAGAAAGTGGAGCCGTAAATGCCAGAGCTGAGCTTGAGGTTGTACTCGGTGTAAGCATGGTGGTATTCAAATCCTTGTACACCAAGGAAGGTAACTCCAAGAAGTACTGTCAGCCACATGAAACTGATGGTTTTGCTGCGATTGCCATCAATGAGCGCGTGGTGCGCGATGGTCAGGGTGACACCCGAACTGAGCAATAAAGCGGTGTTGATCGTGGGCAACCAGAACGGGCCCATCGTAGTGAAGGGCTCGATAGTCCCGGCAGGCGATGCCGTTACACCGGCAGCCAAACTAGGCCAGACGGCTTTGAAGCCAGGCCACAAAAGTGCGTTGTCCAAACTACCCAGAGCAGGTACCGAGTGCGAGCGAGCCCACCACAGCGCGCTAAAGAAGGCACCAAAAAACATGACCTCCGAGAAGATGAACCAGCTCATGCTCCACCGAAATGAAAGGTCAATTTTGCGGCTGTATTGCCCGGTTTCGCTTTCCCTAACCGCCTCGCCAAACCATTGAAAGAGCACGTAAAACAAAAATAACATGCCAAACGCCAAGGAGTAACGACCCCACTGAGCGCCGTTAATCCATTGGCCTGCACCCAAGATCACGAAGAACAAGGCCAGCGACGCCGTAAACGGGTGGCGTGAGGGCTGGGGAACAAAATAATACGGTGTTGTGCCGTGTGCAGTGCTACTCATTTCAGCTCCATTTTTCCAAATACGATTGAAGCAACGCAGTACTAATGCGCGCCCTTACTTACCAACTACCCAAGTAGCCAAACCGATGAGGCTGCCTACTAAAACTAATACCGTCATAACGCCAGCCAGCAAGACATGCAGCGGGTTGACCTTAGCCGCATCATCCTCAAAGCCGGCTCGGCTGCGAATTCCAATGAAAGACCAAGCCACGGTTTTGAGGCTACGCAATAACGACGGTCGCGCAACATTGCTAGTCACAGAGTTCGCTTCCGTCATGAGCCCGCCACCTTTGACACCAGAGTAGCTACAGGAGCAGGAGGCACTTTGCCACCCACCTCAAAAAACGTGTACGACAGTGTGATGGTTCGCACATCTTTAGAGAGCTTGGGATCAATCACAAACACCACCGGCCAGGATTTTTTCTCGCCCGCATCTAAGGTGTATTGGTTAAAGCAAAAGCATTCCAGTTTGTTGAAGTGCGCTGCCGCTTGTTGCGGCGCATAGCTAGGTATGGCTTGGGCAGCCATGCGGCGGTTTTGCGTGTTCTGGAATTCGTACATTACGGTCGTCAATTCACCCGGATGCACTTGCAACGCGCTCTGCGCAGGCTTGAAATGCCATGGGCCACTGGTGTTGGCGTCAAATTCCACCGTGATGGTACGGCTGGTATCGACTTGCGTGTTGGCCGGCAATACCGCCTTTTCGCCGGGCACCGTTTGCTCCCCCAAGGCGAGGATATTGACGCCGGTCATTACGCAAATAGCGTTGTATATCGGCACCAATGCATAACCAAATCCAAACATGGCCAGCACCACCACCGCCAGTTTGCCCAGCATGGTGGAATTTTGGGAACGCAGGTTCATGCGCAACTCAATGGCCCAACAACACCATCTTGACCATGAAGCCTATGAAAAAAACTACCGCCACAGACGCCAGGCTCAGGCCCAGACGCAAGTTAGCTTTTTTCTGTTCGGGCGTCATAAAGTCAGTCAATAGTTAAGTTTTTAAGCAAGAACTTTGTTGGCCGCAGCGTTGAGCTTGGGAGGCGTTTCAAAAGTGTGGAAAGGCGCAGGGGAGGGAACTTCCCACTCCAAGCCTTCCGCAGCTTCCCAAGGCCGCTGCGGGGCTTTTTCACCGTGGCCAAGCATGGTTGGTAACACCACGAAGAAGAAGAAATACACCTGTGCCAAGCCAAAGGCGAAGCCACCAATTGAAGCAAGCGCATTGAAATCGGCGAATTGCATCGGGTAATCGGCATAACGACGCGGCATACCGGCCAGACCCAAAAAGTGCATGGGGAAGAAGGTCACGTTAAACGCAATCAGCGACCACCAAAAATGGATCTTGCCGCGGGTCTCGTTGTACATCACACCCGTCCACTTGGGCGACCAGTAGTAATAACCTGCAAACATGGCGTACAAAGAACCCGCCACCAGCACATAGTGGAAGTGGGCTACCACGTAATAAGTGTCTTGCAACTGGATGTCGATAGGTGCCATGGCCAGAATCAGGCCAGTAAAACCGCCCATAGTAAACACGAAAATAAAGCCCACGGCAAACAACATGGGGGTTTCAAAGGTCATCGAACCCTGCCACATAGTGGCAATCCAGTTAAACACCTTCACGGCGGTGGGCACCGCGATCAGCATGGTGGCATACATGAAGAACAACTGCCCGGTCACCGGCATGCCGGTGGTGAACATATGGTGCGCCCAAACGATGAAGGACAAAATCGCGATCGATGAGGTGGCGTACACCATGGAGGTGTAACCAAACAAACGCTTGCGCGCAAAAGCAGGGACGATTTGGCTGATGATGCCGAAGGCTGGCAAGATCATGATGTACACCTCGGGGTGACCGAAGAACCAGAAAATGTGCTGGTAGAGCACCGGGTCACCGCCGCCTGCGGGGTTGAAGAAGGTGGTGCCGAAATGGCGGTCAGTGAGCGTCATGGTGATCGCGCCAGCCAACACAGGCATGACAGCAATCAGCAAATAGGCGGTTATCAGCCACGTCCAGGCAAACATCGGCATTTTCATCAAAGTCATGCCAGGAGCACGCATATTCAAGATGGTGACGATGATGTTGATCGAGCCCATGATCGATGAAGCACCCAGGATGTGCATGGCAAAAATACCGGCATCCATGCTCGGCCCTTGCTGCAAGGTCAGGGGCGCATACAGTGTCCAACCGGCAGCCGGCGCGCCACCAGGCATCCAGAAAGAACTCACCAACATCACGCCAGCGGGAATGAGCAGCCAAAAGCTGAAGTTATTCATGCGCGCAAAGGCCATATCAGCCGCGCCGATTTGTAGCGGAATCATCCAATTGGCAAAGCCCACAAATCCCGGCATGATGGCGCCAAATACCATGATCAAACCGTGCATCGTGGTGAGTTGATTAAACAATTCGGGGTTGACAAATTGCAAGCCGGGCTGGAACAACTCGGCGCGGATCAACATCGCCAGAATACCGCCCACGATAAACATGGTGAAGCTGAACAACAGATACAGCGTACCGATATCTTTGTGGTTGGTCGCATAAACCCAGCGCCTCCAGCCCGAAGGGGCATGGTCATGGTGGTCATCATGGGCGTGATCGTGGTGGTCTAAAACTGCGCTCATACAGATTTCCTTCTCAGTACTTCAATATATAAATCAATGTCGCTTGGCTGGTCTGCACTTATTTGCGCAATGCGGCCACATCCGCCGGTTGCACCAGTTGGCCCGTCTGATTCGACCAATGGTTCTTGGTATAACTAATTACCGCTGCGATGTCGGTGTCGCTTAGGGCCTTCCAAGCCGGCATGGCGCCATTGTTTTGACCATTGAGCAAAACCTTGATCTGCTTCGTTTTGTCCGCGTCTAACACCACGGCTGCAGCGTCCAGCGGTTTGACGGCACCGCCGCCCTTACCATTTGTCTGGTGACATGCCACGCAGTTTTGGGCATAGATTTTTTCACCACGCTGGGTGATCTCAGCCAAAGTCCAGACTTTGGAAGGATCGTCTGCCAAGGCAGCCATCTTCGTCTTCTGGCCCTCAACCCATTTGCTGTAGTCTTCGGCAGACACCACTTTCACGTGGATCGGCATGTAGGCGTGCTCTTTACCGCACAGCTCCTGGCACTGGCCATGGTAGTCGCCAATCTTCTCGGCACGGAACCAGGTGTCACGCACAAATCCCGGGATGGCATCTTGCTTGATACCAAAGGCTGGTACCGCAAACGCGTGTATCACGTCATTGGCCGTCGTGATGATGCGGATTTTTTTATCCACAGGTACGACCAAAGGGTTGTCCACTTTGAACAAATAATCGTCCACGATTTCGCCCTTTTTGGGGCCACCATTGTTGGACATTTCGCGTTGATCACCGTCCAGGGTGGAGACAAAGCCTATGCCCTCACCCTCGCCTTTGATGTAGTCATAGCCCCATTTCCATTGCATGCCGGTCGCTTTAATCGTCACATCGGCATTGCTGGTGTCCTTCATGGCGACCACGACTTTGGTGGCAGGCAAAGCCATCAAAATTACGATGATGAAGGGGATCACGGTCCAGATAATCTCCACCGTCACCGATTCGTGGAAAGCGGCCGGTTTGTGTCCGAGCGACTTGCGATGCTTCCAGATGGAATAGAACATCACCGCAAATACCCCGACAAAAATCACCGAGCAAAGAATGAGCATGAACCAATGCAGCCATTGCTGCTCACGCGCGATAGCGGTCACCGCAGGGGGCAGGTTTAATTGATGTACTGCAGGCCCACCGGGCAGGTCATTTACGGCTGATGCCGTAGTCAGGAAACCGGTGCCAAGCCATACGCCTGCTGTTGCCAACAGTGAAGCTGATTTATTCAACATGCTCTTCATCGTATTCACTTTTAATGCCTCAAGTTTGCAAAATTACTATGTCGCTGGGCTTACAAAGCGCATCAGCCCATGCGAACCGCGCGACGCAACTCATGCGCCAACGCCTCGCGCCGTTCGGGCCGCACATAGCGCCCAACCTGCATGGACTTTCCCTGGCCAGAAACCGCGATCAGCGAATGCGCGCCGCCCAAAGGCTCTATCCTGACCCATTGCCGCTGAAACTGGGCGCGCTCGCGCACGCCAGCGGCCTCATGCTCCACCACGACCTGCGATCCGTCCACCACGATGCGTTCTTGATCAAGCACATGCCTGGAAAAAATCAAAAAACAAATCCCGACAGCCAATGTCTCCAGCGCCGCGAAAGGCAGCACCAATAGCGCGCCTTGCAGCCAAAAAAACAAACCGATGCACAAGGAGACCAAGCTAAGCGACGCGAAAAAAACCAGCATTTGGGCTGGCGTTAAGGGCGCGTGACGCCGCAAAACCCACTCAAAACGGGGGTTTTGCGCATCGGAATCAATGGAATGACTAAAGCTCACGTGGTTTAGATTTGATGTCGCAGCCCCGACAACAGGGCCACGAAAGCGTAAAAATCGGGTCAACAAAGCCTTGTAATTGTAGCCCATGCCCCTAAGGAGCTGGGCTCTCGGCGCCCCAAGCAACCGAGTGCCGAAAGGGCTTCCCAAGAGAGCCCCTAGCTCATGCAGGCTTTGAGGCGCGCAGGCTGGCCCGCATCTGCTCCAGGGGAATCGAGGTTTGCTCTTGCAAGACCATGCGCGGCGCAGGTTTGAAGGCATGGCCGTAAATAATCTCAAAAATCAGGCGCAAGCGCCCAGTTTGGTCGGGGTCGGGCAGCCCGGCGGCAATGGCTTGGTGCAAAGCGCCCAGCCAAGCGCGGCCCCGTAAGCCGCCAAAGCGTCGGGGGTGCAAATTGCGGCCCAGGCCGCGCAACTCGGCCAGCAGGGTCGCCGGCGAGGAAAAAGACAGCGTAATGCGCTCCATATCCATCACCGGCTCGGCAAAACCGGCCTGTACCAGCATGTCGCCCCAGTCGTGCATATCGGTAAATTCATGGGCGGGGGGCTGCCAGCCCTGGCGTACATAGAGATCGCGCAATTCACGCACTGTGTCCGGGCCCAGGCAAGAAAACATCAAAAAACCGTCGGTTTGGACCAGGCTGTGCCAGCGCTGAATAAGAGCTTGCGGATCAGGGCTCATGTGCAGTGCCATATTGGCCCAGAGCAAATCCACAGGCTGGGCAGGCGCTTCAAAACGTGTGGAGTTTTTCCATCGCTGGGGCGACCATAGAGGCGGGCGCAGGGCGGCGCGGGCCACTTCAAGCGCTTGCGGCGGGTCCTGCGCTACAAAGCTGGCAGCTTGTGGGTAGCGTCGGCGCAATAAGCCGTGCGCCTCAATGCCGCCCCGCAAGACCTGCCAATGCAGCCAACTGCGCGGCTGCTTGAGTATCCATTGCAGCCTTTCCTCCATGCGCCGCGCCACCTCTTCATGCAACCAAGGCGAGGCTTGCCTGTTCGCCTGCCCCGGTGCAGCGGCTATGGGCATGGCTTCCCAACGCTTTGCGGCTTGGGCATCGATGGTGGGCGGCGCTTGGTTTGGCATTAGAAGGTGAAGGGGGCGAGCGAAGCCGGTAAAAACCAGGGCCATCGCATTGACAAACTGGCCCTTGCGATTGGCCAAATCCGCTTTGCGGCAGTATATTGGCAGGATGTTTTTTGCGCTGTTCCAAGGGCTGGCGGCGCGCCTGCCCAGCCGCTGTGCCGTCTGCCATGCCTGGCCTGCCCAGCCGGTGTGCGAGGCGTGCATTGGCCTGTTTGCCCAGCCCCAACCACGCTGCACGCGCTGTGCGCTGGCGGTGGCCGATGCCGCTGCGCCCTGCACGGCCTGCAGCAGCACCCAGAAGGACGGCAGCCCGCTCGATGCGGCACTGGCCGCTGTCAGCTATGGCTACCCCTGGTCGGGTTTGGTACAGGATTTCAAGTTCCGGGCACAACCGGCCTGGGCGCGCAGCATGGGCTTGCTCATGCGCAGCGCCCCCTGGGCAGAACCAGCGCTAGACGCGGCAGACTGGGTTTTACCGATGCCGCTGTCGACCTCGAGGCTGCAAAGCAGGGGCTTTAACCAGGCCTGGCTGCTAGCGCAGGCACTTGCTCCGGCCAAGGCGCGCGCGCAGTGGCTTTTGCGCATTCGAGATACACCGGCGCAAAGCAGCTTGGCGCGCAAAGAAAGGCTCTCCAATGTGGCGTACGCCTTCGCCATCGACCCGCTGCGCCAGCGCGACTTGGAAGGGAAAAACGTAGTGTTGGTGGACGATGTGATGACCAGCGGCGCCTCGCTGCGCGCCGCCGCCCTGCCCTTGCGCCAGGCCGGGGTTCGGCGGGTCACCGCACTGGTCTTTGCACGCGCCGAGAGTACTGGGTAAGCGCAGGGATCGTAGCGAAAAGGCTCGCAGTAGGTCGCGAAACTAGAGGCCGAGCTCGCCTGGCAAAGGGGCCGCGCCGCAGATTCATAACCCGCGAGACAATGCTGCCATGTTGCATATTGTTTTGGTTCATCCAGAAATTCCTCCCAACACCGGCAATGTGATCCGCCTGGCCGCTAACACCGGTTGCAGCTTGCACCTGATCGAGCCGCTGGGGTTTTCCATGGATGACAAGCATATGCGCCGCGCCGGGCTGGATTACCACGAGTACACCAGGGTCCGAAAACACGCTAGCTGGCCGGCCTTTATCGATGCCGCCAACCCGCCGCCCGAGCGCATGTTTGCCCTGACCACGCGGGGCACGCGCAACCCTTATGCGGTGCAGTTTGACGAGGGTGACTGGTTGGTGTTTGGCTCGGAAACCGCTGGACTGCCCGATTCTGTGCGCGCCAGCTTTAGTCCCGATCAGTGCCTCAAGCTGCCCATGCAAGCGGGCCAGCGCAGCCTGAACTTATCCAACGCGGTGGCGGTGACCGTCTTCGAAGCTTGGCGGCAGCTGGGTTTTAGCGGCGCTCAGCCGTAAAGGCGGGAAATTGATTCGGCCACGCACACCGGCTTGGCTGCGCCTTCACGCTCGGTCGTCACTTCCCAAGTAAATTGATAGCCGCCTTGGTCGATGGCGTCTGCCGCCAGCAATTTGATGTGCGCCCGCAAACGGCTGCCCACCGGCACCGGGCCGACAAAGCGGACGCGGTTGAGGCCGTAATTGACGCCCATACGCACATTTTCGATGTGCATGGCCGAAGCAAAAAACATCGGCAGCAGCGACAGCGTCAGAAATCCATGGGCAATCGGCGCTCCAAAAGGCCCGGCCTGGGCGCGCACCGGGTCCACATGAATCCACTGGTGATCGCCCGTGGCCTGGGCAAATTGGTTGATCTGCTCCTGGGTCACGGTCGTCCAGTCGCTGGTGGCTACCGGCTGCCCGGCCAGCGCAGCCAGTTGCTGCAAATTTTCAAAATTTCTCATAGGAAAAGCTTCACAAAAAAGTACACACGGACTATCCACGTTCCAACCACTTGCCAATGGATTTCCATTGCTCGCGGTCTTGCTCCATACGGCTGGTCTGCACATCAAACACGGTGAGCCCGTTGGCGGCCAGATGTACATAATTTTGGGTATCGCGCAGCGTGCCGACCCTGGGCAAACCGAGCGATTTGACAAAGGCCGACAGTTGATCGGACGACAGCGTGCGTTCGTCCACGCGCATGGCCACGATCCCTATTTCCACGTTCTCGGCATGGCGGCTGGCAGCTAACTCATCTAAAAAACTGCGGGTGGCGTAAATATCAAAAATACTGGCCTGCAAAGGCACCAGCACTTTGTCGGCCCACTTGAGCACGTCTTTGAGTTGTTTGCCTGCCAGCGCGGCCGGGGTGTCGAGCACATAGTGGTCGGCGCCCTTGGGCGGTTTGCTAAATTCTTCGGGGTCCAGTTCCCAATAGCCGATCGGCTTGGCCGACGGCGGCCGCAGCGACAGCCACAGACGGGCGGAATGCTGCACATCCGCATCCCCCAACATCACGTCATAGCCTTGCGATGCCAGGTAGCCCGCAACATGGGTGGACAAAGTGGACTTTCCTACCCCGCCTTTGGGGTTGGCAATGGCAATGCGTGTCATGCGGGTTTACCTTTTTGCAATGGGTTTTCTGACGAAGGCGTAGCCCTCATTATGGAGTGTGCAAGCCTATTGAGGATGGGAATTTAGCACTCCGGCGACCCATGCGCCCAGAGACTCAGGCAAATCCATCCCAGACTAATTTCATGCCGGTGAGCAACATGCCGGCGTAGACCAGGCGGTAAAACAAAACCTGGCTGACATGGCGCGCCAGCCGCACGCCCGTCCATACGCCAATAGGCGCCAGCGGCAGCAAGACCACGGCGGTCGCCATATTGCGCAGATCGAGCAGGCCGAGGTAAGCATAGGGAATCCACTTACACAAATTGAGCACGAAAAAGAAGAAGGACATGGTGGCGGCAAAAGACACCGGGCTCAGGCGCAGGCCAATGAAATAGGCGTTGATAGGCGGCCCACCAGCATGGGCCACAAAGCTGGTAAAGCCCGAGGTGGCGGACAACACCCGGCCCAACCATACCGGCGGCGTAGCCAACGTGGAAGCTTTCCAAAACAGGCGTTGCGCTAGAAATACCAAGGTCACCACACCGACTACCGCAGATACCGCATGCGGCGGCACCAACTTGAACAGCAAGGCTCCCAGCACAATGCCCAACACGCCAAACGGCAGGATGCGGCGCAGCAGCACCGGGTCAAAGTCTTTGCGAAAAGCGGTGCTGCCCAGTACATCCATCACCAGCAGCAAGGGCATCAAAATCGCCGCTGCCTCGGCCACGCTCACAGACAAAGCCATCATCGGCACCGCCAAAGACCCAAAGCCCGCGCCAAACCCGCTTTTGCTGACACCCAAAAGCAGCACCGCAGGAATGGCCACGGCGTAAAAAAACGGATCGGTGATCAGGGGCCAGGCGTCGAACATGCGGGTGGATTGGCCCTAAGCGGGCTAAAACGCCCATGGTAACCTTGACCGATGTTCAATCCATCCCAAGAGGATGTGCGCCGTTTTTTTTGTTCGGTGTACGCCAAATCGCGCAGTGCCCAGCCCATGGACGCCATCGAAACGCTGGCCGGCCAATGGATAGACCAGCATCCCGAATACCACGCAGATTTGCACGACCAGGACGCCGCTATTTCCCGCGTGTACCCCGAAGATAGCGGGCAAACCAATCCTTTTTTGCATCTGTCTATGCATTTGTCGATCAGCGAGCAATGCAGTATCGACCAGCCGCGCGGCATCCGCCAAGCGGTGGAACTGCTGACGCACAAGCGCCAGTCGCTGCATCTGGCGCAGCACGAAGCCATGGATTGCCTGGGCACCATGTTGTGGGAAAGCCAGCGCGCCGGGCGCCCGCCGGACGGCCAGGCCTATATCGACTGCGTACAGCGCCACGCCACGCGAGACTGAACGCAAAAAACCGCCCGAAGGCGGTTTTTTGAAGAAGGCGCTTTGGTTTAACGGAAGCGGCTCTGAGGCACGGTTTTCAGGGTGCCGGGCAGGCTACCCACGTAATTGGCCAACTCTTTGAGCTCCGCATTGGAGAATTGTTTAGCGACTCCGCCCATGATGGCGTTGCCGCGACCCACTTGGGGATTGCCTTCGGCTTTGTAGGATTTGAGCGCCACATACAAATAGTCGTTGTACTGGCCCGCAATCATGGGGTAGCTCGGGTCAATGGGCTTATTCAGGTTTTCACCGTGGCAGGAAGTGCAAGCACCCTTGGCCACCAGGGCTTCACCGGCGGAAGTGCCGCCGCCCACCTTGTCCAAGGGCTTGGCATTGGGATCCACACCCAGCGCGCTGAAATAGGCCGCCAGATCTGCCATATCCTGATCACTCAGCGATACCGCGATACCGCGCATGGTGGGGTGCTTGCGCTCGCCTTTTTTGTAGGCGCTGAGGGCAGAAACAATGTATTTCTCGCCCTGGCCGGCAATCTTGGGAACCTTGTGCACCTCAGGGAAGCTCGCTTGGTAGCCAATGATGGCGTGGCAGCCAAGGCACGTGGCATTTTTCTTTTCACCGGCTTTGGCGTCGCCCTTGATGTCTTGCGCAAAAGCCGATGTGAGGGTCACTGAAGCGACAACCAGTGCGATGAGGGAGCGGAGCAATAAGTTCATTTTGCGCGGACAATCG
>Ga0114963_10001686_pt1 | contig 15152 bp, 13 predicted proteins | sample C_131016_EF_Meta_FD_87019 | JGI IMG/M metagenome (GOLD analysis project Ga0114963, IMG submission 87019) | Freshwater microbial communities from Lake Croche, Canada to study carbon cycling - C_131016_EF_MetaG | ecosystem: Environmental > Aquatic > Freshwater > Lake | place: Lake Croche, Canada...
CGCTGGTATCAGCATCGTATTGCGCGCCATGCAAGAGCCATTACGTACTATCGTGAGCAATGCTGGTGAAGATGCTGGTGTTGTGGTGAACGCAGTCCAAGAGAGCAAAGGCAATAACGGTTACAACGCTGCAACTGGTGAGTATGGTGATCTCGTTGCTCAAGGGGTGATTGATCCAACCAAGGTAACTAAAACTGCATTGGTAAATGCTGCGTCTGTTGCTGGGTTACTGTTAACTACTGACTGCGCTATTTGTGAAGCTCCAAAGGATGAGTCTGGCGGTGGTATGCCAGATATGGGTGGTATGGGCGGCATGGGTGGTATGGGCGGCATGATGTAATAGCCCTGCCTCTTCAGCTATCAAGCTGCAGAAACAAAAACGCCTGGTTCAAAAGACCAGGCGTTTTTTTATTTCCCTCTTTGGTGCTCAGCTCTATTAAATCCACGTATGATGCAAAAAGAAGCATCACGCACCAAGTTGGAGCTTTGTTGAGTAGTTGCTTCTTTTAAATCAATAAAAATCATTAAACCAAATTTAAATTGGATTTAATCACTAGGAGATAGCAAATGAGTACAGCATTCAGCTCCAACCCATTGAAGTCAAAATGGGTCCAATTAGCCTTAGGCGTCATTTGTATGATGTCTATTTCCAGTCCACAGTATGTCTGGGCCTTACTGACAAAGCCCATCATGGGTCAATTAGGCGTCAGCTTAACCGAGCTTCAGGTGACATTTTCAATCCTGATTGTGTTGCAAACCTTTTTCTCGCCATTCCAAGGTTACTTGGTTGATAAATTTGGGCCAAGATTGTTGCTCTCTATTGGTACTGTATTGACTGGATTGAGTTGGGTGCTGTCTGCCAATATGACATCAGTTTCTAGTCTTTATCTTACCTATGGCGTATTAGGCGGACTGGGTACCGGTATTGTTTACATCGGCGTTGTTGGTTTGATGGTGCGTTGGTTCCCTAATAATCGGGGCTTTGCAGTTGGTATGGTTGCTGCTGGTTACGGTATTGGTGCTCTTTTAACAACCTTCCCAATTTCTTCTAGCTTAGCTGAGTCGGGTCTACAAGGAACCCTAACCTTCTTTGGTTATGCGATTGGTATAGTCGGATTGCTTGCAGCTCAGGGTATTCGTGCACCACATTCTGATCTTTCTCAAACGTCAGCACAGATCGAAGCCGCCACAGATGGTGTAGCTCCTAAAGCGATGTTGAAGACACCAGTTTTCTGGCTGATGTTCTTGATGATGTCCATGATGTCAACATCGGGTTTGATGGTGATCTCACAGATGGGCGCATTTTCTAAAGACTTTGGTATTACTGGAGCCATGGTATTTGGTATGGCAGCACTCCCCTTGGCCTTAACCATTGACCGTATTACTAACGGATTAACTCGCCCATTTTTTGGTTGGGTTTCAGATCGAATTGGTCGCGAATACACCATGACACTGGCATTTGGTCTTGAGGCAATTGCGATGTTTATTTGGATTTCAACTCGCTCCGATCCAGTAATGTTTGTGCTAATGTCAGGCGTCGTGTTTTTTGGTTGGGGTGAGATTTTCTCTCTCTTTCCTTCAACTTTGACAGATACATTTGGTCCGAAACATGCGACTACCAACTATGGATTCTTGTACATGGCACAGGGTGTAGGCTCTATTATTGGCGCTCCAGTAGCGGCCTATATTCATAGCGTTGCTGATAGTTGGATACCTGTGTTTGCCATCATGATTGCCTTAGACGCAACCGCCGCCTTATTGGCTTTCTTTGTATTGCGTCCTATGCGTGCAAAGTATGTGCTTTCGAGACATTTGAGAGCACATGTTGGGTAAATAAGTATTAGCGTTATGAAATAAAAAAGCTGCCACTGGCAGCTTTTTTATTGACTAAATCAACTTACCAAGATAACTTAACCCACAGCCTTGACCATCTCCTCAACCACCTTCTTCGCATCGCCGAAGACCATCATGGTTTTATCCATGTAGAAGAGTTCGTTATCGAGACCTGCATAGCCTGCAGCCATTGATCGTTTATTCACAATAATGGTTTTAGCTTTGAACGCCTCTAAAATTGGCATACCAAAGATCGGGCTTCCCGGAGTTCGCGCTGCTGGGTTTACAACGTCGTTGGCGCCGAGTACGAGCACTACGTCGGCCTGACCAAAGTCACTATTGATATCTTCCATCTCAAATACTTGGTCATACGGAACCTCGGCTTCCGCTAAGAGTACGTTCATGTGACCTGGCATACGACCCGCTACTGGGTGAATCGCATACTTAACAGTCACGCCATGATGAGTCAACTTCTCGGTTAGCTCTTTCAAGGCATGTTGGGCACGTGCAACTGCTAGGCCATAGCCAGGCACGATGATCACAGTGTCCGCATTTTCCATGAGGAAGGCAGCATCCTCTGGCGAGCCAGTTTTGTAGTTCTTGGGGCTGCCATCGTCACCACCACCTGCGGCAGCTTCTGCACCGAAACCACCAAGCAAGACTGCGAGAATAGAGCGGTTCATTGCCTTGCACATAATGTAAGACAGAATTGCGCCTGAAGATCCTACGCAAGCACCTGCAATGATCAATACGGGGTTGTTTAAGGTAAAGCCAATGCCTGCTGCTGCCCAACCAGAGTAGCTGTTGAGCATAGATACAACCACTGGCATATCTGCCCCGCCGATTGGAATGATCAAAGTCACGCCTAATACCAATGCGATTGCGCACATGGCCAAGAAGGCTGCATGGCTGTCACCCATGTAGTAAGCAATGCCTGCACCAACCATGGAAATTGCCAGAATTAAATTGAGGAGGTGTTGCCCAGAAAAGGTCACTGGCTTGCCGCTGACCTTGCCAGATAATTTACCGAAGGCAATTACGGAAGCAGTAAAAGTAATGGCACCAATAAAGGCTCCAATGACAAGTTCAATCTTTTGCGCGCCGGTATGGTCATGGGCAGAATTAAAGACTGCGGCAATAGCAATCAAGACTGCCGATAAGCCAACAAAAGAGTGCATTAAAGCGACAAGCTCTGGCATCTTGGTCATCTGAACACGCTTAGCGGCTATCGTTCCGATAATCGCGCCACCCACAACGGCAACGGCAATTAATGAAACCACTGGCTTGAAATCAGGAATGAAGAATGTGGTAATGACAGCGAGGAGCATACCAATCATACCAAAGGTATTACCTTGGCGTGAAGTAGTTGGCGATGACAGACCGCGCAAGGCGAGTATGAACAATATCGAGGAAATCAGATAGGAAATAGCAGTGATGTTTGACATTTTTTTGGTCTCTTGAAGTCTTTGTAGAGGTCTAGCTCTCTTTATTTAGTGGTAGCAGCATCTGCTTTAGGAGCTTTTTTCTTAAACATCTCCAGCATGCGTCTAGTGACCATAAAGCCACCAAAAATATTGATCGAAGCTAAGAAGACTGCAACGGCACCAATAATGCTGGTGAGGGTAATCTCATCACCGCCAATGACTTCAGTTTGCAGCAACGCACCCACAATAATGATGCCGGAGATGGCATTTGTGACTGCCATCAAAGGGGTATGCAGTGCTGGAGTAACGTTCCAAACCACGTGGTAGCCAACAAAAATAGCCAGCACAAACACGGTGATATTTTGGACTGTGAGGATGCTTTGAAAGGCAGCGAGATCCATATTATTTCCTTAATTTTTTCTATTAGTTTTTGCGAACGGCTTTACCATCACGACACATTAAGCAAGCAGTGACGATGTCGTCATCAGTAGGGATAACTAGCTTTGCGTCTTTATCCACAATGAGCTTCATGAAATCAATTAAGTTGCGTGCATAGAGGGCAGATGCGTCTGCAGCAACCATACTTGCTAAATTGGTGTATCCCACAATCTTGACGCCATTCACTTCAATAATCTTGTCGGCTTGAGTGAGTGGGCAATTACCTGAACCATTTTCACCGCGACCAGCTGCAATGTCGATCACGATCGAGCCTGGTTTCATATTGGCAACAGTGTCGCTGTGTAAAAGAACGGGTGGCTTCCGGCCTGGAATTAAGGCAGTCGTAATCACGATGTCGGCTTGTTGCGCCCGCTCGGCAACTAAAGCTGCTTGACGCTTCATCCAAGCCTCTGGCATGGAACGAGCATAACCTCCAACGCCTTTGGCAATCTCACGCTCTTCATCAGTTTCATAAGGAACGTCCACGAACTTTGCACCTAGAGATTCAATTTGTTCTTTGGCAGCTGGACGCACATCGGATGCTTCAATCACGGCGCCTAAACGTTTAGCAGTGGCAATGGCTTGTAAGCCTGCAACGCCAGCCCCCAATATCAGAACCCGCGCTGCCTTAACAGTGCCTGCAGCGGTCATGAGCATGGGCATGAAGCGTTGGTATTCATTGGCAGCAATCATGACTGCTTTGTAGCCAGCGATATTGGCTTGTGACGACAAGACATCCATGCTTTGCGCGCGAGTGGTGCGGGGCGCAGCCTCTAATGAGAACGCTGTGATACCTTGTGCGGCCATTGCATTAATCATATCGTTATCAAATGGATCGAGCATTCCAATCAATATGGAGCCAGATTTAATTTGTTTGAGTTCAGCAGATTCCGGAGCGCGCACCTTCAGAACAATCTCTGCCCCAAATGCATCAGCAGCGCTACCAATCGTAGCCCCCACTGCTTCATAGGCCGAGTCTGGTTGACTAGCTTTCACACCAGCGCCTTTTTGGATGACGACAGTATGACCTTGGCTAATCAGTTTTTTTACAGTTTCAGGTGTTGCGGCTACTCGAGTTTCCTCGGGCCTTGTTTCCAGCGGCACTCCTATGCGCATGGCATGTCTCCAAAAGCAAAATTTATAAAAGACTATTTTATAGATAAGTAGGGCAGGTTTTACCTATTTACTGAATCCCCAGGTCTGCCGGCTATGGTTTTGCCTAAAATCATGTGAAGCCTGATTGAGACTTCTACAATGGGGTTTATCTATCTGTAACTATTCTCGCATTTTTTTGATGAACCAGCCCAATTCTTCCGTGACTACCCCTAAAAAGCCCAAAAAAGTCGTTATCGGCATGTCTGGCGGGGTCGATTCGTCGGTGGCAGCCTGGATGCTGAAGGAGCAGGGCTACGAAGTCATCGGCCTTTTCATGAAAAATTGGGAGGATGACGACAACGATGAATATTGCTCTTCACGCCAAGATTGGCTGGATGTTGTTTCAGTCGCCGATTTGATTGGTATTGATGTTGAGGCAGTCAATTTTGCAGCCGAGTATCGTGAGCGTGTTTTCGCAGAATTCTTACGTGAGTACGCTGCAGGGCGAACCCCTAATCCAGATGTTTTGTGCAATGCTGAAATTAAATTTAAAGCCTTTTTAGATCACGCCATGAGTTTAGGTGCCGATGCAATTGCTACAGGCCACTATGCAAGAGTACGTCATGAAGGTGGCAAAGTTCAGCTATTAAAGGCAGTTGATATAAGCAAGGATCAAAGTTACTTCTTGCACCGCTTAACTCAGCAACAGTTAGCTCATGTTTTATTTCCGCTCGGGGAAATTCCCAAAACGGAAGTGCGTAAGATTGCTGAAACTATTGGTTTGCACAATGCCCGAAAAAAGGACAGCACCGGGATTTGTTTTATTGGCGAACGTCCTTTTAGAGAATTCTTAAATCGATACTTACCGCGTACACCGGGTTCCATTAAAACGCCTGAGGGTAAGACTGTCGGTGAGCACATGGGTTTAGCTTTTTTCACCTTAGGCCAGCGCAAAGGGATTGGTTTGGGTGGCAGCCAGGATGGCACCGGTGATGCTTGGTATGTAGCGCGTAAGGATATGGTGAATAACATTTTGTATGTGGCACAAGGCCACGAACACCCGTGGTTATTGGCAAGTACGCTATCTGCAATTGATGCAAGTTGGATTTCAGGTGATACACCAGCCCCTGGAAGCTATTCTGCTAAGACGCGCTATCGTCAAGCGGATTCAGTTTGCTCTCTCAGTGCAGGCGATACGCCATTGCAATTTGGATTAAGTTTTTCGGAAGCCCAATGGGCAGTGACGCCTGGACAATCAGCCGTTCTTTACGACGGTGATATTTGTTTGGGCGGCGGAATTATTTCTGCTTAAACCAAATGCCACTAGACTAAGTTACGCTGTCGGCGGTTCAGTTTCAATGAAAGAAGGTCGCTGCAATAGTTTTTGATACAGGCGATCTAAGTTTGGATGCTGAGCTTGCCATTGAATATCTGGAAAACGGAACAGTAAGTATCCAAGTGCACAACCTGTAGCAACATCAGCAAGCGTCATTTGATTACTATGACACCAGGCGTTATCCCCCAGTTTTTGAGACATCTGTACAAGGGCTATATCAATCTTTCCCATTTGACGATCAACCCAAGCTGAGCTTTGTTGTTCTGCTGGGCGCCAAGTGCGCTCTAAGCGAGCCAAAATGCCAGCATCCATGATTCCGTCTGCTAGGGCTTCCCAAGTTTTGACAGATGCGCGTTCTCGGTTGTCTCCAGGGATAAGTTTGCTCACTGGGCTGAGGGCATCTGCATATTCAACAATTACTCGGGAGTCAAAGATGACCTCGCCATCATCCAAAATGAGGCAGGGGACCTTGCCTAAGGGGTTGGATTGAGCAATTTTGCTGTCTGCGGCCCAGACGTTCTCTAATTGAAGGTCAACATCGACCTTTTTCTCAGAAAAAACAATGCGTACTTTACGTACATAGGGGCTGGTAAGGGATCCGATGAGTTTCATAGGGCACAGTATAGCCATCTCAACAGCGCCTACCAGAGTCCAGAACGCATTAAAATCAATTTTTATTGACGTATTCAATGCAAAGGCAATATCCGTGAGCCAGCCGCTTTCTACCCTCAATGCCCTTTCTCCTTTAGACGGCCGTTATGCCAGCAAGCTGGATGCCTTGCGCCCCTGGCTTTCTGAAGCGGCTTTTATGCGCCAACGTGTGTTTGTTGAGATTCATTGGCTACTCGCTTTGGCAGCAGCAGGCTTGCCTGATGTGCCAAAAATCAATGCTGCTGACGAAGCTTTCTTACTCTCCCTGTCTGAAAATTTCTCAGATGCGGACGCTCAGCGTATTAAAGATATCGAAGCAGTCACCAATCATGACGTCAAAGCAGTGGAGTATTTCTTAAAAGAAAAGGTTGCGGGTCGCCCTGATCTATTAAAAGCGAGCGAGTTCATTCACTTTGCCTGCACCTCCGAAGATATCAATAACACTTCGCATGGTTTGATGCTTCGTGGCGCACGAGATGAAGTATTGCTGCCACAGCTCAGAAAGGTACTTTCAGCATTAACTGAGCTTGCTCTTGAGAATGCTAAAGTACCTTTGCTCTCTCGTACGCATGGCCAACCCGCTTCACCAAGTACGCTTGGTAAAGAGATTGCTAATATCGCAAAACGCCTAGAGCGTGCAATTGAATCCATTGCTGCAGCTCCATTGCTTGGAAAGATGAATGGTGCAGTTGGTAACTACAACGCACATTTATCTGCTTATCCCGATTTTGATTGGGAAAACTTCTCTAAGAGCGTAGTTGAAAAGCGTCTTGGTCTAATTTTTAATCCCTATACGATTCAGATTGAGCCACACGATGGCATGGCGCAACTCTTTGATGCGATTGCTCGAGCGAATACCATTCTGTTAGATATGGACCGTGATTTCTGGGCTTATATCTCCATTGGTTACTTTAAGCAACGCACAAAAGCAGGCGAGATTGGTTCGTCAACCATGCCGCACAAAGTGAACCCTATTGACTTTGAAAACTCCGAGGGTAACTTGGGGGTTGCAAATGCTTTACTACGTCACCTTGCTGAAAAACTACCCATCTCTCGCTGGCAGCGTGATCTTACTGACTCTACTGTCCTACGCAACTTAGGTCCTGCATTTGGCCATAGCGTATTAGCTTATGACAGTGCTTTGCGTGGTCTAGGTAAGTTGGAAGTTAACCATGCGGTAATTGCTGCTGATTTGGACTCATGCTGGGAAGTTTTGGCCGAGCCAGTACAAACCGTTATGCGTCGTTACGGTATTGAAAATCCCTATGAGCAATTAAAAGAGTTAACTCGTGGCAAGGGCATTAATCAAGTAGATTTACAAAATTTCATTCGTGGCTTAAAGATTCCGGACGATGCAAAAGCACGCTTACTAGAAATGACGCCATCTACTTATTTAGGTAAGGCGGTCGAATTGACCGCACGGCTCAAAAAGTGAGCCTGAGTACCCATGCAGAATACGGGGCACGTCCCCTAATCTGGTTTTCTGTTTATCAATTGCTCTGGCACCTTTTGTTGCCATTAGCTTTTGTGCGTCTTGCTTGGCGAGCGCGTCACTCCTTTTCGTATATGCACCATATTCCAGAGCGTCTTGGCTTTGGGTATGACAAGCCCATTATTCAAGGATCAATTTGGATTCATGCGGTATCAGTAGGCGAGACTCGGGCTGCTCAGCCCTTGATCAAGGCTTACTTGGCGCGTGGCGAAACTATTTTGTTAACTCATATGACCTTGAATGGGCGTCGTACGGGCAAGCAATTGTTTGCTAAGCAAATTGCTGCTGGGGAGATACGCCAGGTGTATTTGCCTTATGACTTGTGTTGGGCTGTTGAACACTTCCTGAATACTTTCAAGCCCAAGCTTGGATTGTTTATGGAGACGGAAGCGTGGCCAACAATTGTCTTTCGTTGTGCAGACATTCAGTTACCGCTTTTTTTAGTTAATGCACGCCTCTCTGAGAGAAGTGCACGCCGCGTGAATCGTTTTGGTGGGGCAGGGCGTGCATTATTCCAAGCCTTTGCAGGCATTTTGGCGCAGACGGATTTTGACGCACAGCGATATCGCAAGCTTGGTGTTCGGAATGTCAGTATTGTCGGTAACCTAAAGTTTGATGTGCCACTGGATGCTGAACTTTTAAAGCAAGGCAAAGTTTGGCAAGAAAAAATTCACGCTACTAAAAGGTTAATGGTTTGCGCTGCTAGTACCCGAGACGGCGAAGAGGCGATCATATTGAAAGCCTGGAAAGATTTATTGCTAAGCAATTCATTTAAAAGTGTTCCACTACTTTGTATCGTACCCCGTCATCCAGAACGGTTTTCTGAGGTTGCCGATCAGATTCAGGCTGCAGGCTTAAAGTTCCGTCGGCGCAGTGAGTGGTCCGGAGCTCTGCAAAATTGTCTTGATTTGGATGTGATCTTGGGGGATTCGATGGGCGAGATGCCCCTGTATTACAGCGCAGCCGATTTGGTTCTTATGGGTGGCAGCCTTTTACCTTTTGGCGGTCAAAACTTGATCGAGGCTTGTGCAGCTGGTTGTCCTGTTTTGCTGGGGGAACATACTTATAACTTTCAGCAGGCTTCTCTAGATGCTATTGCCGCCGGTGCAGCAAAAAGAATTCAGGGTGATTTGTTGTTGGGTGACTCCGTTGCGCTATTGGAGTCTTTGAAAGAGTTGCTTCTTAATAGTGCAGAGCTGAGGAAGATGAGCGAGTCAGCAAAACATTACTCAGTTGAACATCAAGGTGCAACTAAAAGAATCCTCACTGCCCTTAATCAACAAAACTTCAGCCTAAGCTAAAAATTACCTCTTTTTAAACCCGTGCCCCAAAGTTGGGATCATCATTACGGGTATTGTCATCGGGCTTTTTATCACCCTTTACTAAATCTTCACGTGTGACGCCTAGCCACATCGCTAGGGCTGCTGCCACGAATACTGAAGAGTAGATGCCGAACAAAATACCAATCGTCAACGCCAAGGCAAAGTAGAACAGGGTTGGGCCACCAAATACCAGCATGGCTAGAACCATCATCTCGGTACTGCCGTGCGTGATAACGGTACGGCTAATGGTGCTGGTAATTGCATTATCGATAATCTCGCGAGTGTTCATCTTGCGGTACTTACGGAAGTTTTCGCGGATCCGATCAAAGATCACTACAGATTCATTTACAGAGTAGCCTAGAACTGCGAGCACTGCCGCTAATACGGAAAGAGAAAACTCCCACTGGAAGAAAGCAAAGAATCCTAGAATGATGACAACGTCATGGAGGTTCGCAATGATGCCGGCTACTGCAAACTTCCACTCAAAGCGGAAGGAGAGGTAAACAACAATACCGATAATCACAAAGATTAAAGCTTTCAAACCATCCATGGCCAATTCTTGGCCAACCTGCGGCCCCACGAACTCAACACGTTGAAGCTTGGCTCCAGAACTTTCGGGTTCAAGCGCCTGCATGACTGCAGCGCTTTGATCAGCAGAAGAAATAAGCTTTCCTTCTGCATCTTTTTGCAGCGGCAAACGAATCATCACATCGCGTGAACTACCAAAGTTCTGAATTTGGGTATCTGCATAACCAAGCTTTTCTACCTTAGTACGCATCGAATCTAATGGTGCGGTTTGGGGATAGCTCACCTCCATCACCGTGCCACCAGTAAATTCAATTGAGAGATGCAAGCCATTGTGCCAAAGGAAAAAGACTGCCGCTAAGAAAGTAATTAATGAAATCGCATTCAGCACCAATGCATGGCGCATAAAGGGAATATCTTTTTTGATGCGGAAAAATTCCATTGCTTACTTCTCCTGTGGGCGCCAAACTTGGCCGATAGCGAGTTTTTGAATCTTCTTATGTCTGCCGTACCAGAGGTTGACAAGACCGCGTGAGAAGAAGACAGCCGAGAACATGGAAGTCAAAATGCCTAAGCAGTGAACTACCGCAAACCCTTTGATGGGGCCCGAGCCAAATGCGAGAAGCGCGAGACCAGCAATTAATGTTGTCACGTTGGAGTCTAAAATCGTTGCCCAGGCTTTATCAAAGCCAACTGCAATAGCAGTTTGAGGTGAGGCGCCATTACGCAACTCTTCACGAATACGTTCATTAATTAAGACGTTAGAGTCAATCGCCATACCAAGAGCTAAGGCCATCGCCGCAATGCCTGGCAAAGTGAGCGTTGCTTGCAGCATGGATAGTACGGATATCAGTAGGAGTAAGTTCACTGCCAAGGCTACTACTGAGAATGTGCCGAATAGCAGGTAATAAGCAATCATAAAAATAGCGATTGCAGAAAATCCAATCAAGAGAGATTTGAAGCCCTTTTCGATATTCTCAGCACCTAAACTCGGTCCAATCGTGCGCTCTTCAATGATTTCCATTGGGGCTGCTAAAGACCCAGCTCGCAAGAGGAGTGCTAAGTCATTAGCACTAGCGGTCGTGGGTTGACCGGTAATTTGAAACTTTGAACCAAACTCGCTCTGAATGGTGGCAATTGTCAGAACTTCACCTTTACCCTTTTCAAAGAGAATCATGCCCATGGGTTTGCCAATGTTCTCGCGCGTCACTTCTTGCATGACACGACCACCTGCTGCATCAAGGGAGATGTTCACGGCGGGGCGTTGGTTCTGATCAAAGCCGGCGCTTGCATCGGTAATGCGATCACCACTAAAGATCACTGACTTTTTAAATACGCCTAAACGATTCTCACCAAAGCGGAAGGTATCCATACCTGGTGGAGGTATCTCACCAATAGCAATTGTTGAAACTACTGGATCAGCCAAGCGAGACTCTAAAGTGGCTGTACGGCCAATAATGTCTTTGGCTCGAGCGGTATCTTGTACGCCAGGTAATTGCACAACAATACGTTCTGCACCTTGTTGCTGGATTACAGGCTCTTTAACTGCCAACTCATTCACACGCTTGTTTAAAGTAATGATGTTTTGTTTAACTGCGCTATCTTGAATTTCTTTCAAAGCAGTGGGCTTGAATTCACCTACTAGTTTTGGAGACAGTCCAGTAGGTTTCACTTGCCAACTGAGTTCAGGTTGAGTAGTCATCAGCACAGTACGGGCAGCATCGGCTTCAGTGGTATCACCAAAATTAATCGTGATGTTATCCACGCCGCGATCAATACCTTGATGGCGAATATTTTTATCCCTTAGTTGCGAACGAATATCTGTCGCTAAAGAAATCACTTTCTTTTGAACGGCACCTTTCATATCTACTTGCAGCAAAAAGTACACGCCACCCCGTAAATCCAGGCCTAGAGGCATTGGCAGCGCATTCAATGCATGTAACCAGTCCGGTGTGTTCGACAAGAGATTTAATGCTACCGTGAAATTCGGATCGTTTTGATCGATATTCATTTTCTGTTGCAAGAGATCACGCGCGCGCAGTTGAATATCGGTGTTGTTGAAACGAATTTTGATCGAGCCTGCATTGTTGGCATTCTCAAAGAAAATGCCAGTGTTACTGATATTGGCCTCAGTCAAAATCTTTTCAACACGAGATTGTGTCGCCAAATCAACCTTAATGGTTGGTTTGGCGGACGAGATTTGAACCGCTGGTGCCTCACCATAGAAATTAGGTAGGGAATATAGCCCGCCAATTAATAAGGCAGCGGCGATAACAATATATTTCCAGAGAGGGTAGCGATTCATATTGACTTACTTTTAAGCAAAGAGATTAAGCAGACTTCAGAGTGCCTTTTGGCAATACTGTAGTGATGGCACCTTTTTGCAATTGCACTTCGGTACCAGAAGCAATCTCAACGGTTACCACCTGATCTTTTAATGCTGTAACTCTGCCCATGATGCCGCCAACAGTCACTACTTCATCGCCAACTCCTAATGCTTCAAGCATGGCTTTAGTTTCTTTTTGACGTTTCATTTGCGGGCGAATCATGATGAAGTACAGCACTGCAAACATCAAGATCAATGGAAGAAAGCTCATCAAACCACTAGAATCTGCGCCCGCAGCTGGAGCTTGGGCAAAAGCGTTACTAATCCACATACAAAACCTCCGTTAAAGACTATTTGGAAACTGCTTCAGTTTTAGACTTTTAAGTAAAGTCCTAAAGCCGCAATTCTAAACTGTGTGGGGCTGTGGACTGCTTTTGGGGGGTCTATTACCCAATGGGGCTATTAATCCTGTCCAGGCTCTATGCCACGTTGGCGATTACTATGGAATTCTTCCCGATAGGCGCTAAAGCGATCCTTACTTAGGGCCTCTCGGACCTCGGTCATCAGTTGGAGGTAGTAGGACAGGTTATGAATCGTATTGAGCTGTGATCCCAGAATCTCATTAGCCTTCTGGAGGTGGTTTAAATACGATCTAGTGAAGTTTTGGCAGGTATAGCAAGCACAAGTGGGGTCTACAGGACGATCATCATCCTTATAGCCAGAATTGCGTAACTTCAGGTCGCCAAAACGGGTAAAGAGCCAACCATTACGGGCATTGCGGGTAGGCATGACGCAATCAAACATATCAATGCCAAGGCTCACGCCCAAAATGAGGTCCTCAGGAGTCCCCACGCCCATTAGATAGTGCGGCATATGCTCAGGTAGCTTTGGCGCCGTGAATTTCAAGATACGCTCAAACTCGGGCTTTGGCTCTCCGACGGATAGGCCGCCAATTGCAATTCCATCAAAACCTTGCTGGCTCACCGCATCTAGCGAAAACTCCCGCAGATTCTCAAACATGCCACCTTGGACAATACCAAAGAGACCATTGCCAGTATTGAGCTCCCGAAAGCGTTTGAGCGAGCGATCGCCCCAACGTACTGACATTTCGAGTGAAGCCCGGGCAGTTTTTTCTGAAGTAGCTTGTCCTTTGATTTCATAAGGGGTGCATTCATCAAACTGCATAGCGATATCACTATTTAATACTGCCTGAATTTCCATGGACACCTCTGGAGACATAAAGAGTTTGTCGCCATTAATAGGTGATGCAAAAGTGACTCCTTCTTCAGAAATCTTACGCAAGGCCCCTAAACTAAATACTTGAAAGCCACCTGAGTCGGTCAGTATGGGTTTGTCCCAGCCCATAAAGCGATGTAAGCCACCATGCTTTTGGATAACATCTAACCCTGGCCTCAACCAGAGATGAAAAGTGTTGCCTAAGATAATTTGCGCTTTTGCTTCATTCAGATCGCGTGGGGTCATGGCTTTGACGGTGCCATAAGTTCCTACTGGCATAAAGATAGGCGTTTGTACACTACCATGCGGAAGATCAAGCTGACCAAGCCGGGCAGGACTTTGTGAGTCGCGCGCCAAAATATTAAAGTGAACGGGTTTGGTCATGGCTTTGTTTTCTCAAGTCGGCACAGGAACATCGCATCTCCATAACTAAAGAAACGATATTTCTGATCAATGGCATGTTGGTAGGCGGCACGAATATTTTCCATACCCGCAAAGGCGCTTACCAACATTAATAGGGTTGATTTTGGCAGATGAAAGTTGGTCAACAAACAATCTACGGTTTTGAACTCAAAACCGGGCGTAATAAAGAGATTGGTTTCTCCACTGCTTTGTTGGCTAAGGGCCTGACTTTCTAGGGCTCTAAGGCTAGTAGTGCCTACCGCAATCACTCTGCCACCATTGCGTTTTGTCTTTTCAATAGTCAGCAAGGTTTGCTCTGGAATAGAGAACCATTCATGATGCATCTTGTGCTTAGAAAGATCCTCTTCGCGAACCGGAGTAAAGGTACCCGCTCCCACGTGTAGTGTGATGGATACCTGTTGTACCCCTAAATCCTGTAATTGCTGCAGAATATTTTGATCAAAATGAAGACCTGCAGTAGGCGCTGCCACAGCGCCAGGATTTTTGGCCACTACGGTCTGATAGCGCTGGGCATCCTCACTATCTGGACGATGTTCAATATAGGGAGGCAGGGGAAGTTCTCCAAAACGTTCGAGTAAAGCAAAAACATTTTCTGGAAAAAGAACTTCATAAAAACGTCCGTCATAGCCAATCATCTCTACTGGAAAAGTTTCACCTACTTGATTATGAATATGAACAATCGAGCCAGTCTTCGGAACCTTGGATGCTCTGATTTGGACCCAGGCTTGTTTATCTCCGCTGATGCGTTCAATCAGTAGTTCAACATTGCCGCCACTCTCTTTTTTGCCATGAAGACGTGCTGGAATGACCTTAGTGTCATTAAAGACCAATAAATCCCCTGACTTAATCAGATTAAGAATGTCCTTAAACTGGCGATCAAGCAATACGACGTGATTTATCCCGTTAGCCTTGACCTCTAGGAGGCGGCTATCAGTTCGATTGGCCAGGGGATGCTGGGCAATTAGATCGGCAGGAAGTTCGTAATTGAATTCGGAGAGTTGCATAGCATTACCATCAGGTATTGGATTTTAACGATGACTACCAAACAAGC
>Ga0114963_10001688_pt1 | contig 15136 bp, 13 predicted proteins | sample C_131016_EF_Meta_FD_87019 | JGI IMG/M metagenome (GOLD analysis project Ga0114963, IMG submission 87019) | Freshwater microbial communities from Lake Croche, Canada to study carbon cycling - C_131016_EF_MetaG | ecosystem: Environmental > Aquatic > Freshwater > Lake | place: Lake Croche, Canada...
ATTGTTGTAGGTATTGTGATTCTTGGATTTTGGTTTATTTCTGGTCATTTAGGATTTGTGGCAGAAGATCCGAATACCCTAGAGCCTCTTTTTGTTGCTACGAATAGTGGGCGTATGGAGAGTGCCTCGCTCGTGGCACCGATGGCCTATCTTTTAGATTATTTAACTTTGTTTAGTGATACGTCCAAAACACTGAGCTTTGCGATGGTAATTGCTCTCGGAATTGTTATTGGATCAGCTATTAGCGCACTTCAAAAAGGGCAGTGGCGTCTACAAGGATTTTCAAATACAGCGGATACACTTAATCACCTGATTGGTGGTGCATTGATGGGAATCGGTGGTGTGACTGCCTTAGGATGTACCTTCGGACAAGGCTTAAGTGGAATGTCCACTTTAGCCTTATCTTCATTTATTACCGTTGCCGGAATGATTCTTGGGGTATTTTTAGGGCTACGGTATTTGGAACGGTCGGCTTAAACGCCTTTTTCTTTAAACCAAGCTACCGCCTTATCCCATCCATCTGCTGCCGCTGCAGGAACATAACTTGGCCTGTAATCAGCATGGAAGGCATGACCTGCTGCAGAGTAGAGTACAAACTGAGATTGTTGGGCGGCACGATTAGTTTTTTGTTTCACCAGTGCATCTTGCATGTTTGCTACAGTGCTGACAGAGATTCCGGTATCTTTCGCTCCATAAAGACCTAAAACGGGAGCTTTTAATTGACCAGCTAAATCGATTGGATGATTGGGGAAATTAGCAGATTTATCACCGGTTAAACGACCATACCAGGCAACACCTGCTTTGATACCAGGCATTGATTCACAAGCAAGCCAAACAATCCTTCCACCCCAACAAAAACCGTTTATTCCCACACGCGACATATTCCCACCGTGTTCCTTTGCCCAGTTGAGAGTTTCTTTCACATCTGTTAATACCTGTTGATCTGGTGTTTTTGCTACGATATCACTTTGAATTTGGGCGATCGTTGAAATTTGTTGAGGATTACCAGCCCGGTAAAAGAACTCTGGAGCAATCGCTAGGTAGCCCAACTTAGCAAAACGTCTGGCAACATCGGCGATATACTCATGTACACCAAAAATCTCGCTAACCACAATCATCACGGGCAGAGGACCTTTCGCATTCTCGGGCCTGGCAACATAAATCGGTAATTTTGAGTCGCCATAGGCAACTGTTTCATCAGAGCACTTTAAGCCTTTAAAGTCCGTTTTAATCGCCTGCGCCATCACCGGAGCAGAAGCAACGGCATAGCCAAGACCACCCAAAGCGGATGTTTTCATAAAGTCACGACGATTGAAAGAGGATGCTTGGATTAAGGCTTGTGCGTCATTAATTAAGTCATTCATTAGTTTTCTCCAAATTATTTATGATTTATTGTAATAAACATTTATATAATCTGACATATAAATATGAAATTCCATAAATAAAGGGTTTTACTTTGCCAAACGTTCCAGTAGATGATGCGTTCGATGCCTTTGCAGATGAGGCAAAGCCCAAAAAAGGGAGGGTATTGATTGCAGAAGATATTAAGACAAATCGCTTAATTCTCTCCTCGCTATTGGAAACACTTGAAATTGAAAGTGTAGAAGCAGTTGACGGTAAAGAAGCCGTGGAGAAATTTAAGGCGGATCCAACCATCAACTTTATTTTGATGGACGTCAAAATGCCCGTGATGGATGGTGTAGAGGCAACTATGGTGATTCGTGAATGGGAAGATATTAAAAAGCTGAGTGAAACTCCCATTATTGCGGTGACTGCATTTGATTATGCAGAAGATATCAAACGTTGCATGGATGCTGGTATGAATGATGTGATGTATAAACCAGCAGATTTAAAAACTCTAGCAAAAACTGTTGAAAAATACCTTACGACCAAAAAGATAGATTTAAGCTTACTCGAGATTAATAATGCTGATATCAATTTAAGAAATTTAATTGAAAATCGTCAGGAAGAAATTTTCAGTCAAGAATGGTTAACTAACTTTGTTCTGAACCATAAAAAATTAGCGAGTGTTCTTTTGCATGGGGCAATGAATGATATGCCTAATTACCTTAAGTTGTTACGTGAGGCCATTGAAGCACAAAATTGGATTGAAACAAGAGCGGTAGTGCACGTTTTAAAAGGTTTGCTAAGACAAGTTGGCTCAGTCCGTTTATCTACTATATTGAATGATATCAATGCACTGCTCAAGAGTGGTGGAACTATGGATCAAGCTGCTTTTGATAGCATTCTTCAAGAGTATCAATCACTTGAAGGACAGTTGCAAGAGTGGTTAAAGAAAAATTCGTAGTGAATCACGGATTGATTTGACTCAGTGATTTAATAAACGCACGGCATCAAATAAGTTACGAATTAACTTTGCCTCAATATGGCGGGTTATAAATACCATTCTTGAATCGTGATCATCACTTGGCCAATCCTTCAAGTGAACCGGAGGGTGAAAGATATGTTGTACGCCCTGCACCACAACAGGTTGACCGGATACGTTAATGATACCTTTCATGCGTAGTAGATCAGGTCCCCGAAGATTGCTGAGTAAATCCAGAGCACTCGAAAAAGCTTCCCAAGTAAAAGGGTCAGTAAACCTAAGAGAAAGTGTTTGTATGCCAGAATCATGCGCTTGCACAAACTGGCCCAAATATTTTCCAGATTCTGTTTGCTCTCCTAAGAAAGACAAAATTTTACTAGATGACTTGGTAGAAGATAAACCTAAGTTCATAAGCTCTAGCGGAGAAACCTTTCCTTGAGTTACAACCACCATTGGGGCTGAGTTGTTCAACTCTCGAATTTGGTTTTGAATCGTCGCTAATGATGCCGGGTTGATTAAATCACTTTTTGTTAAAAATAGCTTATCAGCTATCGCGATTTGTTTAACGATTTCCTTTTGTGCCTGGACCATGATGGGGAAATTCACGACATCTACAAGAGTGACTAAGCCATCAAACCGAAATTGTGCCTCCAATAAGGTATCGCTAACTAAAGTTTGTAAAACTGGCGCAGGATCTGCAAGACCGGTAGTTTCGATAATCACACGGTCAAAATCAAAGACTTCACCTACAGAACGCTTCGCAAATAAATCGCGCAGAGTTTCTTGCATATCGGTTCGTACCGAGCAACAAATACAACCATTGGATAAAAGAGAAATATTTTCGGTAGAGCTCTCGATCAGATCGTGGTCTATACCGATTTCACCTACTTCATTAATTACGAGTGCTACACGATTCATTTCTGGGTGACGTACCAATTCAGAAATCAAGGTAGTTTTACCACTACCCAAAAAACCAGTAATGATCGTTACTGGAATTTTGCTAGCAAGTGGGTCCCTCTGAAAATTCATGGGGTTAAATATTCATCTCCAAGATATAAAGACCGCCACCAAAGCGATCGACGCCATACACGATTGCATTCTCATCGACATAGACATCGTTGATTTGCACTGCACCTGCCGGAGAAAGCTTAGGTGCACCTGGAACATAATAGGCAATCTCTTCAACACGGTAAGGGTCAGTGGTGTCAAATACCCGAATGCCACCATTAAAGAATGTTCCAATAATGATCGTATCGGAATAAAAAGAACCTGGGACGGGAAGGTTCTCATGAAGATTATGAGCACCATAGCGTCCACCGCGTTTACTAAACACTTCAACTGGTGGCATTGGGAAAGTCGAGATAGATAGTGGATTTTTTTCATCACGACTATCGATGACCCAAACTAATTTAGGCCAATCGATACCATCATCAAATACACACTCATCGCTCACAATCCATAAGTTACGATCAAATAAAGGCAGAACAGTGTGAATAAAGCCATTGAGTGGAGGAGAGTGATTCCAGTGAGAAACCACTTGAATATTTTTCATATCCGAAATATCTAAAACAAACGCTCCTCCATCGATGTAGCCTACATAGGCACGGTTAGGCTCGCGCGGAAAGACATTCGTATTATGAACACGATAGCCTGTGTCAAATTTGGGGTGGCGAGCAGGCGGGGGAGTAGAGTCACCCACGCGAGTTCCTGGATACCACCAACGACCAGCTTCTACTGGGTTTTTTGGGTCTGAAACATCCAAAATACGATAAAACTGATCATCTAGTGGGTGAGTCGGTTCAAAATCTTCAGACCCAGAGGACATATGAATATATTTGCCATCCACAAACCATAAAGCATGTACACCCCGAGAAAAAGGGCCAGAGCAATCAAAGTGCGAAAGGAGTTTAGGGTGTTCCGGGTCACTCACATCAAATATATCAACACCAGCAGGTTTGAGACCCACCGTTTGAGTTTGGTAGGCTACGGCCAGTAAATCTCCCCAAACATCAAGGGAGTTTGACCTCAGTTGCATATGTGGCAAATCCGTTTGTACGATCAGTTTAGGGTTTTTGGGATCTGTCACGTCCACACCGGAGAAGTTTTTTGGCGCAGATTCGTGGGCCAGCCACATAATGCGGCGACCATCTTTAGTAATTTGTAAGCCCATACCTTCACCAAGACCTCCAAAGCCACCTAATTCATGGTGAGCAAGAAGGGTCATATTGCGAGAAAGTGTTTGGTCTGATTTAGCGCTGGCTTGTGGAGCTTGCATAGTAGTGTGTCTCTTTATAAAGGTTTTACCTAATTCGTATTCAATACATCATGTGCTAGTATATTTTACAAATAAAAAACGTAATCCATAAAAAATACTAAAAGTGGAGACTTCATCTTGAAATTAACAACATTTATTGGTGTTTTAGCTACTTTAAAAAAATATCACTTGATGCTTCAACCAGCGATATTTATTTTTGTATTATTGTTTGTTGGTGTCGTCCAAGCACAAAACATTCCATCTAAGCCGATTCAAATCATCCTTAATTGCCCATCAGGCAGTTCTGAAATCATGACCCTCGTCGTAGGACAAAAACTCGACAAGTTATGGATTCAACCTGAAGCGAAGTTGATAAAGTCAAACATGGTTAATAAATCAAAGATAACAATATCAGAGCAGAATAAATAGAAATGACAATGACCACTTCACTACCCCAAGATGCATTGCAATTAAGTCACATGGGGTTTGCTGTGCATGATATACAAAAGATGTCATCCTACTATCAAGAAGTACTAGATTTTAAGATCACCGATCAAGGACAATTGGGAGCTGTTAGCCTTGTCTTTTTGAGTCGGAACGAAAACGAGCACCACCAAATTGTCATGGCTAATGGCAGACCTGAGCAATTAGCCTTTAATCCCATTAATCAAATCTCCTTTAGGGTACCCAATTTGACGTACTTAAAAATGTTTCGAGAGCGTGCGCAGGCAAACTCAGGTACACATGAGTTAGTTAGTATTTGTCATGGCAACGCCTTATCAATCTATTTCCGTGACCCAGAAGGTAATCGTGTTGAAATCTTTTTTGATACCCCTTGGTATTGTGAACAACCTCTTCGAGAGACAGTGGACTTTGATTTATCTGACGAAGCCATTATGCAAATGGCTTATCAAAGTGCTTCTTCAAGACCGGGCTTTTGTTCAAGAGAAGATTGGTTAGCAAAGATGCATATCAAAATGAATCCAGGAGAGTAACATTGAAGCGCTTATCGATGATTGTTTTAAGTTTAGGGCTTGGTTTCACATCCGCTCTTTGGGCCCAGAAGCCTGCAGAAACCAATTGGCCGAATAAACCTATTCGGATGCTACTAGGCTATGCACCTGGAGGAGGATCCGATATCGTAGCGCGCTTGGTTGCTAAAAACCTTGGTGATCGTTTGGGGCAAAATGTCGTTGTAGAAAACCATCCTGGAGCTGGTGGAACGATTGCGACTGATCTTGCAGCTAAAGCAAGTCCTGATGGGTATACCCTGTATTTTGCGCCGAGTGCTCATGCCAGCACTGCTGCTATTCGTCCCAAACTTCCCTATGATCCAGTAAATGACTTTTCATGGATTAGTATGGTAACGACCTATCCGATTGCTTTTACTGTCCTACCCGATTCTAAATTTAATAATTTATCAGACTTCATTCAAGCCGCTAAAAATGAGCCTGGTAAATATACCTATTCTTCTGTAGGTGTCGGTTCAGCGATGCACCTAGTTGGCGAGTGGACCTTTTCTGAAGCAAAAGTCAACGTAGTTCATGTGCCTTTTAAAGGGGGTACACAACCCTTTCAGGAGTTACTAGGCGGGCGAGTAGATGTCATGATTGATACGATGACACTGACAGCGTCACTCCTGAAAGATAAACGTGTCAAACTCTTAGCAACAACTGCGCCTAAAGGATCTAGTCCGGTAGCTAATGCGCAAACCGTTGCAGATCTCTATCCGGGTGTTACCTATGAATCGTGGCTCGGTGTTTCTGGTCCACCGAATATACCTCCAGCGATTGTCGAACGATTAAATAAAGAGATTCGCGCGATTTCAAATGAGCCAGAATTTAAACAACGTTTAATAGACTTTGGTGGCAAGCCTTATGCCAGTTCGCCAATGGAATTTAAGGCAAGAGTTGCAAGGGATATTGAGAGCTTGTCAAAAGTAGCCCAACGACAAAACATCCGTCCTGAGTAATAATTTAGAGCGGTAGTTCAACACCCTTGCGGTCCATTTCTCGGGCAGTATATTTAAAAAGGGCGAGTAAGAGACAGGCAGCAATTGCCAGACTAATACTGTTCCCCGCCCAAAATCCTGCCGCGCCATGAAAATACTCTGGTACAAAAGATAGATGTTGGAATGCCATTAAGTAGCCACCTAGAAGTCCTACACCCCACAAGGATCCAGCATAAATGAGCATGGGCCAGAAAGCTACACGATAACCTCGCAAAATAAAAGCAGCCGTGACTTGCAGGGCATCAGCCATTTGATAAATAGCGATAAACAGAAATAATTTGTGCGCCATAGCACGCGCCTCTGGTTTCGGAGAATACAGATCTAGTAAAAAGTCCTGTAAGAACCATACGATGATCCCCAAACAAACGCTCACAGAAGTAATAAAAATCACAGCAGACCATCCTACTTGCTCAGCCTCTTTGGTTTGTTTTGCTCCCAGATGCTGTGCAATGACTGTCATGGTAGCGATGGAAAGCGATAAAGGGATCATATAAAGCACAGTTCCCATATTGGCAATAATTTGGTGTCCAGCCAAAACACTCGTGCCAAATCGAGCAATAAAGAGCGCCATAAATGCAAATGAAGTCACCTCAATCAAATAACTAAAACCGATGGGCGTTCCTAGTTTGAGGATATTCCAAATTCTTGGCCAGTTTGGTAGACTAAATTTTGAAAAAATACCATAGGGTTGGTAACTTTTTTGAGTACAGATTAAGACAGTAACTGAAATCACCCAAAACCATTGCACAATCACGGATGCTAAAGCACAGCCTGGGCCACCCATCGCCGGAATACCAAAACCACCGAAGATAAATAAATAATTGAGTGGAATTTTTAAACACAGGCCGAAGACTTGTAATTTGGTGATCACTTTTGGCTTAGAGATGGCGTTATGCAGTGCCATATAGGTTCGCATAATCATTGTTCCAGGTGTACCCCAAGCTAGAATTTCAAGATACAGACGAGCCTTAGCTTCAATACTTGGAGAGACATCACCTAGCGCCAAAAAAGGGCCTGGATGTAATAAAACAAAAATACCAACAGCTGAGGTACACATCGCTAGCCATAGTGTTTGCCTCGTATCTTCACCGATTTCCGGAAATTTATTAGCACCATATAGTTGACCACCGATTGCATTTAGCGCTGACAAGATGCCAGTTAAGCCAACATAGATACTAATAAATATCGATGAGGCCATTCCCAGGGCAGCTAAATCGTCAGTCGAGTATCGCGCTGCCATTGCTGTATCCATAACTCCAAAGGCAATGACCGCGAGTTGACCTAAAAGAATCGGAACTGCCAGATCAAGAATTTTGGGAACATCTCGCTTTAAGCGAGGAAAGATATTTGCTAGTGAGCTAGTCATTAATTGCCTAAAAGATTATTTTACTGAGTAAAGACGTAAACGCTCGTCTTTATCACTATCACGACGATCTTCCCACAAGAGTGTTAAACGTTGTTGATTGATGATGGCTGAAGCCTTTGCCTCTTCTGCTGAGTGAGTTAGCATCAAATCACATTCTGGATTATCTTGGAGAGGTAATTTTGTGAAATACACAAAGGAAGCTAATTGAGAATCACCCAAAAAGCTGCTGTCAATGCATCTAAATTTTGCTGGTAAGGCTTTTGCAAATCGTTGTGCCACAGGTTGATAGGTTTTAGCGTAATTAATAGTTGGTAACCACAAGGTCATCAGTAACACCCACATCAAGGTAGTACCTGATGCTGAAATGACCAAACAGCGCCAAATCACTTTTGGTGCTCGAGACATCCGCCACCGCACAATTAAAATCCAAATAGTGGTAATAATCATTGCAATTAATAAATCTAAAGCATTGAACTGAGCCACAAAGCCTGGTAAGTAACGTGCTACGTTATTTGCAGTTACCTCTGGATAGCCAGTTAATTTAGCAAACCAGATTACCCAAATAAATCCTGCAACTACCGTAAAAGAAAGTAAGGATAGCCAGTCAATAAAGCTAATCAGTCCCCTACGTAAAAAGGGCAGGCCAAAAGCAGCTAGGGTCGACATTGCAGGAATTAATAGCATCAGATAACGCTCACTTAAATCCTGATTAAATAAAAATAAAATCAATTCAGCAAATAAGATACACCCTGGAATGGTGAGGTGAGATGCACTCAAACCTTGACGACCATTTTTTTTCCAAATATAAATACTCCAAAAACAAAGTGGCCAAACAGGCCATGTATAACTCCAAAAGTTGATAACCAAGAATTCAAGACTGTTCAGAGTTACAAACCCTTTGAATTGATAGATGCCCCACCAAATATCCATTGCTTGGCGAACCCTCTCAGGCGAGGCATGGTTAACAGTCCAAAGTAAAGGCCAAAGACCACAGACTAGACCAAAGCTAATGAGGAGAGGGAATACCCATGAGTAAATTATATTTTTTTTGCGAATATGAAAACTGACTAGACTTGCAGCGCATAAAAAAAGCGCAGTCCAAAGATTGCCAGATAAGGCAATCACTCCAAGAGCACCTCCAGCAATCGACCCACCTTGAATCGGTTTATCAAATCCTCGCATCGAGCCATAGAGTAATAAGCTAATACCGAGTAGTTCCATAATCAGAGGTGAGGCCTCATGCACACGAATCGCAAGACCAATACAAGCCAAAAAGATTAATAAAGCACCATCAGCAATTGTTTTGCCATATTCTTTTGGCGTGGGTTCACCACCAAACGCAAATGCCATCGGTTGAACTTCACTTCGTCTTGCTAATAGATAAGTGGCATACCAAATGAGTAAAGCGGTTCCTAAAAAGCATAGTCCAGAAATGAATCTAGCAGCATTGACTTCGCCGATGACGGGGCCAAGATAATGAATCGAAAGACCACTAATCCAATAGGGAAGAGGAGGGCCAACAATCGCGTCTCGACCAGCAATATGCGGAAAAAGCCAATCCTGAAGGTTTCCATGGGCCATGGTCCACATCACGCCAAAACCTTCAGCATCGTCATTTTTCCATGGGTCATGATTAAACAGACCGGAGAGGGCATAAACGAGTGTAAGGGCCACCATAATTACACGGGGCATACTAGCTGTGGCGGCAGCGGATAATTTAAGGGTTTTATTCATCGGAATAAAAAAGGCAGCCTAACGGCTGCCTTAATTTTGTTATCCAATCATTATTTAGCAGTAGCTTTACCACTAGCTTTTGAGCCAAATTTTTGTTTGAATTTCTCAACACGACCTGCGGTATCCATTATTTTCTGGGTACCTGTATAAAAAGGATGTGATTCAGAAGAAGTTTCAATTTTTGCAAGAGGATACTCTTTACCATCTTCCCACTTGATTGTTTCGCGAGTAGAGATAGTAGAGCGAGTTTTAAAGCTGAAGTTGTTTGACACATCAACAAAAACAACTTCTTTGTAATCTGGGTGAATACCTTGTTTCATGATAGTTCCTTAAAAGTTGAGGTAGCCATTGCAATGGTCAAGAAGACACATTTCAATACTTTCCCGCGAAAACGATAATTATGACATAAAACGATACAAAAAGGGGGTGTTTCGTCAAAAAACTGGCTAAATTAGCCCCCTCGGCGCATTAAGTCAAAGAATTCTGAGTTATTTTTAGTTGATTTGAGCTTGTCGACAATAAAGTTCATTGCCTCGATATCATCCATGTCGGAGAGCAATTTACGAAGAATCCAAACCTTTTGCAGAATATCTGGCTTAATTAAGAGCTCTTCGCGACGTGTACCAGACTTATTCAGGTTAATCGCAGGATAGACACGACGTTCAGCTAAGCGACGCTCTAAATGAACCTCTAAATTACCTGTACCTTTAAATTCTTCATAGATCAAATCATCCATACGGCTACCCGTCTCAATCAAAGCGGTAGCGATAATGGTCAGTGAACCACCTTCTTCAATATTACGTGCGGCACCAAAAAAGCGTTTTGGGCGTTGCAGAGCATTCGCATCCACACCCCCGGAGAGAACTTTTCCAGAGGAAGGAACGACGGTATTGTAGGCACGTGCTAAGCGGGTGATGGAGTCGAGTAAGATAATCACATCTTTTTTCATCTCGACGAGACGTTTTGCTTTTTCGATCACCATTTCGGCCACTTGAACGTGACGAACCGCAGGCTCATCAAAGGTCGAAGCGACGACCTCTCCACGCACTGAACGTTGCATTTCAGTAACTTCCTCAGGACGTTCATCGACCAGAAGGACAATCAAAATAGCATCAGGGTGATTGGTGGAGATGGCATGAGCAACGTGTTGCATCATGACTGTTTTACCAGATTTAGGTGATGCAACAATTAAGCCACGTTGACCAAAACCGATGGGGGAAATCATATCGATGATTCGACCCGTTAAATTTTCTTCTGCCTTAATATCACGCTCTAAGAGCATCGGACGATCAGGGTGAAGGGGGGTTAAGTTTTCAAACATGATCCGGTTTTTGAGTGCTTCCGGAGCAATATCATTTACCTTATCTACTTTGACAAGAGCAAAGTAACGTTCACCTTCTTTTGGTGTTCTTACTTCGCCTTCTACCGCATCACCCGTATGCAGATTAAAGCGACGAATCTGTGCAGGAGAAATATAAATATCATCCGGAGACGCAAGATAGGAAGATTCAGGAGATCTTAAAAAACCAAAGCCATCAGGCAGTACTTCTAAAACACCATCACCAAATACAGTTTCGCCATTTTTTGCACGATTCTTCAGGATAGCGAACATGAGTTCTTGTTTACGCATCCTTTGTGTATTTTCAATTTCAAGGGAGGCGGCCATTTCTAAAAGTTGAGAAACGTGCAGAATTTTTAATTCAGTAAGTTGCATAGTCTGGAGTAGTTGGAGTGATTAATAAATGGCCATTTTGAGGTTGGCTTGATAGGGAGGGAATTGAGAAAGTTTAAATAAGACACCGATAGAAAAAGGGAGAGGTAGCCGAATGGCAACAGATAGATTCAAATCACTATTACATCTAAATCTATGTTTGAGTTGATTCTAACACTATAAATCCATAAAAAACAAATTTCCCCTACTAAAAAAACAACAGTAGGGGAATCGTGTTTTACAAATGGGAATCTAAAAATGCTGTCAATTGAGATTTTGCAAGTGCACCAACTTTTTGTGCAGCGATTTCACCATTCTTGAAAAGAATCAAGGTTGGGATGCCACGAATACCAAATTTAGCTGGAATCTCCTGATTTTCATCAACATTAATTTTTGCAATTTGAATTTTATCGCCGTATTCCTTAGCTACTTCTTCAAGAATGGGGGCAATCATTTTGCAAGGACCACACCATTCAGCCCAAAAGTCTAATAAGACGGGTTTACCAGCTTGAACAACATCAGTTTCAAATGAACTGTCTGTAATATGTTTGATTGCTTCGCTCATGATGCTTCCTTAATTATAATTTAAATGTAATACAAAAAACTTGTAAGATAAGAGTTGAATTTAATCAACAATAATGAATATCTTAACCTAAAACACTTCAATTCTCTTGCCGGAAAAATATTTTTACCATGCCAATGCTTGAAAAAAGTGTCTTAACGCATCATGGTGCATTGCAAGATGTGGCGAATGCTATTTGGGCGCTTACGCAGCAAAGTGGTCAAACACCGATTGTTCTCACATCCACATCTGGCCCTATTAGCGAACTTAGAAGATTGCTTGAGTTTTCACGACCAACACCACTGCTTCCCCAAATTACTTTTTTACCAAAAATTTTAAGTGTTTCGGATTGGTTATCACAAACACCGAGTTTGCTTCATTTTCCGCCAGTACTGACCACTTTAGAGCGATGGGAAATGGTATACAGCGAACTTGCTAAGCACAAAAAAATTCAAAGTCAATTTGGTGTGATTGGTGAGGGAGGGCGATGGGCGATGGCTAAAGCTATTGTCCAAGCCTGTGATTTTTTAACCCAAGCTAATATTGCGTTTGCTTTGAAAGAATCCCACGATATTGCAAAGACTCTTGAGCAAGTTCAAATACTGTTTGAGGAAACGATTAAAAATGCGTACCCTCATAATTTGGAATTCGCAAATGAAGAAGGGCAGCTTATTTTTGCCTTTTGGAAATACCTCAGTAGTACCCAAGATCCTTTTGTGCGCGAACGCATGGCTTATCAATATCGCCAGCAAGAACTTAGAACATCCAAACCACCACCATTAGTGTGGTTAGAAATGGCAGCGCCAACGAAAACTGTGCAGACTATTCAAGCAGACTTTTTATATAACTATGCACAATATCAAGATGTACTCAAGATAACAATTAATTGGCAAAGTAGTGGGTTATGGCCAGAGTGTATTACGCAGAAAACGACTAACTTTGATCAAGCAACTCTTGGACAAGTCCAGAAGAATCGTCAAAAATTTCAGCAAAATACCTGGCGGATTATTTCGCAACCCAACTTTGAGAAGATGGCTTGGGCGGCGCTTGCTTGTATTCAAGAGCATATTAAAAATGATCGTAATCAGATTGCTGTTATTGCTCAAGATCGTTTAGTGGCAAGAAGAGTAAGAGCCCTCTTAGCAAGATATGGAAATAGTATCTCTATTAAAGACCCTACTGGGTGGAAACTCGCGACTACCAGCGCCGCTGCTGCTGTACATAGTTATTTGCAGTTGATTACAAATTCTGTAGGGCCTAGTTTGGTAAGCTTATTTGGGTTTTTAAAAAACCCGATGCTCGATTGGCAATCATTACTAGCACCATTTGTTCAGGATCAAAAAATTGATTCATTCGATTTTTCTTGGTGGATGGAAAGTCGACTTCTCTCTAGCTCAATCGGAACAGGTTGGCAAGAACTACATTCCGTTTTTTTAAATGAGATTCATCAGGATGAGCATCCTAACAATACAGAGTATCGTCTTATTGCTCAAGCACTACTGGTGCAATTACAAAACTTTAGCACCACTTGGCAAAGTTCTCGAAACACGAGTTCCGGATGGGTCAATCTATTAAAAGAACATTTAGATAGCTTTGGCATGATGAAGTCCTTAGCTGAAGATGAAGCAGGACAAAGTTTCATACAAATGTTAGATGAGTTACACGAATTACATCAAGAGACTTTCAAAAGCACCGCATGGACTAGTTTGTTAGATCAGTGGATTGATCAAGCTTCCTACGTGCAAAAGTCCCAAAGAAAAACAATCAATATTGCGTTTATTCCATTATCCGCAATACGTTTTAATCACTATAGTGCAGTTGTGATGATTGGTTGTGATGATCGCCAATTACCAAGTACCAAAGATTATGGCTCTATTTTTTCAAGAGCAATGTTGAAAGAGCTTGATGAATCCTTGCCAGAGTCTGAGTATATTCAACAGGCAAGAGATTTATCACAATTACTTACATCTCATGAGCATGTAGATTTATTGTGGCAAGAATATCAAAAGTCCCAGGAAAAAAATCGATTGTGTGGTTGGTTGGCGAGATTGCAAATTGATTTGCCACACTTAACTAAGACTATCTCCTTGCAAGAAGCTCAAGTCCATAGCAAACCACTAACCCAATCTAGCACGCCAGTCCTCTATTCTCAGTTGTTGCCGAAGAAGTTAAGCCCAAGTGCTTATAAAGCCTTACGTTCATGCCCATATCAATTTTATGTGTCATATTTACTTGGTTTGAGATCACCTAAGGCGCTCCAAGAGCAATCTGACTTTGGGCAAATTGGTAGTTTATTGCATGCTATCTTGCATCAGTTTTATCAAATGTATCAAACGGAAACATTTGCCAATGGAGTTATTCAGCGTCAATGGATGACTGATAGATTAGAAAATATTTCAAAAGAGAAGTGGGGCGTACTTATTGCACAAAATGGACAATTATTTGCCGATCAACAAAAGTGGCTCAATCAAATTCCACTCTGGGTGGATTGGCAACTTGAACAGGAAAGCAATGGCTGGACATTTTCTGAATCAGAAAAGAACGTCGAGTTTCCCTTGCAACTTTCTAGTGGAGATTTAATCACAATTTATGGTCGAGTCGATCGTGTCGATATCAAAGATAATCTAAATCTTAAAGTGTGGGACTATAAATTTAAAAGTGGTGATCAATTAAAAAAATCCAACGAACAACTAAATGATGATCCACAAATTCTTATCTATAGTAAAGCCCTCACCCAAACTCATCGCTACCGACAGCAAGATGTTAAGCAAGCAGGTTGGATTAGTTTAAGAGAAGCCAACGAAGAGCATCGAGACCTAGAGATTGAAGTTAATGCAGATGTGCTTAACCAGATCGAGGAACAAATTTGTAATGATCTTAATCATGTTTGGATGGGAGTATCTATGCCTGCCAATGGACCACAGCAGGTTTGCAAGTATTGTGATGCGCGAGGTATATGTCGAAAAGGGATGTGGGAAGTATGAGTGATGAACTGACCAAGATATCTTGTGATCCGCAGTCATCCGTGGTGGTGGAAGCCTGTGCCGGTAGCGGTAAGACATGGCTACTCATTTCCAGAATCTTTCGCTTACTGTTGGCAGATGTTCCGCCCAGTCAAATTTTAGCCATTACATTTACTCGCAAAGCAGCTCAAGAGATGAATGATCGCTTG